>Ga0247734_1000312_pt1 | contig 43221 bp, 47 predicted proteins | sample UWRJL103311B2_FD_180933 | JGI IMG/M metagenome (GOLD analysis project Ga0247734, IMG submission 180933) | Plant litter microbial communities from Arlington Agricultural Research Station in Wisconsin, United States - UWRJ-L103-311B-2 | ecosystem: Environmental > Terrestrial > Plant litter >...
TGAGGGAAGCAGAATATTGTAAGGGTAGAGATCAGTTTGTATAAGATTTAACTAGTTGTATTGAGAATCAATATCCTTGAATACTGTATCACTCTGCCATTGAAACCTTATAATCTGATTCTGGAAGCTGGAAGTTTTTAGAAGTGGGGCACCTAAAAGAAAGCGACTCTTAGAAGAAGGGTTCTTCTAAAAGAGAATCGTTTCAGGAAGGATATCTTTTTTAGTTACCTGGAGATTTAGGAAGCGAGATTCTAGTTTGAACATATAATAGAGCAAAGCATTAAGCGGCTAGCTAACCCCTTGTAACTAAGGGCAGTGTTATATAGTGAGCTCTAGGAAGACTTTAGGATCCCAAAGCTCCTAGAGCCCTAAGAGCTTAAGAGTTCCCTAAGATCCAACTTACAAAAATCCTATATAAGTAGAATAGTTTAATGGATAAGAATTTCGTGCTTAAACTTTTATAGTTAGCAATCCATATTATTTACTTAGCAACAACTTCAATTCTATTTGAAGACCCCGAATTCTAATTAACTACTTCTCCCGTAATACCAACCCGACAACCCTTTAGCCTTACACGGAGGATATTAGGATCGTTACACAGTAATTCTCAGATCAAACATACGGCTCTCTCAGGCTTCCTAATTTTCACCTAGAACCCTCTGTCCTATACGAATCATATCACTATTACTCAACGTATCCTTTTCAAATCCATTTTCAATCTGGTCAAGGAGCGCAGCCGCAATATCAACCAGTTCGATATGCGGAACGCCAGGAATCTCCTTTCTCTCTCTGCTTGGATGGCCAATGCGGCCCGGTTTGACGACACAAGATTGAAGAGTGCCATTAGAGTCCGCACCGTATTTGAGAATCAATGCTTCTACCTCACCCTATAGTTCCAATGGTTAGTTACCAGCCGACTTTAGAAATCAAAAGAGGTGTTCTGTGATGTGAAGTACGGTACATACCCGCAATAGTCCGAGGTTAACCATGCCGTGGTTTTTCAGTTGGGGGGGAACCTCAGCTAGGGTCCGAGGAGCAAAATGGCCGCTCATATAGAGGAAACGTAGAGGTATGGATTGAGTGGTACGGAGGCCATCTAGAGCCTTGATAGCGTAGATAGCGTAGTCGCGGCAAATCTTAGTCGTCTGCTCAAATGGAATCTCTACAAACTTCGTTGGAGTTACGGCGATGGTCCTAATATTCTATTAGTGACTGTAATTTCATTAAGGTACGTGATATGAGACATTTGGATTAAGAATGGTAATAGTTATCACTTATAGTCACAGAAGAACGAGGGCGGACGAAGGCCAGAACATACCAGATACAGGCGTCTGCATTCTCAATCTCCTTCTTAACCATTTCGGAGTAGCTCTCAAAGTCTTCGACGACAATGCACTTAAGCTTTGACGCTGAAGCACCCGCGTCTGACGGAGTCTGAGCCTCCCGTCTACCAAGAGCAATAACAGACGTAATAGCTGGATTCTTTAAACCTTGACGAATAAGCTCTTCGGCGACAAAGCCAGTCGAACCGCCGATCACAAGCTTCATACTAAGTAATTGCGGTAGAAGTAGGTGGCTTGATAAGCGTGATAATACAATGGAGGGGCTTTTTGGAGTGATCCTCAAAACCGGCGGAATAAATGCAGGTGATTGATTGATTGCAAATATGACGGGGACTCTGAGGTACTTATCAGCTTATGTCCAACACTCGCTTATATGGTTAATGTCCAACGCTCGGTCATATGGTTACTAGTCTCTATTGGAGCCTGCATTGCACGCATAGCCAGTCTGCCCTTCTTTTAGGAGCGAGCCGCTATCTTCTAGGTGCCTTACTTCTAGAAACCCAGGGCTTCCAGAACCAGGTCGTGACACTGCACAGGGATCCTTAGGTTATGGCAACTCTTTGACACTTCATTTGAGCTTCGGCGACACTAGTCTCAGCTTCTCCAGCATCGGGACGTAATCCTGCAATAATAGTTCCTGCTCGTGGAGCATCACTTCCAAGCCTTTAAGCATTTTGCTCAGGTAGATTTGATAGGGGGAAAGTTCATTTCCCCACCCCTCCAAGCCCCAAGCTGCCATTTTCTTCGTAATTAACTTTGGGTAACCTTAGGTTCCCAAGTTACAATCGCAAGTTCTATTTATCAACATTCGGAGCGTTCTGAATGTACCATATAGTTTAGAAAAGGAGCGACCTTTATCCTATTTAGTCTACTTGATGAATAATCAAACCCCAGACTGGAGCTTTCATAAGTCGCTATAATATCTTGAATACATGCCAAGGAATGCATTTCCTGATTTTCTTTTAACTATAATGCATCGGATGCATAACGTACATGTTACGTAGCACATCCTACCCAATAACTTATATCAACGGGCAATTGATCGTAGTCCACGTCCTCCTCCTGCCCCATCCAACCTTCTATTAGCAGGTCTTGTGATCCTACCTCATACTCCTGCCGTATCTTCGGATGATGAGTTCGCCATTTGCTACCCGAAGACTTTTTACTAGGGTCGATATTCTTCTGGAGCTTCAGACCTTTCCGTAGTAAACCAATCATTTTCCGATATGTGACCTTCTTATCGTCTACGTCTTCCACCCGCGCAGACTTAACACTCTCTAGAGTGCGAACGATACACTGAAGCCACTCCGATGCAGAATTTTGGGGAATGCATCCATATTTCTCCAATAAAAATTCTTCTTCCTCTTTTCTTGCTCTTCTGAGAATCACCTTAAATCTGAAATCTAGCAGTATCTTGTTTGCATGGGCCATTCTTAGTACCCAGTCAAGACCTTTAGGTTTTCGTAACCCAAGAAATATCTGGAGGTGTACAGTGAGGTCTTCCAGTCTCAGAGTCAATGGTGAGTTTCCTTCTCGATGAACCATAGTCTCCCAAAAGTCCAAAGCCTCCCGAAAGCGGTGCTTATAAACCATGATACTCATAGGGTAGTTCACATAGGCCAAATCCTTCAGAGGGGGGATCCCATTCTGTTCCAGTGTAGATAATGTGGCTCGAGTTATCTCAAACATCCGTTCCGGGCTATTATCGGTGCCTATTTGATGCACAAATAGGACATGATATGCAGCAGAGAAGTCTTGGTCTTTTCGTCTGGATCTTAACAATGAAGCGGCTTGGCTGGTGTCATAAGGGTTGGCTAGTAACGAGGCTCTAATAGCTGTTGCAAGGGCATAACGGTGAAGCGGGAGTCCAGTGGATAGAGCATTCACGTATATGTTTAGGGCATCGGTGGGGTTCCCGCGACAAAGTGCTTCTGCCATACATTCAGTGGGACTCTTTTGGTAGTTGGAGGGCATCTTTACAATTCTATCCAGATGATCCAGTCTTTTGATGGCCAGATCATGGTTGTGACCGGCATTGCTTACAGCAATGTGTCGAAGCAGAGATAAGGTAGCATTGTCAATAGTTCGCTCGTTGAAATAATTTCCCTTTGCCATTGCGAAGTATAACCCGAATATCTGATCCGCAGAAAACTTCCACTCTTTATGACACCTCAGAAGAATCTGGTTGAAGAATACCGAATCCACACTTGTTCCGACAGTAGACATGAATTCTAGCCACCGAAACACAGATTCGATTTCTTTGGATTTCAAATACTGCTCCATGATGATATTTGAATGTGTTGTAGACAAAGTCACGTCGAAATCTTCTACATATTTCCGTAAGAAATCTTCAGTCTCGGTAATTGAGTGTGTCTTAGCAAAAACGCCGAAGATTCCGTTGAAAACTGTGTCGCGTTCCTTGGCGTTAGGATCCTGATCTAATTTCACTAAGTTTTCAAAGTCCGATCTGACTCCGTCCCAGTCATTTCGCATAGCTTTTGCAAGTGCAAAACTACCTTTGATTCGAGTAGCGTCCCGCCAACCCATGAAAACTCGACCGCATCTAAAATCTCGTGACTTCGTTTCGTAAGCCAAAGCAAGTGTTTCTTCATCTGCTTCGACACAGAGCTGAATAATCAAAGCATAGGCCGAACTGGGATGCTTCGACAGTGACAGCTTTGGAGCCAGTCGGTCAAAAAGTTGGGTAGTTCTGGCAATGTCGTGGTGAGAGGCCCAATCATTCGATAGAGTTTTTAAAACTGAAGAAGTTGAAACTTTGAGTTCCAAACGCTCGGCCATTCCAATCAATGTGAACATAATCTCCTCTTGCTTCTCGTAACACTGTGCCCCTCTCACTGAATTCATGACAGTCTCAGAGATATGATAAAGTTCTGTTTGATTCGGTGAGGACTGGGCATATGGTCCGTCGAGAAATGATTGAACAGCAGAGTAGTGCTTTCGGAGCCCGTGCAGGGCAGTAATGTAGTAACTCTCAGCCGGGTTGGGTGAATCGCCTCGAGAGATTTCCATGCGATTATAAATTGCAAGTGTGGTATTTAACAATTGTCTCTTGCATGTTTCAGCGCAGAGTTTACGGCCAACCTTCAACATCCCTTTTCGGAATACAAGTATAGGCTTCGCTTTGAGTCGAGTGAGATATAAGGAACACGCTTTTTGCAGCTTTGCCTCATCGATATGATTGTGCCCGGTGACAAGACTATACGGTCCTTTGATCAGATGCATTATAATTTCCCAGGGCCTAAACTCGAGAAGTTTCTCCTCCTCAATAGGTCCGAAACTTAGGATTATATCGAGTATCTTTTCGGCCTCGTCGAGTTTCTTCTCAGCTCTACAAGCAGCCGATAGTTTGATGGACGCATCCATAAGCGATTGGTCGATATCGGTGGATCCCATGCCTTCTTCGAAAGCTTCGATAAATCGCCCCGCTGCAGCGTTGACATTTTCCAATGTAGGTGCCAAACCAGCTTCAGTTTCCAGGAGCCTCAGAACATCACGAGCAAGTTTTTGCTGCCGATCATAACCTACAATAACAGTTTCCCCCGGCCGATGTTCAACTGGCGGGAATGATGGGAGTGGTTTAATATGGGCATGAATAGGATTATGAGTCCGAATAGATTTGCGAGTAGATGTGCCCTCATCTGGATTATGGGCAAGGGGTTTTTTCTTGACGGGTACCGAAAAAACCGTCACTGGCTCCTCTGAAGTGACAGATTTCTTTGGTTCATTGCGTATCGTATGCAAATTTATATCCCAATCCCCAGAAGTTTGACCATCTATGATTCCTGTGACAGTAGCACGCCCATTGTGGTACTGCTTCGCGGATTTGAGCTTCTTGCTATTATCGCGAACTGTCTGAGCAGCGTGTATTCTTCGCCGACGGTCTTCGGTCAATAGTCCTGCACCGAGGGCAAATGTGCATGAGGTTCCAAGTGCGAGATGGCGAAGGGTTCGAAGAGCACCCTTGGAGGGTACAGGAAGGCTATTCGGCATATGGAAAATGCTATGGTGTTCATATTATCTTAATATGGCATCGTGTAGTATCGAGAGAGCGGTCCTGCCATGGTTGGTCACTTGGGGATGGTTGTCGAGAAAGGATGGATGAAATTAAAATAATCGAATGTTGTTACATTAGTTTAGCTTGACTTCGCCAAGAATCCGACGAGCATGGCAGCAATGCGGAGCATGGCTCGCATGGTAAGGCGACTCGGGCGATTCGGCTATTACCCCCGATCCCGTAGCCGAAGTTCACACAAATTACTCGCCTCGCGTAGCCGTCCCGCCGTCAATCTTGACTCTCCACGCCTTTTGCTATTCCGTAAATGCGTATGAGTAATAAGGCAACTTCTTAAACGAATGTAGCTATTCGAGGATTTATTTAACACAATAGACACTATCCCTTGGACACGTTTACATTTCCTTCCTAGTTTTGGTACTCCCACTGCACGATTTCATAGACTGGTTCTTCTTCACTCAAAATGGGCAGTGATGATATCGATCAAATAGAGACGCCCACAGGAAGCCGCATCTCAAACAGCAGAAATGGGCATGAACTGAGAGAATTGGATGCAAGTCCTGATCTATCTGAGTTACCAAAACCACGCAGTAAATTAAGGCTTTGTGCTGTAATGATTGGGCTCAACGTTAGTAGCTAGATGCCACCGCTATCCTTAAACTCAGCTGATGAATCAAAACTTATTTTGCGATAATAGCTAGCAATGTTTAATTCTGCACTAGATCAAACCATCGTTGCCACGGTAAGTAGTCTTGAAGTTCGGAAACTAACAAAACCAGTTCAATGTTTCTAATACACATGCTAGGCCGTACCTACGATAGCATCCGAGCTAAATTCAGCAACAGGCTATGTATGGATAGGGGGAGCATATCTGCTGGCAAATGCAGCAGCAGGTCCCATTTGGGCCAAGATATCTGATATCTGGGGACGGAAGCCAATTATTCTGGTAACCGTTGCAATGTTTCTCGTCAGCTCCGTTCTTTGTGCGAAAGCCACTAGCATGCAGGTTGGTGCTTCTTGTGCTCTCATTCATCTACGACTAACCCTAACTCCTACCTATAGATGTTGGTAGTTGGGAGATCACTTCAAGGGACAGCAGGGGGAGGAATGACACAGTAAGGCTCTATTAACCCGCAGCCGTTCTTTGCATAGGAGGTGCTTCAGCAACCTGAGAAAGTTAGCTAACTTCAACTCCTCTAGACTACTCATGATAATTATCTCTGACATATTCAGCACCAGGTACCAAGCATCCCAAAACAACCCTGTGATAATAAGACCCCCTGACAAGTACAGGCATCGAGCTCTATATTACGGTCTCCTGGAAGTAGTCTGGGTAGTAGCAGGCGGTGCAGGTAAGATACCTGAAACGTAATCAAAGGGTCTAGCTAATATCCATCAGGTCCTGTTGTTGGTGGTTTACTCACCGAACATCTAAGCTGGCGATGGGCATTTTGGATCAATCTTCCATTGACCGGTATAACGTTCCTTCTTCTCCTCGTGTTTCTTGATGTACACAATCCCAAGACTCCCGTATTAGATGGACTCAAGGCCGTCGACTGGTTTGGTAGTCTCTCCATTCTAGGAATGACACTTATGATTCTCCTCGGATTGCAGTTTGGCGGGGCCACCTTTCCTTGGAAGTCACCTGAGGTCCTCTGCCTTGTTATCTTTGGGGCCTTGATTTCAGTATTCTTCATCTTCAGTGAGAAGCGTCTTGCTAAGTACCCCTTGATGCCACTTGATCTTTTCAAAAGTCCTTCAAACGTCGCTTGTCTGATCATAGTTGCTCTTCACGGTGTGGTAAGGCAATCCCCATTCTATCCCCACTTCTATAATCAATGCTGATGCAACGCTTAGGTATATATGGCAGGTGAATACTACCTCCCACTGTATTTCCAGTCCGCTCTGTCCGCTTCCCCGTCTCGTTCCGGTCTCCTTATCCTCCCCATCACCGCCACTGAAGCCGTAGTCGGGATCTTCGTCGGGATCTTCATACATCGCACCGGTCGCTACCTGGAACTTCTCTACGCCGGCGGAATACTCATGGTCGTAGGGAACGGGCTTTATATCTTACTGTCAAGCACCACGCCGCTTTCGCAGATTATTGGATTTCAGATCATTGCTGGAGTAGGCCAGGGCTTGTTGTTTGAAGCGCCACTTATCGCTATCCAGGCTGGTGTCTCGCAAGCTAATACTGCGACCGCTACATCGACACTGATGTTTATACGTAATTTAGCAACTGCCCTCACAGTTGTGATTTGTGGCGTCATTTTCCAGAATTCAATGGATGTGCGGGCCTCCGCACTCGGATCTCCCCCTTTGAATGTCCCTGCAAACATCACAGATTTGCTGACAGGTGGTCGTGCCGGAGCACACGTAATGATCGTCCAGCAGATTGGGGATCCTGTGCAGAGACAGGCTGTTAAGGATGCTTTTGTGTGGAGTATGCGCAATATGTGGATTTTTGCCACAGGCATAGCGGTGTTGGCAACTGCTGCTACGGTATTCGTGAGGAAGGAGGTTTTAAGCAATGTGCATACAGAGACTATTACTGGTTTGAAAGAAAAGACTGAAATATTGCCGGCCGGAGAGGCACGAGTGGTATAAAGGTTAAAGATGGGCCGGTTTGGATATTGGCGCTTACCTTGCTCTCAAATTGCACAACATACTACTTTCTGTTATACCAGTGACAACGAGGTAGACGGACAAGGTTGAAAAGCCATCACGCAATCAAATGTACTGTTCATCATTACATTATATACCTACACAGACTACATCAGAACCAATTTCTTTTATTCTCCACGCTTGATCTCACAATAACACTTCATCATATGGCAAATACTTCACTCTACACAGCAAGTTTGTCCTAAAACACTTCACCGAAATACCCACTACATATGTGGAAATACTCCGTGTGTTTTATAAGTAAAATTAAAATTTCTCTGCACGTGGGCGATAAAACGCCTTCTCAAAGCGTTCTGGGAAACGATTTCCAAGCTGGGCTACTCCGATCATCCTTTCTTTCCCATTTCCTCTTCTAGGGGACTCTTGCGAGTGCGAAATAGACCTTGCTGTCTCCAAAGGTTACCACTTTTGGCAAGCTCTCGACTCTAGGGGTCAGGGTGATATAGCAAGGAGCTCTTACCTCGCTTACAATGGGGCTTGAGGAAAAACAGGCAAAAATTACTAGGAGAAAGGCAGAAGCTCACAAAATTCACCATTAAAGTTATTTTCCTTGTAAAATTAATATAAATTTCTTGTTTCTATGTGAATGTTCGCTTATCGTAATATATCTAATTCTTAATCAAGGTAGGCGACTCTGTCGATTGAACAGAAACCACCATGCAATGCACCAACACCATGCCGCTAAACGCGTCAAAATCTCTATCATCTCTTGATGCACAGTTTACACCAGTATTGACCCTTCAGGTCCTCTCCTGAGCTATTCTACAAAGTAATCAAATCAATCTCCGAGAAATCTGGTGGGTTCTTTCCATAAACCACCTTTCCCCTTGCATCCAAAGCAGCTCCCACATTACTAATCCAAATGTTCTCCCCCGCAAACTCCCTGGTGCGTCTCACCTCATCATCGGATACGCCAATATCATCTCTCGGAATCCATACCGTTGGTCTCCGGGCTCGTAGCGCATAATGTTGAAATGCATGTCTGACTAACACATCTCGTTCATCAGGGGTTAAGTCTTCGATTTCATCGTGGATACCACCGTAGAGCGCGTCGCCGATTCTACGCTGTGCATCGATATCGGGACGGCGACGTTTACGGAGGGTATTTTGAACGTGTGCTGTAGAAGCTGAATCGTGGGAGACCCCGCGACCAAAGGTTTTACGACCTGATTTTATGGCCCAGTGACTTGCATCCGTGGCTAGCTTAGTGGGATTGAAGTTTGCGAGTCGGCTTCGTGGCTCTTGGTTTAGGTTTGCGAGTTCGATATCTCCATTCTTTGGCAGAGGGACTTCTTCCTCTTCATCGTCGTCAATTCCAAGACGACGCGCTTGTGCGCGCTCAAAAGCCTCGTCGCGAAGAACGGCTTCATCTTCGAATGTGATAGGAAGGTATTGGAAGAGTGGAGCGAAAGACTGGTTGAGGAGGATTTGGTAGATAATAGTTAAAAACAAGGCGACAATCATAATAATTGCTTGTGGGAAACAAGCTTGTTGGCCATCGGAATCCTGAACGATGAAGAAGAGTCCGATGAGACATAGCTCCATCACGTAGAGACCGGTGAATGTTTGGTTGATAGCGGTTGGGTAAAGCAGGCCGCCAGTGTCGAGCTTGAAGCGAGAGACATAAAGCATCTTGTACCGATTTGCAATCCAGAGGAGCGTGAAGGTTATAATCGCGAAGACTATAATCAAGGGGGCGACAACACTGTAAATTAGAGCGATGCAAGCGAAGTTGGTATAAACTGGGAAATATGTTCCCCATTTCACCACTGGAAGGGTTGTGTTACGCTTCCACTTTTGGCGTGCGGTACTGTCAAAGATCTTTGGGAGGATGAACCAGAATATCAGTGTGGCTAGCTGGAGAAGACTAGACGAGCTCACAGACAAGGCCTGTAAAATCATGTAACTGAAAAAATAGTTGGAAGCCTTGGGAATCTGAGTAGCGAGCAGTTCGGGGATCGACGCAACGTTAGTGAGATATGCTGTGAGTGTTGTTATAGCACTGGTAGCGATAGAAACGACCAAGAACACTTGGACGAATAGGAAAAAAAAGTAGTAATTCTGTACCGACTTTTGTTGCGCGACCCCAGTTTGTGCCCCAGATAAGAAAGCAAGTAATGTCAGAATTGGCGGAACCAATGCAAGCAAGATTGCTAGGAAGAGTGGCGGTAGAATACCTGCCAGGACCGAAAGCACTTTAGGGGGAATATCATGGAGCCAGCGGAGCCAACTATAGTCATCCGCCAATTGGCCGATCTGAGCGATGGATGCAGTGAAAATCACTGGAAATATCCATAGTATTACCATACCTGCGACAACTGCAATTACAACGAAAGTTCTCAACCAGGCTTCCCACCATTTGATCGACATGTTATCCCACAGCACATCGTCAGGTGAAATCTCTACGGTTCTAGGCGCCATATGCTTTGGTACATGGTGAATAACTGATTGGGCAGCCATATGAGCAGCGATTTGGTGGTTGAACTGGATAAAAGCGGAGTTCATAAGAGGAAATCTTTCAGGGTGTTTTTGATCCTCCTCAATCTCCAAATTCAATCTCGCTAGCTCTCCCCGGCACCAGAAAATGGTGTCGACCTTTTTGTTTAGAAGGGGTAAGCCTGGTAGCCACCCGGGAGTCCAGCTAAACCGAGCTAATCGATGATGAGGTCGGTCGCTCTCCTTCATGAAGTCTTGCCATGCTGCGCCTCGTGCATCTTCTTTGTAATCTGGATTGAATGCAGATGGATATGTACGTGGATCTTCGTCTTTATGAAGAAAGGGAATGATTCCTCTAAGCTTTACTCCGAAAGTCTCTTTTTTCTTGGATTCTGTGTTTGGCGAGTCTTCCTGGGTTAGAGGAATAGGAGACTGATCTCCCTGGGTCATAGCTGGCCGTGGAGATGCAAATCCACCGGAAGGAGCCTTCCAAAACTCCCACCACTCCTTGACAGTCTCATCATAAGCACCATCTAATCCATGGGAATGAACAGTATTTCCTGGTAACCTTGAAGCTGGAGTCTTAGCGTCTGGGCTGTGGATGGAGCCTGGTGAGGTTGCATCTGCATTCAAGCTAGTGTCTTTATCATCAGTACCAGCTCCAAATGGAGCAGTAGCTACTGGCTGAGGCCGAAATCTTCCGTATTGATCAAATCGATCATCTTCTAATACCGAGCGGCTGTCGTTAAGATTCATGAATCCATTTGTAGTTTGTATCTCATTGTCCAGTTCTTTCCCAACCTTCTGAGCGCCTCCAAAAACGGTTTCACCGACACCACGAGCTCCGCCAAAGACAGTATCACCCATTAGGCCGAAACCTTTTCCGATGGCGGCAATACCGTCCACAATCGGTGTCTTCTTTGCTCTGCCTATTTCTTCGGCTTCATGCTCGCGGTTCTCCCTCTCCTCTTCCTCATCAATGGCATCGTCAACAGTATGTGGTGCCTGTTCTCCAGTACTAATACCACCACTTTGCGCCATTTTCTCCGCCGCTGCAGTCTCCTCTTTGATCTTCTGCTCCTTTTCCTCCTTAGTGAGAGCCCTCATCTTGATCCGCGAGGTTTTTGCTGCTTCCTTTTCTGCTTTCTCCCGAAGCTTTTTTGCGTTTTTCTTTGCAAGCTTGATCAAGTCCGTCTCAGCAGATTCTAGCTTCAGGAATATTTTATCTCTTTCTTGAATCTTGTCGAGAAGATCGTCGAACTTGCGATTTATCCAGATGTTTCGAATTCCTCCTGGAAAGACATCATACAGACCAGCAATTGCTTCTTCCGTGAGCCACTTTTGGGGGATTGACGTAACCAAAACTGTAGTTGCAGATGCTCGTAATCGGTGTTCGGCCGAAGTCAGGTAATCCTGTCGGACTTTGATATAAACTCTCAGTTCGGAGAAGAATACCCCACAGACCCAGATAATGACAAATATAGCTAGAACCAAGTGTGCCCAGTACCGGTTCGTTTTGGTCGGTCTGACGTTTCCCCATGCTAACTGATCTAACCCCTTCACGTTGATTGTGGTTGAATTGGTCGACCTGTTCCCGAATTCCAGCGCATATTCACCACCTCGTCCACCATGATAATTTATGGGTAATAGAACTGGTAGAATAATCGCGGCCATAGGTATGAAGATAACGAGGAGCGTTTGCAGATATCGTAAGAAGAAATAGGCGTCAAGACCACATTTCTTTATTATTTCCCGGTCTCGAAACCGGAAAATGGCAAAGAGCCAGCCCCATGGCGTTCGCGGAGGGGGTTCTGTTCGTTCTTTTTCGGGGACGAGGTAGGTTTTGGGTTTACTAGTATATATATCGTTAGCACTAGATGTTCTCCAACTCATCTGAAAGACCAGGTAAAAGTCCTTACAAAATGCGAGCGAGCTTCTCTTTTAGTAACAAGAAGGCTATTAATTGTATGGCAAAAATCACTAAACCAGATCCCAGAGCACCGGCGAACGAAACAAGAGTCTGCCCCTGAAACTTTTGGCCAGATCCGGGGAGTGGGCCGGCAGCGCTGCTGCTGCTTGAGGGGGCAGTGGATGTCAGAGTTGCGCTGGCAGAGGTAATAGTGGTTGCCAGAGAAGTTAATGTGCTGTTGAGAGAGGTAGACATTTTGTCGGCCGCTTATCAGAGTGCTGTAATATTAAAAAGCCATAGATAGGATGGATGGTGGTTGAACCCTTAGCGGATACGGAGAGGTGGTTCGTGCAAGTTCATGCAATGTGTGATTGTAGAATGACTTGTGCGTGTGAATAAGGGTTCCTCTGTGGGATCAGCCCAGTACAAAAGCAATGATTATCGTGAAGGCTAATAATTATAAGGAGTGAAATGAATATAATCTGGGGGGAGGTCAATCATAGCAGCTTGAATAACAGTGGAAGTGGAGTATCAGCTAGCGTTAAGCCACAATATCAATTACCAGGATGATACCAAGAATCCAAAACACACTTGCCAAGACATGACGATTGTGGCGACGCTTTTGCGGCCGCTGATTGGATGCCGTTTTAGCGCTTGCAACAGCCGCCTGCCAGAAAGACTCGAACCCCCGAGCCCCACCATGGCCGTATTGTCTGCGGCTATTCCGAGACAATCTCTTGTCCAACGCGTGAATAGATCTTAGACGCTCAAAGAAAGCTCTATTGTTCCTGTTGACTATTAATAGATGAAACTCCATTGCGCATAAGGGACAACAGCAGGTAGTATTTACAGCGTCCATAGGCCACAGGCAAGAAATACTTATAAAGGTGGACAACAATCATACCTGTCTTGATTTGATTGGTTATAGTTCAAAAAATGGTCTGGATAACACTTCGCTGGAATTGCGCTACCGATATATAGAGCATCCTTTTGACAGTAAATGCGTCGTACGGCTTCCATAACAGAACGTTACCTACAAATTCGTTCAGATGTTTCACAGGTATATTGTGGTAACATATAAGATATTATATATTCATTTTTCTGTGAGAAGTTTGCCTCTATCAAGTCATTGCACTGTTTGTAATACCATATGCTGTTTCGCTCCCACGAAGACCCCAACTCCAAGCCAAAAACTAGCAGCCCTAAGGGCAAAATACGCCATATGCTCCATCCACCATAATCTAAGACCTCATCATGCGCTCAAGCTTCTCTAACGCGGACTCTTTGATCTCAATCTCAACCAGCTCCTCAATAGTCTCATCCTCAGACGAAAAATTAGGAGTATCCATTGGCTCATACGATGAGCTGGAAAGCCGATTCTCTAGCTTCTCAGCGGACAACGCTAAATGTCTAGTTGGCTCTACAACTTGATTGGTGAGCTCATCCTGCTTAGTACTGTGAGTAATCTGAACAAAAACAGCACTCTGACGGCTATTTGGCTCGGTTGGGGTAGCCGATGGAGTACGTTTGACAGGTTCTAACACCTGACCCACAAGTCCATCGAGCTCGGTGCGGGGAATGACCTCCTCGACACCGGTGCCACTCAGAAGGTCCTGAGGAACGGGTTTCGGCTTAAACTCAGTATTGATCACCACTTCGCCATTTGTACCTCTGACTAGATCATGACCATCGCGGTAATCATGCACGGAGCGAGCTTCAGACACATCGCTGTCGCCAGAATTCGATTTGTCATCATTGATGGCATTAGCATTGAAGAGATCGAGTTCTTCACCGCGATGAATAGTTCGTCCGTCCTCCATTTGAATGAAGTCATCTAGATTAGATGCAGCACCTGTACCGCGCTTTCTGGAGTTGTTATTGAGCACCGACAGGGGTAACGTATCTTCGATCTGCTTATTGCCTTCAATGCCAGTGGCGATACGGCCCAGTTCCTTCTCGAAAAGCCATGGGAAGGAAATGAGAGGCATATATCTCGGCTCCATCTTACGACAAGGAACTTCTCGTCCACTAACAAGCTTGGTGCGACGACATTCCGCAAGTGCGATGTCAAGCTCCTCCTTGGTGACCTTGTACATGCCAGCAACGAATTTGCCAAGAAGAGCAAAGTCATTGCCTCCAGCCCTGTCAATACATACCTTTCGGAAACGGTCTTTCAGTGCGTCCGAGATGGTCCCCATCTCTTCCTGAATTTTGTAGTCACTCCCAACTCGTGGCTTAGAGAGGACAAAAGTGGTCCAGACCTCAAACTCCGTCTTAATCTCATGCTGGGCCATGATTCGACGCATAGCGGTGTCATACTGACTCTTTGTCTGGCGCACAATCCTCAACATCGAATCCTCCATGACATATGCACGTAATATTCGTTTGTCGAAAGGCTCCTCATACAGAGGGATAAAATTGACACTTTCAACCTTGTCGTAGAGTAAGCCAAGAATCTTGTCTGAATGATATATTTGCTCCTTGCGCTTGTGCTTTTTTTCCATAAAGTGTGGCCACATGTTAAGTCTGAGACGCTTTGGCATTTCTGCTGGTTGTCCTGTCTTCACATAGTCAACTGCCTTTGAATGTAAAGCGGCCAACTGAAGACCTAAATAGAACAATCAGCGTAATTTAGTCGAGTTGGTCAGAAATAACTTACATTTAAGGTCCTTGACAGACCGATCAAGACGATCCGACTGTCCGAGATGGGTGTGTGCAATGGTTGGAAGGGAATCATTCTTCATGAAGCGAACGAAAAATTTCATGAGATCAGTTACTGCTACAGGCTTGTTTTGTATTATGGGGGATGGGGGGGCATAATTCATTGGTTCCGCATTCCACTCAGGTGGTTGCAACTCCTTGTCCCAAATGACGAAAAAATCATCACCATCTAGGTCGCCCCCGGAACACATGCTAGGAACATCCCTCTCACCCGTTCGAGGGAAGACGACAAGATCTCGAAGGTGATGCAGGGCGTCTACGTTGACTGCTTTCACCACTCGTAGATCACCGGGATGAAGAGATGGATTTCGGCCAACAAGACAGATCCCTTCAATGACGTTGTAACGACTCGGATCCTCCTTGGATGGCACTTGGACGAAGATCTGAGGCAACTCTTCTTCCTTACATTCCTCGCCTGGAGAGACTGTTGGTGAGATATAACCTCTTAGGGTATCGGTCTCATCGACGCATCCAAGCAAGAATGCCCCACCTTCAACAATGATTTTCGCTTTCTCTTTCAAAAGCTTAATGGACCAGGCTCTCCAAAGATGCAAAAGTGACAAGACAAAAGGCTCTCTTGAGGTCATAAATCCATTGTTAATCATCGTGGCAATGTTGATGGTCATCTGATTGTCATCGATGTATTTGACCAACAAGCTCTGAGCTAAACCGTTGTCACTCATGGCGTCTTGGTAACTTTCGAGCTGCTCTGTGATCATTCTCAAAAAAACTTCATCCGAAACTCCCAACGAAGACAGGATAGTAATTGTTTGACGATTGAGTGAAGCAGTCGAGAATCGTGACCATCGAATAATTTCAAGACCGTTGTAGATCGATTTGAACTTCTCTTGGCTCGGGCGAATGTGAACCTCTTTGTCCTTGGCATCTGGAGAAACTACTAATATGCCTTTACAACCTCCGAGGCGAAACTGGAATGCAGAAGGGGCAGTGTTTACACGAAGCCCCAGATCCGCAGTGATAATTTGGGCCAGAAAAGGGGATAGCTTTCCAACTCCATCAGTGAAACAATAGCCGTTCTTCTCAACATCCTCTAATTTGACAAGAGTAGGCGCCGAGAGACCATTGATTGCTCTAGTTGTTGAAAAGCATTGACCAAGTCTAGCAGCATACCTCGCAACTACGTTGATGTGACTGAAGTTACCCATCCAACCTCGGATATCATCACAGGATATGTGATCCGTTTCAGAGAAGAAGTAGGCACCATTTTCGCGAAATTGCGAATTGCCAAACGCCAGAAATCGATAATGACGATCTCCGATGCAGATCCCATTGTAAAGCGTTCTGTACACACGAGTAAAAACCTCGTCGTTCCGTTTCTTGTCTGCACATGAGTTTATACGTCCCTGAAGATATTAGTATTATCGGCAAGACGATTGGAGAACCTACCTCGGAGAGCTCATCAGTGAACTGGACTCGCAGAAATCGACCATCTGAATTTTCACGAGCATAGCGTCTGAGGACGCGGTTGGTTGTCTCGACAGTGGGAGTACTGAGATAGACCGTAGTAGGGGTGATAGTTGCCTTGCGAGCATAGGCACAATAGTGTGGAATATCCGTCCTGGGTGAGTATGCCATTGCTTCAATGTCCTCAAAGATTGTCATCGGTTCATAGATTCGCTTATCTTGCTCCGCTATATACTCCAGGATATTGCGTGCCTTTGCTGGGTTTTCAGAAGAGATTTCAGCTAGTTTCGTGATAAAGTTATCTGAGAGGTTGAACTCATTCAGAACGTCTCGCGAGATACACACTTCTAGCTGATAGCGGACTTCAAAAGGCAATAGCGTAGATCTTTCACCTCCATTCAAATCATGAAGCCCCTCCCTAGCTAGGTCTGGTCGATTAATCAAAGACCAGACCCTTGCCTCACGTGGAACAACCGTATCCAACTTATGGAGAGTTTCAATTTCAATGTTGTGATCCGCCAGTGCATTTTTGATATTTCCGTACATCTTGGCATCATTCTGTTGAGTATTAAACACGAAGCTGTATGTAGTCCATCGACCTGCGATTATTAGCTGGTTTCTCCCCTTAGGTTTCAGGTGTCATACCAATGTCAATAACTGCCCTTCGCTTGTGGAGTGACAGGGGAGTTCGAGCCAGAAGGTATGGATTATAAACAATATCTGTCTGTCTATACCATGTGTCAAACTCTGTCCAAAGTAAGTTTTCGGCCGAATGAGTAGCTGCTTCATCCAATCGCTTCCTATAAAATTGCGGCGGGTGATCCAAAGGAATCACTAGGGCGGTCAGATTATCAGAAAGATCAACCCGGTAAATAGTCTTCATGTAGGCGAAAGGAATTTGAAACATGAATTGATTTACACGATCCAGTTTACCAACCGAGTACCTTTCTTCTCCAGGCTCAGAATTCACAACAGGGTTCATGCCCGTACGAGGGTCCGTGAAGGTAACCTCGAATTTTGAAGTGATTCGCTTTTTAGCCATGTCAACGACAAACGTTAGATCTTCTCCAGGAGAAATGGATATTGTGTGCATAGCAACCAACAAATCTGGTTTCTCCAATGTACCAAAGTGCACTCTCGTCGGCACGAGCTTCATTGTGGCATCATAAAAGATATGAGGCTTTAGTGGACTTTGGATTTTGCTTGGTCCTCGATTGTGGGTTTTCATAAGTTCAAGACGGCAGTCGTAGCTATTAGCCCCATCTTCTCCTCGAATTGGAAAATTGCCGAAGTTATTCAAGTTTTCCCAAAAGGCTGTGTGAGGTGGTGGTGAGAATCTAATCTTACCACCCCCATCTTTAGTTCCACTTCTACCTTCGAACAATTCAATCAGGACGATGGTACCAAACTGCTTGAAGTTTCTGTAGATATCATATGTTGTTGTTGTTGGTTGTAGGTGTGTAAGCCTGATGTTCAACTCAGACCATGTACCCCAGTCAGCAACCTGTCTGAACAAGAGAGGGCGGGTCCGAGGCTGGATGTATTGATGTGAGTTACGCCTGGACTCTGGTCGCTGTGTACCGAAACGATGTCCACTGTTATTGCTACCACTCCCAAGATGCCGTCCTGTTTGGCTCGACATACTCATGGCAACAACCTTTTAGAAAGCTTAGGTCTGAAGGTCCTGTCAGTAGGAGCTATTCGTGTGATAATGATTTGAGTCCTGCAGTGGGTGCCGTAGTGATGCAAAGGGAAGAGATGCACCAGGTGTAGGATTCAGTTACCTGTGAGGCTCCGAGGGTTTTAATCGACTAGCATTTACCGCACTAGATATCATAGAGGGAGCTTTGATGCCACAACTGTGAGGTTCAAGGCAAGGCAAGGTGTATCAGTATCAGTCTGCAGCTCATCAGCTAGGTTGAGGTTAGTTTGTGGGTTGGTGTTTAGAGGATAATGAAGGTGATGAGATAAAGTTGGAAGAGAGTCTGGGTTTAACGACCAGACAATATAGGCAAGAGGTTCGGGATTGAATGGGAGTGGTGAATTGTTGCTGACTGGGGGAAGATGAAGGTGGATGAAGTGGCAGATGAAGGAATCAGAGAGGTCACGGGGTGGATATAGATATGTACGGTAAGGTAAGGCAAGGCTGGGAATACTTCTGGGCGCGTTGACCTGGCAAATAGGTGAAGATGCACCAAGCCGTGAGGTTTCCCCAGTCTGACAGATAGGTAGAAGAAGCAGTAGAGGAGAGAACGAGAGAACTAACCAGCGACATTCAAGAAGGTCCTGAAGAGAACAAAATCATGATAAACGAAACTCCAACTCCGTCCATGGATCTTGAGCATGCAAAAGAAAACAAAAACAGGGTGCGCAAATACTGAGGATTGGACTGGAAAGGATGGTGTCTTTGGGTGGTGGGCAGGGATTCAATTATTCGTGAAGATATTCTGCTGTTGCAGGGGATGCGGCTGCATCAACACGAAAGCACGTGATGACACACAGGAAACTGACTGTCTCTCAAACAAAAGGAAATTTTGGGTGTGCGCCGGGAAACTTTTAGTTCACATATACCATCACATCACCACCATAGCCATAGACCAGGAGTACAGTATAGCCACGAAGCAAACATAAAAGATTTAGACCATTACCACCACTATTGGTAAGCCAAAATCCTTCTTCCAACCCTTTTTTCTTTTTTTCTTTTGGTCTTTTCCCATATATAATTATTAATGATATGCGACCCCCTGCACGTGTTCGTTCAGCCAGTTGGGTTCATTGGCGACCACTTCCACTACAGCCGTGATTAGATGAAGAGCTGCAGGCAGTGGTACAGTATATATCGGAACGGTTTCTGGTTTCTACACCCCAGCATGCTAGAGTTACACTCGCTCATACCGTCCACATAACTTGGAATTTCCCCGAGGTTTGGAAACATCTGTCTGTGGGATGTGGTGCAACCAGCAAACCAATGCCGGCGGCTGGTGTAGCCCACAAGCCACAAGCTGCATGCATTGAGCTTGGGTTTCGTGGTGCATCACAAATTGAATGGCAAAGAACCGCCATTGATTGCTGCTGACCGTCGTTTTAAAAACACAGTCGTGGATCTCAACTCAACTTTGTTTTTTTTATATCTTCACGTTGCTGCTCCTTCTCCGGTCAAGTGGCGGACATGGCCGCCATCCGGTCACTTCGCTTGGCCATGCCCGAAACAGGCAAGCCATCAAGTAATGGCTTTGCGGAAATCCATAATCAACGAGGAACTAAGAATGCTAATGGATAACATATAAGGCTATCTGCATCCTTCTTTCGTCTGTTGAGACTTTTGGAACCTTTGGCAAAATTAGATTTGCTCTTTTCATAATGGCGTTGGGATCGCGATCTCTTTTTGTGGGAACTCTGATCCACAGCAAGAGCTTGGATGAGTTGGAGTACTTGGATGATACCGCCGTCTTCGTGAACGAGAGTGGTGTTATCGTTTCAATAAAATCAGCATATAGCCAGGCGACCGTTGAAGAAATCGAGACAATTTTCCAAAAGTTGGGATGGTCACGTGAGGATGTAGCCATCAAAACCGCGAAGGCTGGCGAATTCTTCTTCCCTGGTTTCATAGGTAAGTGATTGTCTGTATGATTGCTAGGAGAGGTGGCTGACTCTACTAGACACTCATATTCATGCCTCCCAATACGCCAATGCTGGAATTTTCGGTAAATCTACCCTCATGGACTGGCTCAATACCTACACATTCCCCATGGAAAGTAGTCTTTCGGAAGTAGCTAAAGCCAAAACCGTTTACACAAGAGTCATCCAACGGACTCTATCTCACGGAACGACAACCGCTGCATACTACGCAACAATTTCAGTTCCGTCCACCAACCTTCTCGCTGACCTTTGTCTCTCATATGGCCAACGAGCTTTCATCGGCCGTTGCTGTATGGACACCATGGCTCCAGATTTCTACCGCGATGAATCTCCAGCATCTGCTATTGCAGATACCCGAGCAACCATTGCACATATAGCAGCAATCGACCCAGAGCATGCACTCGTGTGCCCAATCATCACTCCACGTTTTGCAGTCAGTTGCACAAGTGAACTGTTGCACGGCCTTGGTGCTCTCCAGAAGGAAACGAACCTTCCAGTTCAAACCCATATCTCAGAAAACAAGAACGAGATTGAACTTGTGAAGGAGCTTTTCCCTGACCATACGTCATATACTCATGTTTATGATGAGCATGGATTGTTAGGACCGAAGACAATTCTAGCTCATGCTATACATCTTTCTGAGGAAGAGGTAGATCTTATCAAAGCACGAAATGGAAAGATTAGTCATTGCCCAGCTTCGAATTCCGCTATTACTTCGGGTACGGCGAAAATCAGGATGATGCTCGAGAAGGGTTTAGAAATTGGACTTGGAACAGATATGAGTGGGGGTTACAGCCCAAGTATTCTAGAAGCTGCAAAGCAAGCACACCTTGTCAGTCGTCATGTTGCGATGGAAGGAGATGAAAAAACAAAGTTGAGCGTTGAGGAAGTTTTGTATTTGGGAACAAAGGGTGGTGCTCAAGTTGTTGGTCTGGAGAACACAATCGGTGGATTCGGCGTCGGTATGGAGTGGGATGCTCAGTTGATCTCACTAGGTGGTGTAGATGAACCAGTGGATGGTGGAGATACGGGAAATGTCGATATTTTTGGGTGGGAGTCTTGGGAGGAGAAGATTGCAAAATGGGTTTTCGGAGGTGATGATCGAAATACCATTGCAGTCTGGGTTAAGGGACGATTGGTACATGAGAGGAAAGTGTAAGAATATGGTCTCATAGGGTTGTATTCGCTTATCGGACGGAGTATCTATGGGGAAAACTTTTAGACAGTCTTGCTTGGAGACATGAATGGACGAATTTCTAGACAATATTCAAACCTTCCAATAGCCAAATCTCTTCGTTCTTTTCTGCAGCAAATAGTACGGTTGGCAAGTTCTACAATTGGGTGATGTTACTAATGTTGGTTATACTAGTTTCATCTCAACGCCAAGACTAAGCTTTAAGGTTCACCCCGACCTCTGTAGCCGCGAATCCTCAACATCATGCCCAAGGCTCTACTCCAACGCCCCCCAATGCCTACATCTTTCTTTGATTTACCACGCGAAATAAGAGACATAATCTATGACCTAGTTCTCATATCATCTAACAAGCATATCACACCAATTCCACTCGCACAGTTCCAGAAGGTTCGTCGTCAGCCGAGATTCGCTCTCCAGGTTCCCCTTTCACCATCAACATCACCCGTACAATGCCCTCCCAGCAGCGACCTATGGCCAAACGAAACCTGCCTCCTATCCCTCTCCCTCCCACGAACATGTCGTCAAATCCACATTGAGACCCACCTCCTGTTCTGGAAATATAATGTTTTCGATTTCCACACACCGCAGATGCTAATCTCAACGTTGAAGGATATGGGTCAAATCCCTTCCCGCCTTATCCGTTCCATAACCCTCCCTATCTCACTCACTACGACGAAACATCTACCAAAGGCGCTTCGTCTCCTAGCTTCCCGCTCTCGCTATGGTGAATTTCACTCTCTCACTCTCTCGATAGGCCGAAACGACATGATTGCTATTGAGACTTGCAAAATGAGCACTCAGGCAGATAAAGTGGCTGTGTACGATGGACTACTAGAAGTGTTGAGGGAAGGGGGAAAGGAAAAAGCGTTCAAGAAGAGCATGGGTGTGGAGAGTTTACTGAGGAATTGGAGGATTGGTGGCGGGGTAGATCACAGCACGGTTAGGGAATTGCATCTGGCGTGGGGAGGAGAGATGCGAGTTAACGGGGAATTGGAGTGGAAGGACTATGTGCATGTTGGGACTTGTGCTGGATTCTCATGATGGGGGCTGTTCGGTTTGGATGTTTTTGGACTTGGGGCTGGGATGGAGCCACGAACCGGTATCGGTGACGGAGTTGAGAACAAACACTTAACGCAGGTACGATATCACGGAAAATTCTTTAGTGGTAATGGATTGTAGACGAGGGACACGCCACACAGCGATAAAGATACGTATGTTGAGTAGAGCCATCAACACGCATACGGCGTCGGATGTACAGTAATGTACGCGTAAAAAGGGGAAACGCGCTCTTGGATATCTCGTAAGGGTCTCGGTGGTTCGACAATTTATGTGATCGATGGTTGACACTACATGAACATCAGGCTGACGATACGACGGAATACGACATGCGCTAGCATTATCATTGTGACTCGCGACGAGTTGGATTACGTTTTAATATTTCTGTAGTGTGACCTAACACAGGATATTCTGGGATTCGTGAAATATCTGGACATCAGATATATTCGAAACACAAAAAAGATGCAGGGCTGTGTCATAGTCTGCCTCTTCTCACAAAATATGCAGTTCAAGAAACGTATATCGGTATAGTCAGGTGTTTAGGAACGAGCTATTTTTCATGTGTCGTATGATTGGACAAGAGAAGGAAATCTTCTCATGAACAGGTTCTGGACTGGAAGTTTCCATACCCAATATTAATTGATTGAGCTGAAAAAAAAATGCTGGATAATTCTTCTCATGTGCCTCTTTTTTATGCTGCGCTTTTTCCATGCATATCTGGCAACCAACAGCACAGACCCATTGGACCGGTCCTTGGGATACAACCAACAAAGAATAAATACCCGAGTGTGACTGCAAGATTGCGGCTCCAGATCTTGGGCCGGTACATACATACATATAATAAGTACTCTATCCAAGGCCCCTGTCCGTAAGCTTCGGCGTATGTCGATTCAACTCCCCCATCTTTCTTATATGCGCGTGTCAGTTTAACCGGATGGCACCCAATACTGTACTGTGATGAGCACAGCCCTGCAGTCTGCCAGGGCACAACATCCAATAACACCTCTGGGGGCCTTCACAGTCGATCAATTTCAATAATTAATCATTTGAAGCTCAAAGAAAGCTGCCTGGAAAGGGGTTCGAGGAGGGGGCAACTTGGATTGCGCTTACTGCGCCGCAAAGCCGTTAACATATTGCAATTTTCGAACATCACACATTACTAGGGCACTGCTGTGCCAGGGCAACACCTATGTTCTACGAGGTGGACTCCAAGTGGGTGCACCGTACTGCCATGCAAATTGCAACCAAATTCTTATTACTTACTTTTGTACACAAGCTCGACGCTTACTCTCTAGTCGGGCGTTGCAAGGAGGCACAGCAAACAAAACACACCAATTACGCAAGCTCGTAACTGCAAGCATATATTCTCCGATCAGCCTCCTAATGCATGGCTACTGGTTACGTTGTATTGCTTCACTGTCCACGTTCATCATTTCTCTTTCGGCCCCCCAGAATTTGGTGGCTGCTCTGCATGGGCACATGGCCGGTTCTGTTCTATATATATGAATGCTTGGAGCTTAAGGCGTGCCCAATAAGTACTAAGCGATGATTTCTCTTGTTATCCCCCTTCACGACTACAAAAGTTCTCTCTCCTTGGTGTAGGTTTTGAACCGAGTATTTCTAGGAATGTAATTTCTGTTTCTACCACACTGTCGTTATCGTTCACTATGATACCATCCATAGATTTATCGACGTTCCTTACGTTGGGTCTACTTCTATTTTCTAGTACTGTTTTAGGTAACGTGAATTCTCATAAATTTTGTTAAGATGCAGCTTCTGACGGTCTCGACAAAGCCCATCCAAGCAAAACCTCTACTACAAGTTCTAGCTCAAGTTCTAGCTCAAGTTCTAGCTCAAGTTCGACTTCTTCATCGTCGCGGAGTAGTTCTTCAACAACGTCGTGGTCCTCAACAACACAAATCCAAGTATATAATCCCACATCAATACACAGTCCTCCTCCAATAAACGATGGTGTTCAGCCTATGCTGGAAGACAAAAAGGAGAAAGAAAACCATGCCGGAGGAAACAAAGTTCCAACTACCTCTTCGACGCATGGCCTATCGTCAACGAATGTAGCTATACAGCACTTGCCGGAAGCTAACAACAAGGATAAAGACGCCCACGGTGATGAACACAAATCATATAGTCCATCTCGGACAACTAGCTCCCCGGTATCTACTTTTCTACCTGTCCAACGACCAAATGAATTCAACAAGGAGAAGGATCCTCAAGACAATAAGATGAACATGCCTAAAGGCGATGGACATGATACATCTAGCCCGCCTTCAACACAAAGACCATCATCTTCGCATAGTACTTCAACAACGGAGCCCGCGGGCAACCATCGAGAGCCTAATAACGTTAATAACGTCCACCCCCAGGATCACCAAGGACACAATGGAGTCAGTTATTCATCCACACGAAGTCCTTCAACATCAAGCACGTCGACAATAAATACCCTCTCGCCAATAACATCCTCGTTGACGTCAAACCACACTACCAAAACCCATAAACATAGGATAACCGCGTTCCCTATATCAACGACAGCGCGTCGGAAAAAGCAAAAGACTACAAAAAGACCCAATTTTGTTCCCGACAATGAACCGCTTAGTTGCTATCCTCCCTACCTTTTAGATTCAAAACCAAAGTGGTGGGGAACGCAGACCATTCCGAAAAATAAGTGCTACACGAAGAAGAAAAATGGCTGCAAGGATTGGACAGCGCATAAATGCTGGGTTAAGGTTGGAGAAGTTCAGTTGATCTACTTCCCACCCAAACCGACTCCAAAAGGAAATGAAACTTTGTCGCCAGCTCCAAAGTTCTCGACCATATATGATCCTGTGTTTGGTTATACATTGTAAGTATTTCTATCTCCAAACATTCTCATCAATCATAGACTCACTAGTGCCAAGTACATCTCCATCTGTATACGTATTATTTCATCAAATCACTGCTTGGGCTGGCTGTAAATCACACCCAAACACTCAACTAGGTCCTAAGCTTACATCCGCGTTCTTTCCCTTTAACTTGAACCAAATTAGCACCCTCATGCCCCACAAAACCTATACCGGCCATGGGCAGACTATGGGCACCCGGCAACTAAAACTTAAAGACATCATGTCTGGTTGTACTATGCCTTTCAACCGCAAGTCTGCCATTTCCAATACCGCTCCCAGAGTAGGTGACCATGGATATCGCTGCTACCCTCGATTAGCCATTCCACTTACGATACGGGATTTTGCAAATCCATGGTGGAATGGTTGCAATATATTTAGTAGGAAGGATGGCATGATTGATCCTCCCTATGCATTGACGCCCGGCATTGGTCTCGCTACTATAGCTCCCATTATACCAGTCCCAGATACGCCAGATGAGATGGTATATCCGGGAGACGACCAGGTTGATTCGCTACCGAATCAGATAACAGAGGCCCCTCCTTTGGAAGAGCCAACGCCGGCCCCTACTACGCAGGATCCTGCTCCGGCACAAGTCCCAGGTCACGATCTTCCCGATGCAACAACTTTACCTGTCCAAATACAACATCCTGATCCTGATGGGGGTGACCTTCTACCTCAAGAGATTCAGAACGTCCCGGAGCCTGATAAAGATACACCGCCAAATAATGCGAATCCAGGGAACAACCAACCCTCAGGTAGCCCGGTGAATAATGAGACACCACCAAATAATGTTGATCCAGGGAACAACCAACCCGCAAATAACCCGGTGAATAATGAGCCGGCTAACAGTCCACCTGCAAATTGGCAGCAAGACTCCGAGAACCATCCTGTAGCAGCTGTCTCCGTATCTGTTATTGCCACTAACGTAATTACGGCTCCCCCAGCAGAGAGTGGCGGCGAGAACAAAGCTGGAGCCAAAGATTTACCTAGCGGCCCAGAAGCGAACCAGAATCTCCCAGGTGCTGGAGTGCCTGCTACTCAAGGAGCCGATACATCAATGGCTGTAGATATCCAACATCTAGGCGCTGCTGGTCCCAGCTCCATTCCAGTCCCCGCCGGCGAACCAGGAAAGGTTGTATATCTGGGTCTTACCCTCCAAAATGGTGGTCCCTTGGCCACAGTCTCAAGTCTCAACGCAGTGCTCTCATATGGACCAAAGGGCGTTATAGTCCAATATCCTCACGGAATTGAGTCGACCATCCCAGTAGGCGCTGGGCCTACGGTGCCTGGTGTACCGAAAAATGGAAACGCTGAACCGCCAAATACTGCTGATGCGGTGATATTGTCTGCGACCACATCGGCAGTGACGACTTCAAGTGGACAATCTAAGATCAAGGATGCAGCTGATATTGCGTCGTTTATAAACTATGTGATGAATGGGGCACCTAGTCCTGGAGTAAGTGCGCCTCCTGTGCTTGGGACATCTTCGATTCCAGTCCCCGGTACGAAACCCGATTCGATACCCGGCTCTAGTAGTTCTGGACCTACGAATGGGACGGGCGGCGGAGAGAACCTGACCTCGACCTCGAATGACTCGACAGATGGTGCAGTTCTGTTTACTGGAATTGCAACTCGTGGAATGGTGGCAATGCAGTGGTTATCAGGAGCGATGATTGGGTTGAGTATTGCTCTACTAATTTAAAAAGGAGTTTGATTCGAGATATGGGATCATGTAACGATTTTGAGTTTTCTTGTAGATACCCCTTGTTCGAATATGATACTTTATACTTTGTTTATTTATATATAAATTGTTCAACATCCAATGGGTTCTACATCCATTGGAAATTTCAAAGGGAAAGGTGGTTGAATATCTGATGTAGTCTAGAACCTCCGGCTTTATTGATGCATGAATTCGTGGTGAAATTGTGAGTGTTCGGAAGTTCTTGAGACTTGTAGTCACGGAAATGAGGAGACATCAACAAGCCAAACACAGAAATGAAATAGGGCATCAAGTGCCAACACACACATCTCCTAGGATTATTTCTGAGATTTCTATCTACTCTTAGTCTTAGTTTTATCTAAACATCCGGGACTTTATTCCTCCTGCTAAAGCTTCCCGGAAATTGCCTTAGAGCCTCTACCCTTAAACAAATCAAGCTGCTCAGTTCCCATCCACATTCCCCTACTCATTGCAATCCCCTTTTCCACGTCTGTGACTCTTCCAGCTTGAATCAACAGCCCCTTACCGTTCGCTTTCATACCTTCCCCAAATAGGTACACTGCAGCATTGGCAATATCCTCGGGCTCATTGATTGGTATACCTGTTTTGCGCAGCCGTTGTGCCGTTACTTCCGGTGAGTCTGTCTCAGTGGCAACTCCAAGGATTGGCGTAGTGGTGATGCCTGGTGCCACTAGCGAAATCGCAATGTTGACTTTTCCAAGTTCGCTTTTAAGAGAACGCATCAAGCCCACCAGTCCTGGTTTTGTTAACCTCCATTTTGTTGACCTCAGGCTACAGAGACTTGGAAAAGGACGTCTTACCATGCTTCGCCGCAGTATAAATCGGTGCCCCGGCCGTAGCCAAATATCCCGCCAAGCTCGCCGTGAGCACAATGCTACCCCCTTGTCCCCCATTCTTCCTCAGATAAAACACAGCCAATTTGACCGTATCATTGGCCGCATTCATGTTTACACTTATAACCCTCCTATCCGGCTCCTTTAGCTCTTCATCTTCATCCAGCTCCTCGTCGAATATCTGATCTTTAAATTCCCAGATACCCGCATTCACGAACACATGATCGATTCGTCCAAACTTTTTCTGGCCAGCTGAGAATCCCGCTCGTTGGGAGGGCCAGGATGTGATATCAGTTTTCTGGAACAGGACTCGAGTTGAGGAAGCAAGTGGCTCCGGGGGTGCTTGGATATCCAGGATAATGAGATTGTTGGAGGGGAGAGAATGAAGCAGCAGAGCGGTTGCGAGTCCGATCCCTGAGGAGCCCCCGGTTACGAGGGTTGTGCTGGATGTGGGGGATTTGAGGGTTGACCTTGAAATACTGAATGAGTTGGTCGCCATCTTGAATTGAAGACAGACATCGTGCACTGTGGTGACGCGAGTCGTTATATGTAGTAAGCTGACCGTCGTGTAAAATACATGCCTTAGGTAAGGTTACGAGGTCTCCAGTAACTTAAGCCGAGGGCAATCTCCAGGTGCGGGGAACTTGACGCGGGGTTGTTAGGGGCATGATGAATTTCTACCGGGGTCGAGTCCAGGATATTTTTCGAACTACTTGAGAAGGTCATATATATGTATATGTAAGTCTTTGATATTTGTCCTAACCGCCATTCGAATGAGCTAAATCTGTTATATAGAGTAGGCTGTATGCAGTATGTTACTATGTTACAAAACTTGGTGAACAAGGTAGGAAAGTATGACAAGTCCAATCAAACTGCTTCTTAAAAAAATGCCATAGAATTGCCGAGCCGTCGATGAAGATTTATTAGCTGAGCTTGCTCGATGGTTTGTTGATTGGTAACGCTTTATTGACTTACCACTACTTGAATTTAAATAGGGGTAACTAAGCGATGGCACGTGACCCTTCGCCCCTTTGCTTAGGCGCTACTCACCCTCTACTCAGGTCACTCAGTCACGTTCCTACTATCCTTCTATTAGCCAATTAACCATTTAAAAATACATCTTTTACTTTACTCTCAAGGCAGGTTTTTCTTGCACAATAACATTCCCGCACATTCCCTCCCATATCTTTACTCTTTCCGTATACCTTCTTCTTACAGACTCTTCTCCATCCACCCGTCCGACTTCATATATATTTTGCACCAGCACGAGCAATAATGTGCTACCGCAGGCCTATAGGAGTGTGTATAATAGCCTGGTCGTAATTAACTTATGGGCCTCCTACAAAGGAGAACATAAAGAAAAGGAGGCAGATTCTAAAGTAGAGGTAATGGTAGTGCTTAATTAATGGCTGATATCTCGTATATATTATAGGCAAATGTACCAAAAACATTTTAAATTGCAAATCAAGCTACCTATTTCTTCTCACTCGGTAAATCACGCCGTGACGCCAACCCCACGTACATAACTACCCCCTCTGTATATGTGACAGCTCGTGGAGAAGTTTCCTAATCAGTTCCAATGTGGAAGTTCGAGCCATCAAAAAAGAACTCGCCGTGGTTGCGGTTACACCTGCTCGTATCTCCAGCTGCCAAATTTTGACACTCTGCAAGATTACTAAGATGTATTGTTAGTTATAAAGACCAAAGGAATTTTGTATTGAACTGAAATACTTACGACCAGTGTTCCAGTTCAAAATAATGCGCAGGAGAACTACTTTTTTTACAAACTTTCTTCTTTTGGTATTGCTGTTCGTCTGGGTGGACCCACTTTAGCTGGGAGAATTTGCCTCTTTCGACTATGGATGCGGGAGGGAACTCCTCTAAAGACATGTCTGACGGATATTCTTGAGTAATACCAATGGCATTGATCGCATGCTGGCCACTCCCCGTGGGTGATACGTCATATCCGCTTTTCTTCGTATTAGCATCATTTCGACCTTTTCCTCCGTAAAGAAGATCACCTTTTGGTCATTTTGCCAGTTTATTTTTCCATCAGATGAGACAAGAGCCACCCCCTGGCCTCGTTTAGAACATAAAGCCCACGCACACATGTTTTTGAATATTCCATATATACTGTCATGATTCTGTTAGCTCATCTCTTTTCAGCTCATTATGGTCGGTCAGTGATAGCTGGACAGTGAAAGTTTGATAGTGGCTATGAAAGCGTTATACTTTTAAAGTGCATGTCATTCCTCCGATTCTTTATACAATTTCGAGCTGAAGAGTCTGACTTACATGTGCTTAGCGACAATCAAAAGGTATTCCCGTAGAATAACGAGCCACTATCTTAGCAACCAGGGGACTCGATCTTGCGATAAGATCGCTAACTGGAGGAGGTGCGGAATGTGCAATAACAATACCGCCGAGATCCGAAGAGGTTATATAGGCTGATAGAAAGAAACGCATTGTTTGGTTCGAGAAAATACTAGGAGTAAGCTGTTGGGTTAGGAGGAGTGTGATCAATGTTGTTTTGGAACGAGGAAAGTGAGCAGAAAGAGGATGTTAATGAGAATCTTATTTCAACCAGAAGAAACACCATACATTTTCACCTGGACTGTCAGAGTAGACAATAGAAATTCCTGCTATATCTTTAATTCTATATCAAAGTAGCAGCTTAATATGCAGGTCTCTCGACCGGACCGGACATAACTCCGTCCAGAGAAAAACATTCTTACGTAAACCATTCCAACTTCTCATAATAGAATATTGATTTATTAGTTTGCCCGTGAAACAATCAAAGGATTATGGGAATGGAACATCTGCGCCACTGTAATAGCGTCACCAGTCACCAGCAACAACCAACAACCAACAACCAACAACTAACAGCTATTTGCTTATCGAGACCTCAATTGACGAGATTTTTACAACAAAGCCGTTTATTTGTAATATTTTAAAATAGTTTTGGGGTGAAATACTATCAAACATACGAATAGAAGTTAAACAAAACCAGTCAATTCATTGAATTTTAGAAAACAAAAACGTCGTACGCTAACATTTCGAATAATTAAAGAGCGTCGTTCTAACCATTGACCTTAAAATACCCTAGAACACTCATACTCTCTGAACAGCAATATGTCATCTAGCAGAGAGCCGAAAGACCTTAACTGCCTATTCGCAGTCTATGTCACTACTCGAGCCTCAGTGCAGGTAAATATTCACTAAATATCAACTCAGTACTCGAGTATTCAAGGCTGATCGACTACTAGATACTCCAAGATTTGATAAAGTCAAGCCGTGATTCGATGTCAATTGGAGCCAAAGACCTCAAATCAACAGACATACTTTCAATTCTCCGCAACAAAAAAGAGATTTCGCACGAACAAAGAACGTGTCAAATCGCTCACTACACTCTCTGGTTACACATCAATCCTAGAAACCTCAGAATACGACTTCATCGATGTCGATTACTATAGTCTGGCGAAGATCACTGTCGCTACCTTTCCAGACGACTCGCCAATCAACAATCAATACATATTCATCCTCGACGAGCGATCTCTCAGGGATCAAACATGTGTTCTTCTACAGATCCCCCTTCAAATCCTCGAAACCGATATCAACGATGTTGGAGTGCGATATATTACAAGCAAGAGAGAAAATTCCATCGACGAGAGGAGTACGTCTTGCATCGGAACGGGTGGATTGACAGAGAAACCGGGGAAGACGTAGGAGTACAAGAGCTGAAGGCTGTGAGGGTCAAGTTTGAGGACATGGGCCTGGCTTATAAACTGAACGCTCTGGAAGAGAGTGTTGGAGAACTGGCCAGGTTCACATATAACACAAATGGTGTGTTTATGTCTGGACCAGAGTATCAGTATCCAGATCAGCGGTTGGATCTGCCGGTTACGGGTGCAAAACCTTTTGAATAAGGAGACTGGACCGTCTGCGACGACAAAGGTACTGATCTCAGAGTGCATCAAATACTTTTTATCACTCAACATGCCTGCAGGTTTATTTGTTTCACTCGGACTTTTCACTTTGTAGATCGGGGGAGGTCTGCTCGATGAAGGGGAAGGGGGGTGCTTTGGTGACCCTGTGCTCCTTGCCTTGACCAAGTGTGATTTTTGCTGGCATTTCTTTTAGGGGGCTGCTCTTATCGAGTGTTTCTCTCATGGAAGCGCCATGCACCTTCTCCATTTCGATTATAGGGCAGTGGCTAAGAACAGCATTCTCCATGGTGTTAACTTGTCTGAGCATGTAAAAGAGAGGCTTTCCCTATCGCTTGAGTTGGCCCCTCACAAGCCAGTGTCATAAATTCTATCCAGATCGCTATATTGGCTTCACGTACTCAAGTGAGGTGCCAGTAAGACGCCAGTTTACAATTTACGACATGACCAACTTCATTATTAAGGTGTTATAGGTCTTCTAAACCCACCATTGAAGATGCCAAATATTAGAGAGTCAATTACTGTAATGGTTTCTCCTCCACGTCAACAGAGATAGCATTTAGATACAGCACTCAGATAGCTTCGCTACGCGAAGAGCCTCTCAATTTAGACACTTTGATATCATAAATGAGAATCGCGATTACTGAGTCTCTATAACTAACTAGCTCACAGTGGTGGAAGATAGAGTCAGAGAATGACTATTTCGATCTGCTGAGTGCTTATTACAACAGCAGTGGAAAAATAAATTTCTTGAATTTTCTTTTCTTATTTTAGTATAATAGCATCAAATCTACAACCTTCCCACATGTTGTATTCAGCAGTCTTGCAAGTGTTTCTTGAAGAAACAATCCTGTTTCTGGATCACAAAGGGCAGTTCGATTACTTGATGGCTGCCACCTGGTATAAAGATTAAATCAAAATCTTTCCCGGCATCAATAAGAGCTTGTGCTAATCGTAACGTCGATGTTGGTTCAACATCTATGTCCATCTCGCCTACTACGAGCATTAAGGCACCGCCCAGCTTATGTGCATGAGTTATGTTAGAAGAGTCTTGGTAACTGCTATCTACTGGAAAGCCCATCCACAGCTCATTCCACCAAAGTTTGTCTATACGGTTGTCGTGGCATCCCGCTAACGCTATCGCTGCTTTGTAGAAGTTGCTGTGGTGAATCACGGCCGCTGCAGCATTTTGGCCACCAGCTGAGCTTCCATAGCACCCGACACGGGACAAATCCATCCATGGGCGCGTCTCAGCGGCGGCATGAATCCATGAAATGCGATCGGGAAAACCAGCGTCTTTTAGATTCTTGTAACAAACGTCATGAAATGCTTTTGACCGCCAATTCGTGCCCATGCCGTCAAGGCACACTATGATATAGCCTTGATCAGCAATTCGACGAAGCTTGGGAAGGCTTTGGAATGTCTTTGGAGTATAGAAACTTTGAGGACCAGCATAAATGCGTTCAAGGACGGGATACTTCTTCGAAGCATCAAATTTACTTGGACGAATAATAATGCCATGAATGCTTGTTTGTCCGTCTCGTCCAGGCGCGGTAAAGATTTCCGGTGGTACCCATCAGCTTCGAAAAGAGGCTCTAGTTTGCCCTTCTCTAGGAAGACGACTTCTTCCCCAGTTTCGGCGATTCGAACCACTGCCTGAGGTGAGCAATCGACGCGTGACCAGCTGTCGATGAGAAATCGCTTGCTCGGCCCCCAGCCCCAAGTATGTGTGCCATCGCCTTCCGTAATAATACGCAGACCTGACCCATCAAAGTTAACACGAGCTAAGTGAGCATAATATGGGTCTTGCCCTTGCAGCATCCCGAATCCACGAAACCAAATCTGACGGTTGCCCTCGTTAATCCACTCGACAGAGCGCATTACCCAGGCCCCCTTCGTAATCTGGTTTTTCAAACTTCCATCCTCGAAATTAATCAGATAAAGATGATTCCATCCATCCCTTTCACTTGCCCACAGAAGCTCGTTTGTTGATATCATGATCTTATAATAGACTTTGTGGGCGTAATCAACAAAGGTGGTGCTACTCTCTTCTGCTAGAATCGTGACAGTTCCACTCAGACCTATCTCCAGGAGTCGAAAATGTCGATGGCCGCGCTCATTGAATGTAAACCGGTATCTTTTGCTGTCCTTTGACCACCCGATGTGTGCGAGAGCATATGGATCCCGGAATAAGGCATTGTCAACAAAAATCTCGTGGCAGGTGACCAAGTCAAACAAACGAGGTCTCTGCACCTCTACATTGTCTCCCGGGTTGAGGCAAGGCCTACTGCTCAGTTTAGACCGAAGCTGATCCTTCGGAGACGACTCCACCGTATAAACAAGATGCTTGGATGGAGGCTTACACTGCCATGCCACTGCATAATGCCCATCCGAGGATAGGTAAAAGTCCTTGAACTCATTATCTGCAAAACCATCATGTGAAACTGCTCTCTCGCTCCCGTCACAGTTCCTAATCCAGAGGTTGAAATCGCGTACAAAAGCTTCAAGCCCTATACTTGGAGATGTTGCACTCCTTTCAGAATCCGAGTTTTTGCTCAGCCCGTCCGTTTCCCACTTGATGTTAAGACCAAGAGAAGATTCCTCAATAACAGCAATAAACGCATTTTCTTTTACCGCACAGGCAATACTCTTTCCAGAATTTTGAATAGCAAGTCGCCAAATGTGACCGACAAAGGAGCTTTGAGTTACTGTCTGGCCCGCTGATGCTGAACCATAATACTCAGGTGTCCCTTTCTCGTTGATCCAGGAGTAGAGGATTCGATTAGCCGTATGATTTCTGAATGTGAGGGAACTCGTTTGGCGCGACAGTGGGGAAGGGACTTCATCGCAACCGCAATCGAAACCGCCATGGTAGAAATCGCCATGCCATACTTCCAGTTTACCGCTTTTCTCATACTGCCATGTATGCCCATCGAATTGAAAGCGTATCCAGGCAGCATCTGGCGCCACATTGATCCACGAAAAAGGAAGATTGTCGGGACTGAAGCGTTCCTGTGTGTGCTTACCGAGCTCGGCTGCCAACCTATCATGATCAAATGCCACTCGCCGGAGGCCTATGTCGCAGTCTACCAAGATAAACTGTGACTTTCCTAAATCAGGTTCTTGTTTATACCAGAATACGCTACTGCTGTTGGGTAGCCATTGTGGGTAGACAATTGCCTGTCGAAGGCAGGCCTTCTCCAAGTCTTGCCGCTTGGCATTCGGATCCATGGCTAAAAGCAAGACGTATGGCAGAGGATGCAGTAATGGGGCACTGAGATAGCAGCATGCGAATGTGAGGGATATATGTAAGCCAGGAATATGACGCTAGCAGGGGAGTGTGCAAGATGGAGGCATGGGTATTTAGCGTCATTGACAAAGATACCATGTCGTACTTTGAGACCCAGTGACCAAGAGATACATACCTCCCCATAATCAGGGCCGAGCTCACCCGAACCCCCTCCTCTATTCCTGTATTTAAATGACCTATAGTTCGTTGATATTTGTTACTTAAGTACATTTCTAGATCTCAGCAGTGTGTTCATTTTTACCCTACATTGCTAATCTTATTGTTAAAATGTCTCGATTGACCAGTCTAAGCTTCCCGCGGACTTTTATCTCTCCGCAGCTATTGTAACCGCTGTGTCGAGTCTTGTTATTAGCTACTTCGTCGGTGTCAATATTTCCACCTCAGCTGTTGGCCAAATTGTGCACCAAAGCGCCTCTAACATGCTTGGACTGATGTGGCCCAACCCGAACTATGACGGGCATCAGTACCAAGTGCAGCTATTTTCGATAGACCCGTTGGTAATTGTTGTCGAATCATTCCTAAGTAAAAAAGAGATTGATCATCTACTTCACCTAAGGTACTGAGACTGATTCCATGGTGTTTGTTACCTCTTTCTAACCGCATGCATTGCTAGTGAGCATAAGTTCAAGAACTCGAAAGTCTACAGCGGCTACAAGGAGAGCCGCTATGACCCCGATTACTGTATCTCTGAATCAGCAAAGTTGGACCGCAATGACAAGATAGTGCGTCGCATCGAAAATCGCGCGCAGAAATTCCAGGGCTGGCGCGGTAACAACACCCGTCTAGATACTCCAACAATCCAGCGATATCACGTCGACGGCTTTTATAGCTATCATTATGATTGGGATCCAACCGTGATAAAAAGAAACAGAGCCACAACATTCATGGTCTACCTTGTTGCCGAGTGTGCTGGTGGTGGGACCAACTTTCCATACCTAAAACAACCCGACGATATGCAATGGTGCAATATTATTGAGTGTACTGAGGAGGGGAGAGATGGATATCAAGGCGTAACCTTCAAGCCTAAGCCAGGTTTAGCAGTATATTGGGAGAATTTCCATCCTAATGGTTCTGGGCACGAGGGAGTTTATCATGCCGGTCTTCCAGTCAAGTCAGGGGTGAAGGTCGGACTAAATATATGGTCATGGGATTCCGCCTGGACGCGTCCAGAGGGTCAATTTAGTTCTGCTACCTGAAAGACTTTTCTTGTAGGCTAATCTGTCCAACTGATTCTGCTAGCTTTATGTGGCTTGTGAGGTCGAAGAAAAGTTCTTAAGGTAGCTAGGTTGAAATAGACTAAGACAAGTGGACTCGTACATCCCTTAATATCCCGCCTCCTATTTGTAGAGCCTATGTTATACCTTTAACTATGTAGCGAAGAAAGATGGGAAGTTTAAAATGGCAGAGACTAGTTTATTGTTTAAAAATAAGATCTTGATTATTGCACTTGTTTTTTATCACTCTGCTAGTGAACGCCTTTACACCCGAAGGTAAATCTACTTTAATATATCAAAACACTTTTTATTTGATAGAAGAATGCTTTCTAAGTGGTGGCTGTATAAGGATCGCATTGCAAGTAATGACTGTTAGCTCTACCTAAGTAAACTTTGCCACGAGCTTTTCAACATCGCTCAGCTTGTCGGCCCGGTCAGCTTTGTTCAAACAGATACCCGTACGGAAGCTACAGAATCCTTAAAAGGTATTCTACCTGGACAATCTGTGTAACCAAAAGTTCGAGGTAGCTTAATTTCTCGATCTTGTACTCCCTTAGGATGTACTAGCGATCCTTGAGAATTAAGGAAGCTACAAGGCTGCTGCCGAGACGTGGTGATGCTGTACCGCTCGCCGATGCCGAGCACCGTGGTGTCAATATGGGTTGCCCAGCTTCGAGAGCGACGTAGGAATATGCGATAGCATTTCTGGTGTTATTGTGGAAGTGCGTCTCGATGTCACAGCCCACGACTTTGCGTAGGGTCTCGGTCCTCTCAAAACTTCCCGCGATGTAGCACCGCCAACTGTATCGGCGATGCCCACTCGGTCCACGCCAAACAGATCGACGAGAGTATACAGCTTCAGTATCTCATCGATATCTAAGCGGAAGGAGTCTTCGCCAGAGAAGTGGATTCAATATTCTTCGATTTGACAAATTCAATGACCTCCTTAGCTTTGGCAGCAATATAGACCACATCCTTTCCCTAGGAATGTTTCATGAGGTAGAAAGAAGTGCTAATGCACATAGTGCTATGCCGGAACTATGAGTCAAGGGTATGAAGTTCTAGAGGGGATATCATACATTCCATCAACGTCCGTTAGAACGGCGATCTTTGCGTTCTCCATATTACATTCAATGTGACACAATATCCGACCTATTTTTAACAAGAAGTTAAGATAATCTAGGCACAGTTAACATTGGCCTCCAGACACAGCTTGCAGATAGACTCACAATTAGCTCTTGAATGTTTTGAAGCAGCCAGCGACGTCAGCTCAATCTAATATATAGTGTCAACGAAACACAATACTTTTCACTGCTTCTTATGTCCATAGCTTAGGTTGGCAGTCTGACATATTCCACCCCAGACAGTCGCTTTTGCAATAAAGCTACAGCGCTCTACGTTGCGCCGTCGGGGCAGCGAAACAATCATCTCCCTCTCATAGTCTTTAGTTGCATCTACAAATATTGATTCGTCCATGACAATAACGAACCCAATTTCGAATTTGGTCATTTACTCGCAGATCTAGTTCACATGACTTCCAATGGCCCTCAAGCTGTTACGGAAATTTTTCAATCTCACAAAATCCTCTGTGGCCAAGCTTCCCAACTCCTCACGAGTCCAAACCCAGGACAGAGACTTTCTCCAGGTTCGAAATTGGCAACTAAGACTCGCAAACTACTTACACTATTCAGAGCTATCATTCTCATCCTTGATGAGCTCCCTTCTGGAACCGAGATCATCATTCCTGTCCCCACCACGATCCAAGGGACTGGCGCTGTCCGAGTAATCGATTTCCGGCATCAATTCACCGCCAAGCTTTCAGCCTACTATAGCCGCCAGTCCCAAAATGATTACGACGATATCATTTTTCTATTTGGGATCAATAGCGACGCTATATTCGGCTTTAGTCACCAACTCGATTTGAACCATCGGCAGTATTTTGCAGAAATTCGCAATTCTTCAGAGACGAGCTGGATAGATTTTGTTAGACGGGTACTGAGACTGTGATGAAACTGTAGTGTGTAGGGACTTCTTTTTGGTCTTCCAGATAGGCTTGTAAAGCAGGGTAAAGATACTAGGAATGAATATTAACATTAAATTAACTATTATCTTTTATGTTTGAATCGCTGACCTCCTGTTCTAACATTCTATCCCACGCTACAATCACCTATTCAAGCGGAATCTCAGTCTTTCAACCATGGATCCTCACTATCACGAAGACGAAACCTCGTTGTAAACTGTTCCTTTGGGTATTTAAAGCCAAGCCGTTTCTTCTTGCCTCGCACAGCTAATTCCCACGTTTCCCGGCGAGACACTGCCCTCGTCTCTACCAAATGGAAAATGTTCCACGACTTTGATTATTGAGCACGAATTGCGTCATTTTTTCATTTTATCCAGTGGACATCAATTGTACCCGTAAGTTCAAGGTTCTTCTCGCCCCAATCTTCCGACCCATCACTGCCGTCGATAACGTCGTGTAGGGCCACCATGTTATATGTATCAATCAGGCTCTGGATATAAACGTCGAGTTTTGGGCAAGGGATACCTTTTTGACTCCTCACGAAGTTCCAAGGTTCGCATTCAAAGTGATAGTCTTCCGACGGAAGAAATTGGAAGAAGATAGTAACACTATTGCATTTGAATCGTGGGTACACATGGGCGAGAGATCTAGGTTTAATGGTGTATGGAGGCGCAGTTATGTAGATATCGGTATAAGGGTGTGATTTAAGAAGACAGGGGGCATCTAGAAGTTGAGAAGTTCGCACACCGATATGCCAATCCTAGTATTCAGATCCGTTATTGTCTTTCCATAAAATAGTGACTTGACCCACGCCTCGAGTTCTGTTTGCACCATAGTAGATCAAAGCCGACGTTCCTACTAGACAGCATGAAATGCCATTGTCCTCAAGAACTTTGACTACTTGGAGTATCTCAAGAGTCCCATGCCCACCACACGACGCGAGTTTTTCAATACGAGATGCACCATGAAGCTTGGAGGGCTGATTAATGGAAGGAGGCACTAGCAATATAGGTGGATTTAATGTAGATTCCATCATTCGAGACAAAATTGACAAGGCCTTGATATAAGGCGGACGCAGATATACTGCTATTAGTATGCGAAATATCGAACGTCGTCAAGTCGACTAACTCAATTAGGTACGGAAGCCGTAGTAGTGGAGATGCGGCTACAAATGACAGTACCCAGCCACGATCTAGCCACATTTAGCCCCTAGCGCGGTCCAAGAAAGATAAGCGAGAAATCATGCTTCTCACGACTTTTCCCAACTGTTCGGCAGCCTTTTTCACTGACTTGATGAACCCAGGTGCTTCGTTCCGTGTGAGTAATTTAGGCCATGGTTTCTTTGTTTGTTTCAAATCAAATTTTCCGAGGAACTCAGAAGTGCGAAGACTATATTCTGACTCGAGAGCTCTCTATAACCCTATGACCACAAGATGTATGGTACCTATCGGTAGCCAAATGTCTATGACAATGGACGAGCGAGCCAAACATCTGAGGAAACATACACGAAGTTTCACTGAAAAGGATATCAAGGAAAAGTTCAACAAGAACGTACGAGCCTAATGTTGTCGACAGCTGATTGATTAATGGAGTCATCCGAGGAATTGGTGGTCGGCTTTTGATAGAAATCAGTTAAATTACTTCAGAATTCGATGTATTCCCATTGCTTTATCCTATTCTCCAATCCCGGAGATATTCAAGAAGACCTACCCGCTTTCCTTAACATCTCCGGATCCGGAATTTCACCACTTGCGACCAACTTCTTCAATTGCGGCTTGTCCGGCCCCCTGTTCGATGCAATTAGCAGTGAGCATTATCTGGTCCCGAGCACAAAACCGCAGTTAAACGGGAAATGAAAATCCTACCACGATCTCTCCTATATAAATGGAGTACCATCAACTCTTTCCGAGTGTTGGGGAAGGCGGGAAGTTTTCCTGAAAGTCGTGGGGGTAAATTCGTATATATCATCCATGGTTTCCCAACTCATGCTCGAGGGTAACATGGTCTGGTTATTAGCTGGCATGTTGCTTGGGTGAAGTTGTTATGATAGTAGATAGAAGAAAGGAGAAGTCAGGATTAAAGGAGGGAATTTGGTCTCGCTCGTCTTGCTCTCTGCTTTACTTTGTTACTGTTGCTGTGCTTATTCAAACCACGAAGCTTCACCAGGGTTGCAGCTTCTGGTAGGTGGTGAGCAGGAGTAAAGGAAGTTAAAATAGGCCCCAGGCCATTAGAATAGGCTTCCTGTTATTAAAATAGCTTACTCTTCTATTTCCTTTATATTTAATTCTGAATATTATAACAGAATTAAATATAATAGCTTTACAAACAAAAGAGTTGGTAAAGCTATTATATTTATAAATAAAGAGAGTGTTTTGAAATTGTCAAATACCAATATGGTAGAAGATACTGGCGCCTTAGACATTAACTTCTACTATTGTACTGCGACTGATGCGATATGATAGATTCGCTTAGGTGCCTATATCTGGTGCGACATTGTGATACAATAAGAGAGGCTGCAGAGCCTTTTACGATGCCTTGACTCTACTATTACTTTATAGTTAACTGGTCTCTCTTGTTTACTTCTAATATAAGCATTTTTATATCATAATCTCATATATCAACTTTACTTACCCCTTCCTTAAATATGCCTTAATCCTATGTAATAGTTATAAGCCTCATTGGCAAGCTAGAATACTACCAAGCATGCCCCTCCAAGGATCCAAGGCAACTTTCCAGGTCGTGACACAAAGCCTAACGTCAAAGCCTGACGCCTCACAAGGGAACTTAGTTCCGTAGTCTTCTTAAATATTACCAGTAAGGCGTTACATAAAGCACAGCATATTAAAGAAACGAATAAGTGGGCTTTTAAAGTTTTAATATATATGTATCTCTTAAATAAGTTTAACCTCTATTTTTATATAGAAAAACGGCAGTTGGATAAGTCTGTCCGTCTCGTCTCAGCGTTACTTAATAAAGCTTATCAAACAGCCATGCTTTTACCTTTTCTTTTATATGTCGATCAAGCAACTGTGAACTAATAACCAAAATAAAAGCTGAAGTGTGGTGACAGCGCACACCTTTCTCTCACATTATTAGTGGGCCTGATCCTAACAAATGCCCAATGTAGTACAGTACACTGGCCAATAATATCTAGCGTGGCAATCAATGAATATCATCCTAACTTATGTAGCCAATTTCAGACTAGGTATCTGTTTAAAAAGTGCATATAATGGACGCTCTCCCACTTTCTCTCGATTATTTTCCTTGATCTTCACAGACACTCCATATTTCATTGAAAATGTCACAATTCGATACTCCTAACTTAGCCTCCCTCGGCTCTATCAACAACCCGCCTTTTCTACATATCCCCCGTCTCATGAATATTGCTGCTGAATGGGCTGCCATCATTCCCTTAGTCTGCCACCTAGCATCACAACATCATCCCCACCAGCTAGCGGGGCAAGTGGCTCTTCTTGGCCGGGTCTCCGTAGCTTTATTCCCCAAACATGGTGTTCTAGCAGGTATCTCAAGACTGCTCTCTCGTGGTCCTGCTTTTTTTGATATGGTGAGTACTCTTGGTACAACTAATAGGAAAGTCTGGGACGTGAGCTGGGGAGGAAACTTTCCTTGTTCTAATGGAGCTGCGAGTTGTTATCTTGCTGACTCACTGTTGGACCGGAAAAATATTATGATAGTTCCAGAGCCTGTTCTCCCTCTACTATCAGCTTCTTCTTTAACTTCTGATACCGCTGTCCCTAAGGAGAATACACCAACCGGAAGCCAGCCGCCCAATGGAGGTGATATATCTTGTGTTCCAGCATACCCCTTCCCACGCTATCAAACCCTACATGTCCTTCACTTCTCGAAAGTCAGCTCTAAAACGGGCTGGTCCTCGAAGTTAGACAGAAGCATTCATTCCCTTCCCTTCATAGCCGCATCCTCCCTCCTTTAAATTCTCTCTAGCCATTCTTTTCGTCCTCTTTAGCCTCTACGGTACAGCGGTGATCCTTATTTGCTCCGCGGTCACCCAATTCGTCACTTGCTCGATCAAAATTCTACGACCTCCCACTTTCCTAGGTAACAACGAGGCACATGATGCATGTTTCCTGGTAGCAGCCCATCATAACTCCTCAGTTTGGCATCTCTTCGTTGGAGACCGTGGGATGGTCGATTCTCTCCTCAACAAACCCATGGTAGTCATCCCACATCAACGGGTAGCTGCAGCATGGTTGATTACTGTGCACATAATGCAGTTACTGGCCATGACGTTTGTGGCATCACAGAACGAGTGGGATGATATTGCACTTCTTATAGTACTTATTATATCCACTATTATGCAGAGTAGATATCGGAGGAGATCCCTGGCGAGCATGTTTTGTAAGGATAACGGAGTTCTGGCTAAGTCAAATAGCTTTCGATTCTCGGGAAGGACGCCAATGTTGGGAGCTGTGCAAAGGATCGGTAAGGGCAAAAACTGGAGCTGGATGGATGATATTTTGGCACCATGCTATAGGCGCGAGGTTTGGGCTAGGGAGCTGTCGATAGACGAGGAAGATCAAGATGTGAATACTTGGGACGGGAAGCAGGTGGTAGAGGCGAGAGGTTTGACTGAGGAGGATATGAAATGGATTTGTTTAAATACGGTACTGGCTTTAAGGGGGGCCATCTTGATACAGAGCGCTGTGGGAGGACAAGGTGTAGAATGCGTTTGAGAATAAGCTGAGCCATCAAGTCAAGTGGCATAACCGGGAATTTCTTTGCAAAGAATATGGCCAGTCAGTATTTTGGTTGGTAGTGTTTCATATACCCGTTGAACAGTT
>Ga0247734_1000313_pt1 | contig 43186 bp, 37 predicted proteins | sample UWRJL103311B2_FD_180933 | JGI IMG/M metagenome (GOLD analysis project Ga0247734, IMG submission 180933) | Plant litter microbial communities from Arlington Agricultural Research Station in Wisconsin, United States - UWRJ-L103-311B-2 | ecosystem: Environmental > Terrestrial > Plant litter >...
GTATTAATTAGTGGGCATACTATTTGCTCTTTCTTAGCTGTCCCAGTGCTCATATTTGGTTTGCAATTGATCGTTCACCCAGCTTCCACATGAGGTGGGCAAGCCTTGCCAGTGTTTTTGTGTAGCTAGCCGTTGATGACAGATTCATTTCCTTTCCTTTTGTATCATACAAATAATGGTATACACCGATGGATTCCCAACCTGGAGTCTTTCCTAGAGGTTATACCCTATGCCATCCATATCATAGCTCACACCTTAACTCCGTATGGTTCAGTGAAGATTATTTACAACCCCATCAAGACGAATGTGGAAAGTGTGGTAGTCGGTCCTCAGCATAAAACCCCTCATCCCTCCTCCAAACAATCAATGTTCCACATACTACATACCCTCACTCATCGCGCTATCGATCCTGCCTTGGGTGTAGGTTGGGAAGTAGCGACGGGGGTTTTGTTGACTTGTTCGGGTTCTTCTATTGCATTGATCTCGAGGAAGTGGTATAGGACGATAAGAATCATTGCAGCAGAACCAAGAAATACCGCAAGGCGGTACAGATCATCGTCGGCAATCATCTTGGGCTTGTTTTCCGGAAGAGTCTATGTATGTCGTGAAAGCCACGTAACTTATTCGCAGATAACTCGGAACTGAGAGATTGTATCAGCATATTTGACGAAGTACATCTCGATCTGCCACTTAGGGGTATATTTACCTGTTTAATGAGCAACTCGATCATTCAGTATCCTGGCCTTTGGTCGATGCTCTGGAACTTGAGGACACAAGTCTACTCGGAGCTTCCCCAGATGCGCGAAGCTCGCTAAAGAGCCAATAAATTCTAGCGTCTTTGAACCTTTCAACCCCACCTAATAACTTTCAACCAAGTTGCCCGCCCAAATACATTTTATGCTCACTCTCACCACGATCATTATTGTACATTATACCTATCGAAATTCGATTCTCAAGGCCTCCAGTACAAAAGAATTCTAACTACCTTTTTTCCGAAATCCTTTAGTTTAGTAATTTCGACAAAATGCCTCCCAAAAAGGGTGTCGAAAAGCAGGGCGGGGGTAAGAAGCCTTCTGCTTCCAAGATAGTAGAGGACAGGACTTTTGGTATGAAGAATAAAAAGGGGGCCCAGGCGCAAAAAGACATCGCCAGAATGACGGTTTCTGCAAAGGCTGGTGGCACACCCGAGGAAAAGAAGAGGTTGGCCGAGAAGGAACAGAGGGAAAGGGAGAAGGCAGCGTCAGAGGCGGCCAAAAGAGAAGCCTTGGACCTGTTCAAACCTGTACAGGTCCAGAAGGTCCCTTTTGGTGTGGATCCGAAAACTGTGCTCTGCCAGTTCTACAAGAAGGGACACTGTGAAAAGGGACGCAAATGCAAGTTTTCTCACGACCTAGATGTAGAGCGAAAAGCTACTAAGAGGGATCTTTTCCAAGACACCCGGGAAGAGGAGGAGACGAAGAGGAAGCAAGAGACTTCAGAAGACTGGGATGAAGAAAAGTTGATGGCGGTAGTATTGTCCAAGAAAGGCAACCAAAAGACAACAACAGACAAAGTTTGCAAATTTTTTATAGATGCTGTTGAGGAGGGCAAATATGGTTGGTTTTGGACGTGTCCTAATGGAGGAGACAAATGCATGTATCAACACAAGTTACCAGCTGGGTTTGTACCAATTCATGATACTAGCTTTTTAATCATGCTAATAGTTCGCAGATTTGTTCTAAAAACAAAAGAACAACGTGCCGCGGAGAAGGCCCTTATGGATAAATCCCCCCTTAAGACTCTTACACTGGAAGACTTCCTTGAATCTGAACGGCACAAGCTGACGGGGAAGCTTACGCCTGTTACTCCGGAAACATTTGCCAAATGGAAGGCAGAGCGTATGGACAAGAAACAAGCGGAGGATCAAGCACGCCTTGCAAAGGAGGCTACAGGCCGTGCCATGTTCGAGAAGGGCGACTGGGATGCAAGTGGTGACGAGGAAGAAGAGGATGACGAGGATGATGTTGATGAAGATGAAGATGCTTTCAACTATGAGAAGCTCCGTCAGGAAACTGAGGTTTTACGAGAGAAGAAAGAGGCTGAGCGGATAGCGAAACTTGGCGGAGGAGCTCTTGCGAATGTAAACAACGGATCTACCGCCATTGAACCTGATCTGGAAGAACCCGACGAAATAGGAGCCTCGTAACTATGATGTCACCATTGACTCCCTACACGACCAAGATGGTTGCAAAAGCTTCCAGCATGATGGAGGTCTCCACACCGGCATATATGCAGATAAATACCATGATCTATGTTACCAATCAAGAAACATAACATCAATTTGCTTGCCACTTCACCAGAATGATCGAAGAATCAGCACACGTCTCTCGAATTAGTCAAATTCTGATATGAGAAAAGTCACTGATACCGGTAGATATGAGTAGCTCAAATACAAAGCAAATGGTACTTTCGTTGCTATGCACCATATACTGCTACGATTTTCAATACGCTATCGCTTCTGTAACAACAATGCTTGTGAAATCGTGAGACGCTCTATGACCCAAATATTGTTAAGATATCTGTAAATAGGAGCAATCCTAATCTCTTTCTACATGCTTACACCAAGTCAGAGCCTCGAATATTAGCAATAGTTACAAATATATGTTGCTAGCTGCGGTACATCTGTTTGAGTGGAAATACAAAAGTCTATTTATCAATGCGCTGAACAGCATCGATATTAAGACTCGCCCGGCATCACCAATCTCTTTCAGCAGAACTATAAACCCCGCTTGTTGTACAGCTAATCATTAACTTATCTTTTTTAGCAGGTATTTCAAATTGCATCTGAGATCCTTGATACTGACGGGGAAATCCTATATGAGCGTATTTTATATGCCCCCTGGTCATCACCTCTAACCTAATGCTAAATTACAGAGCAGTAGACTTTGGACCAAGCGCTAGAGATTCACCGAGTCAAGCTTTAGTTACCTTATATCAGTTTGATTGCCAGAAACGGAAACCGAGATCCAGGAGGAGTATTTGGATTTGGTGGTTATGAGGCGCAATAGAAGAACGAGATACTGACGGCGTAAATATATTACTTATCGCGTGGTCCACTTTCAGACCAAAGAACTTCTAGCTCAGTGCGATTCAGTAAAATAGTCTTGATCGATCAACAGGTTGTAGCGCAGCTTGTACAGTGAGTCCAAAGATCTCTCTGTAACCCTGTAAGAGTACAGATGCTTGGCATTCTGGGACAACCTCCGTTTACCACAGCCGACGCGATACGCGACGAGAAGTTTACTTTGCGCCTCTGAAGATGATTACATTCACTACACGTGAATACTCGCAGATGATTGACTGAGCCATAGGTATGAACTGTCTCTTGTGCCTTTTGGATATTTCCGACATCTTCAGGCTTTTGTTGCTGTTAAATTTCAAACCCTCAAACTACTACTTCCGAAACCTCAGGTAATTCCAAGCAGTGCTTTGCATAGATCTCCGTCATTCAGTCTCCCACCAATGGAATAAACCACGAAGCTCAACACACTTCTGGCAATTTTTGCAGACTGCTATTCAGTTTGGTGGGTGTGCAAGGAATCAACATGACATAGAATATACAAATGATGATGGATGGAGATAAAGAAAGGCACACTTCGAAGGGGTTGAAATTCTTCTTCAACGATGGGCCAGCTGCGCAATATCTCGCGCCTGAGAACAAAAGTGTCCGAGAATTGATAGAGAAGAGGGTCAGCGGACGTGCCGCGAGTGTAGCCACATTTGCAGAACGAGAGCAGAGCAATGGAGTTCGAGATGCTATAGATAACAGCCAAAACCTAGCAAGTATACGTGCTCCACCTGCGGGGATGACTGTTCCTGCAAAACCAAAACCTCAAGGATATAAACCATCAAAGGGAGCTCTAGGGAGTCCGATGCTCTCAGCTGGAGAACACGAACCACAGAGGGGGCCGCCAAGTTCTCTCCACCTCAATCTCCAAAAACATGTATCGAGACATCAAGCAGAGTCCAGGGCCACCAATACAAGGAGAGATATTGTGAGGGACGCATCAGTAAAGCCTAATTCAGCGTTAAGCGTACAAGTTCCTGTGCCTTCAGATACCATGCCAGGAAGTGCTGCAAAGTTAATGGAAATGTTTACCAGACCTTTTAAAAGAAGCTTCGATCCACCAGATGCGTCATCTCATAAAAGACAAAACTTGAACCAAGGGGAAACTTCAACTCCCATTCACGGTAAGTCCATACTATACACTTCCTATAGTTTTGAATGATCTTGTCTTCACTTTTAGCTGAATTATATTGAATAGTGAATAGCTACAGGAAAGACAAGGCTACGCTCTTAAATTGTACAAGTGTTGTGAACAAAAAGCCTGCGAACCAGGTAGCTGCGTCTGAAATCATATACCCCGTTCCTACAAGAGATCTTGCAGGTAAGGGAAGACTTCTGCCCCTTTCAATTACGTACGTATTCCGTTTTGTGGAAGTTGCTAACCGCAAATATTCGTAGCAACTCCCAGTCGCCTCAACAATAATATTCTCTCGTCTCAATATTCTGGCCTACATTCTAAAGAGTCTTTCCTCTCCCCCCGCAAAACCTCTGATGAGATTCAGAGTCAAAGTCACAGTAGTGGTGAAAGTCCTGATCCTTTATTAGGTGGTGCGTATAAATGCAACTAAATGTTTAATAGACACTGAATTCCTTAGATTCTCCACTGGCCCTTCCTGATTTTTACTCAAGAAATCCTGCAGGTGAATCTGCACAGAAGATGGATGGAGAACCTCCTAAGGCTGTTGTCCAATCCCCTAGCAGAGCGCCCATAAACAAATCTCTCAGCTCAAAGTCCAAGATTCAGGTTGTTATACCATTGAAACCAACCCTAGAAGATCTGCCCATCATTCAGACACGATCAACGAACCCCGAAGACGTTACCGCTGCTGCTACTGTTAACAAGCACCAAACAATACACGGCGCTCTCGACAGGACAAGCTCAACACTCTCTATATCTAACCAATCTACTACCACTCCAACAGCGGCTGCGAGTAACAACTATTCCACTATAAAATCAAAGCAACTATCGACCAATAGAAATCCTAACCAAGCAAATCACCCTGCTGATGAGTCTGTGGTACCTCTTACAGCTAGCTTAACAAAATTACAACAACCACTCCGAGAAGTTATTGATCTAACATATCGACCTAGTATGCAGCAAGCACCGCAAACGAAAATTATCAAAGCCGCCACCAATCACAATTCCACTTATGTTTCTCCATATAGCTCTGCGAGTCTAAACCCATGGCCCGCAGCCTCTGCTAGTTCTGTTGAGATACAGGGACAGCAAGTGGAGCGAAAGATGGCCACTCCCCAAGGCATACAGAAACCTCTTGCAATGTTACCGCAGATTCACAACGGTATCAGTGGACACAATCACTCGCATTCACAGAAACCATCTGGCCAGCACCCACTTTCCCCAAAAAGAAAACATAGCGAAATTATCGATCTTACACAGGACGAAGTTCAACCTCAGAAGCAGCCTAAGAGCGATGTATCTGGATTTCCAAACGTCAAACAACTAGGCGAATCTTTGGATAATAATACACAGGAGCGAATCAGCATGAAAGCCGTGACCGTCGGCATGGCTATGGCTCCTGTGGCTTCCCAGAGTGGGGCTCCCGCGTACCACCTATCCCAACCACCTTCAATACCACCGCAACAGATGGTACAGCATATCCACAGTCAGTTTTACCGTCCGCCACAAATACAACTACATCCTCACCAAGCTAATCCAAATCCGTATCCTGCCGTATATACAGGCTTCACATCGGGTGTGATTCTTCCTGATCGCTTTCGGAATTCTCCCGATATTGTTAAGCCTCTCTTGTATAGCTCCGCAAGTAATGCATCTTATGATCCCCGTAGTATTGCAAGATCGATCTTGTTAGCTACTAACTCACACCCAACTGAAAAGGGGCTAAATTTTCATTTACAAAGTTTACGGAGATATACATTCGTGGATGAATTCTCAGATCTTTCAACATTTCGGTGGGACTTGGTCGACCCAAGCCCAGTTGTCGGTGATCAACGGAAATCAAGTGGGCAGCAGTTCCTAGCCATGCCTCCAGGACCTCAGAGAGGCTATCAGCAGCTTCCAATACACGGTTCCCAGCCTAGACACGGATCAAATGCGCTAAAAACGAACGCAACATCTGATCGACCAAGTGCACATCACCATGTTGGCATATCCGAGTCTCTTGCTTCTATCGGCTCGGCTATTCCCTCCCGTCCTGTGAACGATTCACACACATCACAGTCTGGAGTTGCATATGTACCACCGCCAAGGGTACCAACTCCTATTTCAGCCCAAAAGCAATCCTCGACGGCAATAGCGTCTCAGAAAGGATTGCCCTCTAATCCAGGCACCCCATATATCTCTGCTTCTCGTCAACAACCAGCATCTTTATCTCGAATTGCAGTTGAGATTCGATCACCGGCGCCTCTGTCAAGTGCGGCTAGCACAACTCTCAAAAAGAGAGGTCGCCCGTTTAAGAAGGTCGAAGCAACCGCACCAGTGCAATCAGCTCCGAAGAAACGGGGCAGGCCATTCAGAGACCCCGAAGCAGCAGCAGCTAACAAAGAAATAACCGCGGCTGGCCCCCCCAAGAAACGTGGCCGGCCCTTCAAACTCATGCAGGAGATGGCTGATATTCCTCTTCGCGACCCCAAGTTTCTTGTATTCGGGTGCGAATGGAGTGGCTGCAGTGCTGAATTACATAGTCTTGAGATTCTTCGAACTCATCTTGCTACAGTGCACCGGAAGAAGCAAGATTTTGGTGATTTGGTTTGTTTATGGGGTCATTGCGGCAAACCAAGCGGTAACAAATTGGCGAAGAAACAGGATACTTCTATTAAAGCCATGAAGGAAACTAATAATAGCTTAAATCGCAAGCCCATGAAGGAAGCGATCAAATTTCCCAAGGACTATTACGTGACCGTGAAGGACGTTCGTGGATCATTAGAGGACAACGACGTAAGCTCAGAAGAGACAGAACTTATGAATGCTGTAGACCCCCCAGTTCGGCGGTTCATATTCAAGGATATAAAGGAGTGGGAAGCCCATATTGAAAAAGCCCATCTCGTTCCCTACGCTTGGCACATGGGCGATGGTCCAAGAGAAACTCGCTTACGTATGTACAATTCGCTGGCTGGATCTATTACTGCAACTGACATGCTTGGAATAGCATACTCAGCAGGAACGGAGAAGAAGCAGGCTAATCCGTGGCTCTTTGATAAGGATGGCAACCAGGTTATCGACTCGGTGGAGGGCCAGCAGATCGAAGATGGGAAGCCCGCGGAGAATAATGACAAAAGATTTAAGAGAGTTCGAAATGGCATTCATGTTGTTCTGCAGCCAGTTAAGAACCCTGATGCCTACAAGATCTACGATTACGATGACGATTAATTGGGTTTCGCAGCAGCACCCGCACGAGCAATGGGATTTCTTTTTTTTTAATAAAAAAACATTAGAACGGCGTACCAATAGACAAGACTTCGTGAGAGGAATACAAATGTCCGGCGTTGAAATCTGGACCGGAGATTTGGTGACAATGCACAGCCTGTCGAATCTGTCGATTTGATATGGGTTTACTCCGATAATGAGTTACAGTTTAGTATACATATATCCAGGCTCAGCGCCTTGTTTCCTAGCTTGAGGTAACTAGTCAAACCCCAAGCAAGCATGTGCCTCTAAGTGAGAACCTTTACTCGCCATATTGATTGATAGTGAACACTTAGATTCGGGCTGTTTATTCGTGATCATTGAATGTGCTTTATGTTTATGGTTCGCCCAGAGAAGAAAGCTCAAAAAACGGTGTAATTAAACTTTCGGCACCCTCCATGTTCTTATAAAGGTAGGCTCAAGCCTGTAAAACTACATGGGTTCGATTGTCGGCGTTATTCTCGTATTCAAAGGAAGGATATGATCTTTGATTCATTGAAATATTAAACGGGCGTCATAGTTCTTTGTATATTGTTCTCCACAATTCGGTTTTGACCTAGCTTGTTGGCGTTCAACGCGAATTAAGTTTGGCTCGATCAAATTTGACAACTTGGGTGACTAGGCTTTCCGGTATGCTAGTAGAGTTTGATGAAAGACATAGGCAGATGTGGGATTAGTTTAGGGCCCATCCCCTCGGGTACGTTATTTAGTCGTTGGGAATGCTCCAGCAGCACTCCAGTAGTACCAGTATGATAAAGTTGTGTCATCGCTTTTATCGAAAGTCTAAAATCCGAAACACCGACGTCTTCCCATTGCATTAGCATCTTTATATCCTTGTATCCGTTTTGCCGGGTTCCGTATTGCTCCATCCGAATCAGTTAAGTCATTGATATTTAATTTTGTCCGTTCTAACCCCTGAATCTTTGTTTACCCAAAATCGGTAGGGTATTGTGTAATAAAGCCATATTCTCAAAAAAGCTCCTGTGCAACGGTGAAACAGGTCGTAGCACTTGTACAACCTACGGTATGCAAGTCACGATCTGTGCTGGGTTCCCCACATGCTGTGTAATTTGTTGATCTCGTACTGATATTGTACGAGCATGGCGGAGGGCTTTGGAAGCTTTGGCTTGCCGCTGCCCACATTCCTGGCTCCTGGGTGGGTAATGATCACTTGATAAATGAGTTGATTGCCTGACTCTCAGTGGGTGACCAGGCGATAAACAAACCCTTGCCGCAAGGAGTCGGAGCTGAATTATATTGCTTTTCCCACGGAACGACCAAGTACTCAGGTGGCGTTTAGTCGCTTGGGTGCCAACGCCAAAAACCACCACAGACAACCAAAAAGCCGCTCGTTATCACGCAGAGGAGGTTAGGCGTATCATGTATCTACTGTATCATGAATCCATATCATCCATATCATGACTTCCCTAGAGAAAGTCAAATCGCACACTGTACTTAGCAAACGAGAACCGGCTGGCGCTCTCCTCGTATCTGCTGTTGCTTACCTATATGTACATACCATAACGTACGTTTTGTACGTCGAACCCCTGGACTGATCACTGCCCGCAAAACCCAGACTTTTTAATAGACATAGGGCTCGCACTTCATTGGGCCCGTTTTCCATTTGCATGCCTGGAAAATCTGGCCCGTGATCTGCACTTAGTTCTTGACATCCAATTTCTATCCGCGGCCTTTTTCTTACCAATATCCTTGACTGATGCCTTTCGGTATGTAATACAACCGACACCACAGTACTACTAACTACTAAGTTGTATAACACCTATAGGGTGGGTGGCCTATGGGTGAGGTGCCTTACGAACGAATCTCAGTTCTTATCACATGTCTGGCATGCGGGATGCATCTCTTTTGTACATAGTGTCTCCTCTTCTAGTCGTGTTTTTATCTTTTTTTTCCTCCCCCATGGGTTTACATCATGCTTGTTTGTTTCTCTCCCCCCAAAAGACAGCTCACTGGTCAAGATTTATATGCAAGATTTCAATAGCCCGAACATTTCGTATTCCAAACCTTCTTATTACAAGACTTATGGTTCAAAGATATCCCCGATTTGCTGCCCTTTTCGACGTGTCAGCATACATGCTCCACTACCAGTTGGTACAGCGCCTTGTCAACCCGCTATAACCTCCAAAAGTGGCGTCTATCACGATGCGGGATGATCAACTGTTTGGCTTGTGAGTGGAGCCCATCATCGTTCACCCCGGCTTGCCCTCTCCTAATCCTTACTGCACATCCGGCTCTTGGTAGGGGTACATCATTTCCATAACTCTTAGCACCCTTCCTTTCTCTCCTTCTTTTCCCTGTCTTTTGCTGCATTTCGTCCTTCTTTTATGAATATACAACATAATGGCGCCTTCAATCGTTCAGGCCGCTGCTTCGTTGCTTTTCGTATGCTCGGCTTGGGCTACCTTGGATGTTCGATATGATGCTGGGCTTGCAGGTCTGAGATTGGATAAACGAGCACCGGGACCGTCAACAAACTTGCCAGCAAGCTGGACCTATCAAGGTTGCTACACAGACAGCGGACCCCGTACACTTAATGGTGCAAATTATGTCAATACTACTGGAATGACCGTTGGAACTTGCATTGCTTTCTGTAATACTCAATACTATATTTATGCCGGAGCGGAATATGGCCAAGAATGCTGTGAGTCCTTGTACATGTGATAGACATTAATTGCACATGGCTAATGTTTGTATAGACTGCGGGAATTCTACTTCAGCAGGAGCTGTAGCACCAACTGCAGATTGTGGAATGACATGTAAAGGCAATAGTTCTGAGTATTGCGGAGCCGGAAATAGACTCTCAATCTACTGGAATGGCAAAACTCCACCAGCTGGTCCTTCCACGAACCCTGGGGTCAATGGCTTTGGCTTTCTGGGCTGTTACACGTGAGTACCCAATTAACTTATACTTTAATGGCTATATGTTGATTGTCAATTAGAGAAGGAACTGGTGGCCGTGCTTTGGTGAATGGTGCAGCTATCACTGGGGACCTGACGATAGCAAAATGTGTGACCGCTTGCAAATCTGCAGGCTATTCATTAGCTGGTGCTGAGTATGCTGGTGAATGCTGTATGTTTCCAAAGCCTTGGTATATATAAATTGCTAATAGTTTAGATTGCGGCAATGCAATCCAAAATGCAGCAACCCTGGCTCCGGGCGGTCTCTCAGACTGTAGTATGACATGCAAGGGGAACAGCTCTGAGTATTGTGGTGCAGGAAATCGACTCGATGTGTATAAACTCGGCTACACAGGATCAACTGCGACGGTTTCATCTGTTGTGCTTACAACGACAAGTTCAACGAGCATCGCTAGCACGGCAAGTTCAACGAGCACACCCAGAACGACAACCTCAACGAGCATAGCCAGCACGGCAATCATGGTAAGCACAAAATTTAACTCCTACCCAATTCCCAACTTCTTGAGTTTCAATCAAAGATTCTTTAAGTCAACCAGATTCAACTATAGTTCTATCTTCAATATTAGACAATATGATCCCCACTTTCCTCAAATTTTATATGTACGTCAACTAACGTGAACGAACCCAAGTCTTCTACAATCAGTAAAACCTCGACTTTAGTCTCAGCTTTGGCCTCGACGTCTGCCACCGTAGCCCCAACGCTTGGCCAGAAAGCAACTGTCGGAACTTACTCCTCTCTAGGTTGTTACACAGAGGCAACCCAAGGCCGAGCTTTAACAGGAGCGGCATATTTTGAGAATAACCTTATGACGCTTGAGTATTGTGCTGAAAAATGTACTGGATTTACGTACTGGGGGGCCGAGTACGGTGTCGAATGTATAGACCCTACTCTAAGTTCCAACGAAATTATGCTGACATAGCCAGGTTATTGTGGAAATTCTCTGGCTGCAGGATCTATCACGGCTCCTCTAACAGACTGCAGCTTTACCTGCCCTGGTAATCAGTACGAATACTGTGGTGCCGGCAACAGACTTCAACTTTACAAGCTTGGTCCAGCTCCCTCAAGCACAAGCCAAAGCTCCTCTACCTCAGGCTCTGCCACAGGTTCCAGTACAAGCACATCACCAACTTCAGCGGCCACGGGTCTTCCAGCCGGATGGAAGTACGGTGGATGTTACACCGAGGGTACCAATGGGCGTGCACTCAGTAACCAGAGAGCCGGAGGGAACACTAACACTGTTGAGTCTTGTGTAGCCGAGTGTAAATCCCTCGGCTATACCGTAGCTGGGCTAGAATACTCATCGCAATGCTTCTGTGACAATAACATCAAAAACGGTGCGGTATCTGCGCCAGAAGCCAGATGTAATATGCCATGTGCTGGAAACCAGAATGAATTCTGCGGTGCAGGCGATATTCTTAGTATCTACCACACTGGAAACCTAACTGTATATGCCCCACCTGCGTCCCAGAAGACCGATCTGCCAGGCTCTTGGGTCTTTTCAGGTTGCTGGACTGATTCCAACCCTGGAAATCGAGCAATGATATGGCAAAGTATATTAACGACGAACAACACTGCCACTAGCTGCCTGGGTCTTTGTCAAGCCTATGGTTATATGTCCGCTGGTATGGAGTATGGCTCTGAGTGCTACTGCGGAGATCACTCACATGTTCTATCGTCTGGATCAACACAGGTGGCTGAGTCTGAATGTAACACTCCATGCAGTGGAGATCCTTCGTACTTTTGCGGAGCAGGAGCCAGACTTTCTTATTACAGATGGGATGCAGCTGCAGCCCCATTGTACATTTGGAACACCCCAACTGGAGCAGCAGCAGGATCGTATCAATTCCTCGTTCCAGGTGTTGTGATTCCCTTGATCACAACTGCTGGTATCAACGGCAAGATTGTCTTCATGGAGAAGGCTGGAACCGGCGCCCCTAATACTACTGGAACCTACGAGTTGGACCTCTCTCTTATCAATGACTTTTCCAAAGCTTGGAGACCATTACATGTCAAGAGCGATATTTTCTGTGCTGCTGGTGTGACGCTCCCTGATAAAGCAGGTCGTCAGCTCAATATTGGTGGCTGGTCTGGTGCTTCAACATATGGAGTCAGACTTTATGCTCCAGATGGATCTCCAGGTGTACCAGGAGTGGCTGACTGGCAAGAAAATGTTAACGAGGTTTCTCTTCTTGCTGGACGTTGGTATCCCTCAGCTATGGTCTTAACTAATGGGTCCGTTCTCATCATTGGCGGCGAAATTGGATCCAACTCTGCACCAACTCCTAGTCTCGAAATCCTGCCACCTCCCAAAGGAGGATATGAAAAGTATTTGGACTGGCTTGATCGAACTGACCCCAATAATCTATACCCATTCTTGTGGGTCCTCCCAAGCGGTGGCATCTTTGTTGTCTACTACAACGAGGCTCGAATTATTGATGAGGTCACCTTTGACACAGTTAAAACCTTGCCAAACTTACCTGGCTCTGTCATCAACTTCCTTGCTGGCCGCACGTATCCTCTAGAAGGGACCGGCGTACTTCTTCCACAATACCCACCATATTCTGCTCCTGTCACAGTTTTGGTCTGTGGTGGATCTGCTGCTGGTGCCGCCATGGCGATTGACAATTGCGTTTCAGCACAGCCTGAAGTAGCAAACCCTCAATGGACTATTGAGCGAATGCCTTCGCAAAGAGTAATGAGTTGCATGGCCGCTCTTCCAGATGGAACCTACGTGATTCTTAACGGTGCAACAGCAGGTGTCGCGGGTTTTGGTCTTGCAACAAATCCCAATTTAGGCGCTCTCCTTTACGATCCATCTCTCCCAGTTAACCAGCGATTCTCGATAATGGCTAATACCATCGTTGCTCGCATGTATCATTCTGAAGCGATACTCATGCCTGATGGACGCGTTCTCGTTTCTGGCTCCAATCCTGAAGATGGAAAAAATCCAGAAGAATACCGTGTCGAGGTCTTCAATCCTCCATATGCACTGTCAGGCCAAACGCCACCTACATTCACGCTCAATAACAAGGACTGGGCATACGGTGATTCAAAGAATATAGTCGCAACAGCCAATATCCCATCTGGCAATCTCGGCGCCGTTCGTGCTTCCATGATGTCCGCGGTTTCGTCCACTCATGGTAACTCCATGGGTCAACGCACGCTTTTCCTAACCGTCACTTGCACAGGTGCGTCCACTGCCGCAACCTGCACCCTCGTTTCACCCCCAACAGCACACGTTGCACCGCCAGGATGGTATATGATTTTCATCCTCGATGGCAAGAGACCCAGTGCCTCGTCTATCTGGGTCCGTATTGGCGGATCGATTGCCGATGCAGCTGGTCTCGGAAACTGGCCTCCAAAGACTGCCTCCTTCACGCCTCCTGGCCTTGGAGCTGTGGGAACATAAAAAGCATCTGTTCCCTCACATTCTTTCCTTGTCTGTTTGCTTATTACACGTAGCCAGAAAGCAGAAGTCGATAATGTGGTTAAGGGAAGAACTAATTTATAATTAAAAAAAACTTGGGTTCTGTAGATAGAGGTTGGATATGCAAACGCTTACCTATAATATTTATATCATCTTCACAGAATCCAGAGCAAACTTCACTCCTTAGTTTCCAATATATGTGATATGGTTCAGAATGACAAAAGATGAAATATGAGACGCATAGGAAAAATGCTTGCAGATTGTAGCAGATTAATCATCTTTCGATCCCGAATCTCGATTTTGATGAAGCAAAAGTTCGTCAGAAAGGACAATAAATATGTCCCACATAATGTGAATTTAACAAAAACACGGTGTCCAAATCTATGAAAGTATTCCAGCACTCGTCAAAATATTTGCTCGCTGGAACTCACAAGTTATTAGTTTCGAAAGGGCGGTGGATTAGTCATGTCTAACTAAAGTTTAGATAGTAAATAACATTATGCATGTGTCTGTGCGTATGTACGTATGGCTCGTGGCATTCAACCCAACGAAAACACGTATCATATCCTCGAGGACAATCTCAGGGAGTAAGATTAAATGATAGGGGTTAACTTTAGGTTTGTTTGTGGATCGCGATAGTTTCTAACTTCCAGCACTAAACTTGTGGTGGTTTAATTCAACTGCTGGGAGTAACGTACTACACAAATGTAGGCAATTCTATGAAGTATGCACCATAAGATAAGAAAAAGACAAGCATACACACAGAGTTGATATCAAATGCACATCTTTAAGTTGTTCTTGGGGATGAGATTTCTTTTATTCTGAAAAAGGATATCAGGAAGGCTGGTATGACAGTAATTCGCAGCCACACTCGCATTGTGAGTATCATCATAACGATGCATGAAGGTCGGCTCAACTAAGAGATAACTCATGTAGCCCAAATGTATTCGCTTGAAATTACCGTATTGTAGAGCCGCTCAACACATCACCGAAGTAGCATGTATTTAGTTGACTTCTTCAATCTTGGATGAGGAAGCCTTGGACTTTGCGGGCGCCTCATCCTCCTCATCATCATCCTCTCCTTCAAGAGCTGGCATGTCATCGTCATCTTCCTCTTCTTCCTCCTCGGCCTCAGCTCCCTCATCGCCTCCAGCTCCGCCGAGCTTGCTGAAGTCAATGCCTCCGAAGTCCTACATATCTTGTAAGTGGTTGTTGAGATAATAGAGTGAATGTCTACTTACACCACCAGCTCCGCCCATCATGCTGCTCATGTCACCCATACCTGGCATGCCACCTGCACCTTGATTGTTAGCCCACATCTAATATCGCATTCAAGCCTATAGAAGCTTACCCATGCCACCCATATTGCCTAGGTCCTCTTCAGGAGCCTCGTCTTGCTCATCCTCATCAACCCACTTATCGAAATCGGTCTTCAGGAAGTGAACCTTTTGTGCTTCTTTCAAGAGTCTTGGCCAGAACTCCTCCTTAAGCTCTGTCTTTGGTAGGACTAGCTGGACGTTCTTCATGGTGTGGTTAACCTTGACATCCTTGGTTTCGATCGAATCGTAAAACTCAAGATCCAACTTGTAGTCCTTCTTAAGGGAGTCAGAGTGGCCAGCGAAGCTCAAGCTGTTGCTCTTGATGTCGAGCTTGAGATTGGAAGGTTGACAATCTGGGACGGTGATAGTGAGGTAGATGAAGTTCTTTGCGGCGTCGGTTTTGTGGGAGCGCTGGGCCCAAAGGACTATTGAATCGAGTCAGCGGGGCGCGAAAAGATATTCAGAGTGCAATGAATCACGAAGAGCGGCTGTGGGAGCGCTTATTCCACTGATGTGCAGGCCAAGCTGAAGCCTATGAAGAACTGGATAGCTCTTGCTGTGGAGCGAACAGAGAAAGAAGCCTTACCTTCAGGAGTCAGTGCGGTAGACATTGTCGATGCAGTTGATATGATTGTCAAGTGAGTCGGCAAGGTGAGAGATTATTATTTCGTGGGGGTGGTTGTGATGATTGTTTGTATGAGAAATTATTATGGATTGAAGAAGAGGTGAAGTCTCGGTACAGTGCGTAAGGCTGGATGGAGCTGATGGAACCCTCTCGAAAGACTTGGGCGAGTGAATCCCTGCGGGGTTCAATTGCAGCGCTGCTTGCCTCCCGACTCTATAATTAAATGTGTTTGACCTTGGAATAACTTCGAATTAGAAGACTCCGATTTCTTGAATATACTTTGTGAAATGAAAGGTGATATATCGTTTCCCGTCTTTCTGGGGGTTTGTACTTCCACAGACTGCCCCACGTTTTTGAGGCTCTCCCCCACGTCACAACTCACAAGGCGGCTACAATTTAGAGTCCTGAGCAACCCAAGCAGCCAACAATCAACCCTTGAAGCCAAACATTTGAAACATATCGACGGTCCTGCCAATTTTAAATAAATAAAGGCATACGCTATAGCTTTTGAATTACTGTTTCTTCCTGTAGTTGACATATCAGGCACGATGGAGACTGTGAAAGCGCTATTCTACAAACCTGATCCTCAAGCGCAAGTAAGTATGCTATGATATCGTGAAATGTACCACCATTAACAATGACTGAAGGTCAGGAAATGCAATGCTTTGATAAGGCAAAACACCCGCAAGTTGGATCGGGATATAGCAAACCTCAGAGTCGTTGAGAACAAGACCAGAACCCTCATCCTTCAAGCCGGTAAGAGGGGCCAACGGAATCCCTCTCAGGCAAAAGCAGCTGCACAAGAACAACGGGTTTTCGCTCGAGAACTCATCCGGACACGAAAAACGTCACAGCGACTGGTTACTTCGAAAGCGCAGCTGAATAGCGTTGGGATGCAGGTCACCGAGGCGTTTGCGGTGCGGAAGATTGAAGGCAGCATTCGTGCCAGCGTAGGGATCATGAAAGATGTTAATAGTCTTGTCAAGTTACCGGAGCTGATGGGCACGATGCGGGAATTGAGTCAGGAGCTGGTCAAGGCGGGCATAATCGAAGAAATGGTGGGGGATAGTATGCCAGATCAGATGGAGGAGGAAGATGAAGAAGCAGAGTCAGAGGTTGACAAGGTGCTCGGGGAGATATTGCAGGATAGGATGGGCAAGGCTGGAGCTACACCAGTTACACCTGCGCCGGTACAAGAGCCTGTCGCGGAGGAAGACGAGGAAGATGCAGAGGCCATGTTGGACCAGATGAGGGGTCGGTTAGAGGCTCTCAAAAGCTGATTTCTCACGTCTTGGGTATCTGGAGTTCTGGTGGGATGGAGTCACCGGAGTTTTGCGTGTAGGACTATATCCATAGCAACCATATTGATTCTGGGAGCGTTGAAAATGCGTGCACCGTAGGTTGGCATATTGAGCCCAATTAGAACAGGAATACATTTTGCCAATGAACTAGAATTCACTTAAAACTATCCCAAGGTTTTCCAACAACCTTTCCCCTACCATCGAACTTCACCCCTTCGCCTCTAAGCAGTTTCCTTTTCTTGTCATCGTTCAAGCCAGCTTTACCATTTCTCCCCCAACTGCCCTCAAACCCGCCAATGCTTCCTCCGCTTGCTAAAACTCGATGGCATGGAGCCTGAGGAGCAAAAGGGTTGTTCCTCAGTGCATTTCCAACTGCTCGAGGCGATGATGAGAGATGCTTTGACATCACCCCATAGGTGGTATATTGCCCTGGCGGCACTTGACATAAGGCTAGCAAGACTCTCTTTTGGAACGGAGTTTTGTGACACAACGATATCTTCTTGATGACTGGTTCCAGGTCTACTAACCATTGCTGCTTGGTAACCAGTTCATCCTCTGGTTGTATGTATTTGTCGGTCAGCGGTGGTGTCGGCTTCCATTCTCCCTCTCTCCCATCCTCTTGTGTAAATGTCAGTAGATGAAGATCTCTCCCGTGCTTTCCAGCGGGGGATTTGCTTTCTTCAGTGCTCAAAGGTCGCCATATTCTCGGGTTGAGATCCTTCTGCTCTATTAGATCCATAAATAATATTTCTTGGCTCCTAACTTCGTGATTCACCTGTGATCAGTTCTCAAAATAATAATAAGAAGCCACAATAGAATAATCCTTAGTAAGACAGGCAGTTAGATGCCTCCTACAGATGTCTGTTCCGATATGTTTTAGAGCCTCTGACCGGATCCTTAAGATAAGGACTCGTCCTTTAGGATCGCAACTCGGAAGGATGCTACTATGATCCGACGGTCTCGGGCACCTGACAGAACACCTTGGAGATCGAGCTGTACGGACTAGGAGTACAGTATTGATGGCGGTGAATATCACGTTGACTAAAGTAGCGTGGTTGTTGGTCCCGGTAGATGTGATGTGATGCGTGGAAGAGAGATCCAGATGGTGGTGTTTACCTAAAGAATAGCGATGACGTGTGGTGGGGGAAATTAAAAGATCTCCCCTCCCCCGACAACCTGTTCAAACTCTAGAAGTAATTCCGAGATATTGACAGTAACCACTTTAGTACTGCTCTAGCACTAGTATACCCCTTCGTCTCCAATACCAAGCAACAAAGAAAGCCACCTTTCATCGTCTCCCAGATTCCTCCATTTGTTGAGGAGATTGCCGCACTGCTACTTAGCACACTACATAAGCTTCAGCTCCCTCACAGCTCCTGCTCCTCCTTGCCCTACTAGGAATATCATAAATAATACCTGCCCATTGACAACCCTACTTCCGTGGTCCGCCAGCTCCTCCAACCCCTGAACGCCAATCTAATAATCTTTAAGAAGAAGTCGAGCATCCATTAACAAGGGTGGTTAAACGAGATCCAGGGTCCTTCCAATCCCAAATGTGAGTCGATGAGCTTCTTCGAGCTCCGAGCAGATATAAATATTTCTGCGCGGGCCAAGCTTCTTGCTCAGCTCAGTAATTCCCTACTGAAAGTAACACAATGAATAGACAATACTCCACCATGTCGGGCCAGAAAGTCGGTTTAGCTGGAAATATCACTGTGCCCCAGCGGCAAGCTTCCGCATCGAGCGCTCTGAGCGATGATGCTATTCCAACAGGCGATCCAACCGATGTAAGTAGATGACCCCTTGGCGAAAGAAGACTTCTCTAAGCTCTCTTAGACTTCCACTTTGTTGGCAGAACGCCTACAAGCCTGGAAGCATGCCGTCGGATACCTTGAGGAATACATCACTGCAACCGAAAAGGTCCAGAGAGTCCATGCAAAGGAATATGAAAAAATATTAAAGGTGCGTCTTCCACCCCTTTTTAGTACCGCTATAGAATAGCTGACGGCAACAAGACTATTGCAAATCCTCTCAGAGAAGGCCATCACTTTGATCAGAGCCTGGGAGGAATCGCGGGGTTGTTTGAAAACATGAGAGTTAACACGCAGGTAAATTACCTAGTTAGTCTTGTGTGAACACTCCAGCTAACTTAGACAGGGCCTTGCCAATTCCCACCTCGAGACGGAGAAAAACATCAAAGGCACGGTGTTGCCCATCCTTGCTCGACTGCATACAGAAATTAAGAACAAGTCGAAGGAACTACAAAGTGGGGCTGCAAAAGGAGCGAAAGAGGTCGAGAAAGCACGAAACACTACCCAAAAGCACATCGAGCTACTTGGGCAGCAAACGGCCAATTTCGAGTCCACAGGGGGTAAGATGCATTCTCATGAGGATCCGTATGTTGTGCAAAGACAGGTCCTTTACCGCCTAAACAAGCAGCTTCTCGAGGAAAATAACAGCCGCCATGACCTCATATCAGTGCAGAACAACTTCTCGACTTTCGAAAATCACATTATCGAGGTCATTCAGCAGGCGCTTATGGCCTTCAACCAATTAGTTGGTGGCCAGGCTCAAAAGAACCAACAGCTTTATGGGGATATGCTTGGTGCTGCACAGCGTGTACCTCTAGATTTTGAATGGGCGAATTTCACCGTTCGAAACGCCCACCTACTCATAGACCCCAGCGAGCCGGACAGAAAAGTAGATGCAGTCAGATTTCCAAATGAGGATCATAAGAGCACCAAGCCTTTAATCGAGGGAACACTCTCACGGAAAAGTAGAAACAAGTTGAGTATGGCTGGATATACCACTAGTTATTATGTCGTCACACCCTCAAAGTTCCTTCATGAGTTCAAGGATAATGATAATTTCCGCACCGATCCCCAACCTCAGATCTCTATTTACCTTCCAGATGCCGTGATTGGGGCAACGAACGGAGAGAAATTCAATGTCAAAGGGAAAGACGTTAGCAAGGGATTTGGAAGCAAGCTTTCTGGTTCGTCCGAAATTGCTTTCAAGGCTCACACTGCTGAGGATGCTGCAAAATGGTCCGAAATTATCAGAATAGCTGCAGGTGCCACTGGCCCGAGTGTCCCTACAACTACCAGTGATCCTACTTCGCCAGTCAGTCCTATTGATGAGAAGAAGCGAATTGTCTCTCAACCTCCAGGATACACTGAGGAACACCCTGCAACTACCTCAGCAGCAGCACCTGCCCCAATCCAGACGCAAGGGATCACAGGAGGTCAGACGGTAGAAACCCCGACAAGCACTGTTCCAGGAAGTGCAATAGGCAAGGCACCCGAGAAAATCTAAAGCCTTTATTCTCTATTAATGATTGAAATGAGGGGCATTTATGGAGGTTGTTCTTTGATATTTTACATCCAGCGAGCGAAGCGTTCTTTTTGCTTTGACTGGAAATTTGCTAAGCCTATGTTTCTATCTGCTCTGTTGCTCCAATATCAATTCGTATTAAGCTTTTACGTCCTTTTTTGTTACATTGGTATTACAGACACGCTTGTGGACAGCCAAAAAGTTCATAATTTCATCTTTCAGGTGTGTTTCACGTGCTTATGTTACTGTATGATATAAGAGCCTCCTCGTGTTTACTTCAAACCAAATTCTATTTAATATAGCAAGAGCGAGTATATATAGAATTCTGCCCGTGCTGTTTTCCCACCATGTATGCAATCTTTATGAGTAAAAAATCTTTAGATTGGATGGAATAATCCTCACCAGTTAGTTGACTTGTATAGGAGGTGAAGCTCAAGGCTGCAAACCACTCGATGTTAATCTATCCCAATAGCTAGCTTGTGGGCTGCCATTGCCTATAACGAGCATTTCTAAGCGAGACTGCGATAAATCCATGATCGTTTCTTTGTTTCTAAGGAAGATCTCCCTTTTCTTACCCCGTCGATTGTTCTAACAGATGTGTATAATAAATACAAGTGTCGACCAAACCCACTATAAGTCATGAGTTTGCTATCAAATGCTTGTGTTTGATGAGTCTTCCACGTAATATGTTTTCATCAAATGCATTACATAGCAATTATTACATATCTACCAAACTCTGTACTGACGGTAACGGGAATTTATCTTGAGATGTAACCAGTGGCATCAGAGCGAGAAAGTCTTTGTTATGCCGATTTCCAGCTTGTGGGATCATTACATTTCTTTGTTCGAACATGAAGCCCCGTCTTATGGGATTTGTTCTTTGTTCCTCATTGTAATTACAATACCACGCCCATGGCCTCATTCAAGCGCTGCATTCAAGCGCACTTCGAATTGAACGAGATAACTAGTAGTACAGTACCAATGCCAATTCATGCCAATTAGAGATACTACAAAATGTCTTCCGTTCCCCAAACAATCGGAGTAACGACAGGTTTAATCGACCAACAAGAGATCCGAGAACCTCAACCTGCTAAGGTTACTGCACCTCCGTATAATGTGGGTGAATATGGTGATAAACGAGTCCCATCTGGGATTGGTGGCACGCCTGTCGCAACAATTCAGCCCATGGCACCACGAAACACTTACACCTTTACTGCACCTTTGGGTTCCCTGCAGCAAGGCCCAACACCGGTGGACTGTCCATATTGTAGGACGAGAGAGATGAGTAGAACGGAATTCGTTGCTGGTGGCACTACACAGTGAGATCACATTCCACCTTGCCCTTCCCATCCTCCAATTTAATAGCCCGAAAACTGTAGATTTGGCACTGATGAGTTAATATAGTTTAGCAGCACTAATATTCTGTTGCATTGCCTGTCTAGGCTGTATCCCGTATGTTACAACATGGTTTAGGGACGTGAAGCAGTATTGCGGTCACTGCGGTGTTCTATTGGCGGTTTGGCATCGTAGTGGGAGAACAGAGGTTATGCCTGTTGCTCAAGGGGTACATGTCGCCATGCCAACTCAGGCTGTTTGACAGGAACGAAGAGGCTAGAGGTGGGATTTGCAGTTCTTGTTCGAAAAATCTGGACCGCATCGCTAAAGATTTAGCATCTGGGACAAATTGTTACGAGGATTTAGCAGTTAGGTTTCTTCTTCTCGTGTGCTAATCATTACAAGATAACGGAATGAAAGAATTACTTGTACTAGCCATATTGAATGCCATCATTCTTCTCACTTGCTTGTGTGCTATTTTGTGATTGGAATACAACTTTTAATGAGCGGAGCTTTGGCAAGCTTTTAAAATGGCCAACAATAGACATAAAGAAGTGAAGAGTTGAAATATCAAATTATCAAAATAACATATAGCCCCATGCATTTGAGATCTTCAAGGCCATACACAGAACATATTTATAATGATCATCTTCCTTCCGATGAATTATTGAAAATATTTTTTTCGTGCTTCTTTGAACACGATGGCCACTAAGATAGATTCCACAGATCGTCATATTATAGGCCGAGTAGACAACTTATCAAAGATTCAGGGACTGAGCACATTGTTTTCAATATGAACTGAACGGAATGTGATTCTAGAAAGTTTGAATTGCTAGGAAGAATCACGTGTGTCAACCAATCACATGACTACTAGCTTCGGCTAGCTCCACGCTAGGCTTTGCCCTGCATTATAAAACATTTGTCGCGCAGCCAAAATTTTCTTCTTCTTCATCGACGATACTGTAAGCCAAACCCACCCTATACTGTTGCAAAACACAGTCAACTTTTGATAGTACCCGACACTAACACACCCTCGCAGTCTAAGAATCATTTCTTTAGTAAACGTCCTCTTCTGAGCTTCCAAAAAAAGCTAGAAACTCCAACCACGTTGATGAGCTGATCCTCGTTGCACAAGAGTGAGGCCTTTTGCTCTCGAACTGTCTGCAAAGATGGCGGTGTCTTAGGATACTGTATAGAGAGTGGCGATGATCTTGTCCTTCTCCTCATTGGCTTCGGTCGTGGGGTTTGGGTGTGTGATGATGGACGTCTGAGTGGCCCTTTTTTTCATTGTGTGCTCTGCTGATGCGGGGCCATGAAGAAGAATCATATTTTGCTCTCGTCATTCATCCCCTAAAACCGTTATATTTTTGACGCTGGCATCGTCATTCTCCCCCATATGTACACCCTATCACTTACCAAGAGCACACGATCGTCGCACGAGTTCACATGGTGGTCAGGTGAGGGAGCGTGACAATTTGAGCTTGGCGCCAATGCAAAAAATACGGATGAAGATTTGAAATATCGCTCTCACTCTCGATCCTCGATATCATATCTCCATATCTCCATGAAGACCAGATGAAACAGCTCTCGGATACATATATGTTCTCCACTCGGTTGAACCCATGTGAATGACCGAATATCGTCCTATTCCCAACTAGATGACCGGCGCTAAGGCACAGTACATAGGCACGGAGCACCAGTCCTGCGGACCCTTCAACCTTAATACATATAAGTAATTAGTAACCTTAGCTTAGCAATCACATATTATCTACCAATTCGTGGGATCTCGGTCGCCAAATACAGCGATGGTGGAAAAGCTTTGATCGTTACTCAATACAGGGAACAACAGCGAAGGTGGCTAGGCAACTTGGAGGCAAATCAATCTCACTCACAGATATGGTTCATCCCACGACCACGGTTCAGAAAGGCTTTCACGGAATTCCGCGAATGATTACGGATGGGCCGTTGTCGGTGGTCTGTTTGAAAATAAGCCCAGCCTGATGGGCAGTCTCGCTTCTTAGCTTATGCATAATTCGTGGCAGGTAAGGCTTGAGAACGCGTACCCATCCTGTCTGTATTCGCTTTACAGTTTGACATAAATAGGACTATTACACAAGAATGTTGCTGTGTGGTTTTTATCGCGGTTACTTACTGGTTGAAGTTTGAAAAGCCAACATAATAGTCACCACCAGCCACTTTACGCCACAGTCTCTGGCTGCGCCTCCATCCAATATTTGTTAAGGATCCTGCCCTTCTGCAACTCACACACACAGCAATAAGATAGAAGGCTATTTTCTCCCTCTCATGTCCCCAATTGGTGATGGAATCCTTTTTGAGTATTTAAGTGGGTCACGAGGGAAGTCCTCGGGTCTAAGTGAGACCTTGAATAGCTGAGTCTCCACAAGTGTGTAGGCAATGAGAGCAGCCTCGAGAAACACTATCCTTATCGCAAACTCTAAGACATAGATGACTTTTCCTTTAGTCCAAAGCTGCAAGTGAATCCTACCCGCGTTTCTCGTGTTGCCGCCAAAGGACTTTCGAAAGTTCATGGGGTGTAAGACTAATGGCATTCATTTTCTGTCATCTGAAGAGCCATAGCCTTATACACACCGAAACCACGATATGCATGACCTCCCACACCCTCCACACATACCTTACTTGTAGCACGAGGCTCTTAGGCACCTCCCACTTAAGGGCCTTACCTTCCACTTTGATGGTTTATTGATCCTCTCCTCTCTATACGTTAAAGTTTGCTGCACGACATCCGTGAAGCAACACAAGTGATTCGATTGAGCAACACGTCCAGCAATAAGAAACATCTATAGCCCTTAGGTATCGACAGCCTTTATCGAGTTTGGTCTCATCGGAGACCACAAAACAACATCATAGGTAACAACGTAGAACCGATGAGTCGACGTGTCTACGTTGAGCAAAGAAGAAGCGGAAACGCACAATTCGTCCGTCCAGTTCGAAGAAACTCCGTTCATATGTCCACTCTCGATAGACTCCGGGATGCAGAAGATCAAATCGCCGTCCTTATCGCAGAGAACGATAGCCTCCATCGGCGGGTCAGCACCGCTCAAGCCGCTGAATATAACATCGAAAACCGCTACCGGAGTCTCATCAACGAACACAATGAGTGTCGCGGATTAAGAGACCAGCTGCGCACTCAGTCTATTGAAATCACACGCTTGAAGAACAAGCTTGACGACGAGAAGGAAAAGAATGATAACTTGAAGGCCGATATTCGTCGCTTTACTGGAATTGGAAATTACAGGCAGAGGTATGAAGACAAGCTAAGGGAGGTTGCGGTTTTGCAAAGTCGACTGGATCAAGGAGACGACCTAATTCGACGACGAGATGCAGAAGTCCTGCAACTGAACGACTTGCTTAGAGAGGAGAAGAACCGAGTTACGAGGAGGGACAACACCATCATCAATATGCGGGAAGTTTTGAGAAGTTTGGGATATACGTACCGCGATGGAAGAAGTTACTGACTAGGCATCGTGTGACGATGTACTTTCAAACTTTGGAATTGGTCGTGATTTCGGAGAGCAAGTCTCCAAGTCTTTGATGTGAAGGAAAGATATATCACCACCATTCTTGCGCTGATTTCCACAGACGTATGGATTTCATTGGATATGAAGAATGCACAATGGCGCAGATGATTGCGTAAGTTTCATCTCCCTTTCAGTACTCGAGATAGCCCACTGACAATATCAGCCAGATTTCGGCTTCAGCCATAAATATTTTTTGCCATCTGAATATGTCCTTAATATTACTTCCACGGTAGATAGATAGATTAGACTTTCATCACTTGACTTGGCATCGGTAACTTGCCGACATATGTAATGCTGCCACACTTTCTGGCAGATCGCTAGGCTGGGAGGCAAATTTCAACGCTTTCAACACAACATCGCAACAACCTAGCTGATTCGCGTTTGCATAAATTTGAAGAACATATAGACAGACTCATGAACAGGGGTAAAAGTGCATCCTCAAACAGAGTACTTACTGCCGGGCCAACGTGAGATTATGAATTCAATTGCGGAGGTTGGTGACTTTGTGACACGCTCTCACGTGAGCCAAATAGACGCATGCCAACGCACAATTGCTCGACATGTCCGCATACGAGGTGTCATCAATAGGCTACACCTGTCTTTGCCTAATCCTCGTCTACTTTCCAAGTATGAGCGGACCAAGGGTAGCGATTTTGTGCGACAGTGGTTTTTGTGTGCCGCACGAGGGAGCCTAGGCTGTAAATAAATTTTCGGTGAGCAGAAAGGCAGACTTGGGAGCCACCTTTGCGCCATCGTCCAATAATAACGACAAATACTCGCAGAGGCCAGCGTGGATTGGACCGCCGATGACTCCTTTTCCTGAAACTTCCAGACAGCGATGGAAAAGCGCTTGGCCTTACTCGGTGACAGTTCTGGGGAAAGGCTGGTGGAGGGAGTGTGGTATGGAGGGGGGAACTCTGCCTATCTCGAGCATGATTGAAAGGCTTGCAGGCAACCATGCCATGATGGAAAGTTCTCTCTCGTGTCTTTTTTCTTTCATAAAGATGTGGGTGCGGCTTCTGTCCTCCTTTATATACATTAATCACAAACCATCATCTTCAGCTTCACAGCCTTGCAGATAATCAAGGCCCAATCGTCAACCCGACCGCTCTTGTAGTTACAGTAATTGGTCTCATCGTATTATTCGTTAGTTAAAGGTTACCCACACCTTGCTCCACCGAGTAGCAGCCCATCCTATCACCATGTTTTCCTCTAAGCAAAAGAAGGTCCACTATGATCGTGGCACCAAGGGCAACAAGTCCTCGCATGGCCACCGCAGTACTGGAAGTAGGGATTCGGGCGTTGGGAGTTCGAGCGCCAGTGACCGAGCGTCTTTAGGAACATCACCTGAGAAAGATTCTCGTTATGAGATAGTCGAAGACCAGCGTTATGATATTTCAGCTGTCCAAAATGCCCTCCACGCGGCAAATGAGAAGATCCGACGACTTGAAGCTGCTAACGCTCAATTGGACGGGCAGCTAACGGATAGCAACAAGGAAAACCGATTATTAAAGCGAGAAAAGGGAGAGTTGCTAAGAAAAGTCGAGAACTTGGAGGATGAGCTTGCCGATGAAAGAAAAGCAAATGAGAAATTTCGACGGGATACCACACCACGCACTGGCGCTGCAGCTCCCTCTGGCACGAGAACAGAGCGACGAAGCACTCCTCCCAAAAAGGAAGTCAGAGAAACCGAATCACGTCGCCGTGTGGAAGAGGCTTCTCAGACTAGTCGGAATGATCGACGTTCGAGTTGGCGGGAGCAACCTGTACCACTTTATGAACGGACAACATATTCCGAAAGACCACCAACTGCACCTCATGCACCATCAAGCAACGCTTCAAACCCTTTCTCTCCAGTTACAAGCAATGAAACAAATCCATTCCTTCCAAATTCAACCCGAACACCTTCGGTGTCTTATGCCTCAAGCTCTGTTTCATATGCTCCAACAGCAGTGACCTATGCTCCAGCGCCATTGGCATATACCACAGCACCAGCTTTCCCTCCTTCTCGATCCGGATCCACCTTCCCTAACGATGGGAAATACCATCCATATCCTTTGTAATGAATCAGATACGTTCTGCCGTTCGAAGCGACAAGTACTATCTAATGGCTTGTTTGGAGTTAGCTCGTTTTGAAGATGAGCAGCTTCGAGATCTAACGACTTCATCTTGCACGATCCAGGTCAGCAAGTCCAGACCTTGAGGCTTCTACTTCAAAATCGATGAAGAAGACCTAACAGGAGACCGATCTACGATCGGATCAGGCAGTCAACTCATATGAGTAGTCTTCCCTCTAGGGAAGCACTGATTCTAGAATAGCATATTGCTCGGATAATCTGCTGCAAGGAATGGTCAACAAGGGTTTGAAGTGCTTCTCCTTGCGAAGAAGGGTTAGCATAGGAGGAAAGGAATTATGTAGTCGGCTTCTACAAGGTATGTTGGCCGTTTATACAGAATGCAAATATCTAACAGTCTGTAGCTACAAACATTCAAGTCTAGCAAAAGAAAAAGCGCCTATTACTTCCCCTAGTTTTGGAATAGGGACGAATCTTCTATTTTATTCTTGTATCTTATCGTGCCATGCTATAATACTTCTTAGTACTGAAATAACATTCGTATATCTTCTATAGTGCCTATCAACCTCTTCACCATGTGTACTTTGTGCAATCTCGTTACACACCTATTGACTACGGCATGAACCACGCCGGCAGAATGTGCTTGCATACCCCTCCCGATAGGGAAGCCATTGGTAGCTTGATCGGCTGCTTGACGTGTGCCGAGGCCATTGGCTTCAAAGTCACCGGCACTTGGGAAGAAGGCAGCAACCAAAGAACGAGGGTTTTTTTGGTGACTCACTGGTTGGTACGTTCTGTCTGTGACCAAATCAGGTATCAGTGCATTGGTTTGAAGGTTTTGGTATTTGTTCCATATCTTCTCTTTCGCAAAAAGTGGCGGAGACGGTATTGCATAGTCACCACCTACTTTCCTCAGGTGGGTGATTTCGCACTTCTAGTAATCTCCTACAGTCTAGAATTAGTATCTTTTCAGATCTAGAATGTATCCATAATCAGGACATAAATGGTGAGTCTTTCTTGTCCGGCTGCTGTCAAAATGGGATGACATTATCGGTCACTTAAGGTGGATTTTGGTGACAGGACAGAAGGAGGGCAAATCGAGCATTTGGACATATTCTTCTTTGTATAGGACCATGGTGCCCTTGAAGGAACAGCAAAAGCTCTCAAACCTGTCCCTTTTATATATGAAAGTGTCTTCCTCCTAAGACATGACAAGAAGTGGACCGCAAAGGATTTGCTGTTGCTAAGCATGGGAATATCTAGATACTGTTAAGAGAGAGGTTGTTGGCTTTGATGCATAGATCTTGCTGGTCCTTTTCCGGCTATTAATTGTCAGAGCCTGTGACTTGAAGGATCCGAAAAACATCGCTGTTAACTTTTCGTTGCTTTAATGAATGAGTAGTTAGATTAGCTGTTGGAACTCCTTCGGTATCCTGTGATCATAGGGAAACTCGTCTAAGGGACGCTTCCCAACTCGGGGCATGAATAAGCTAAACTATCAGCTACGAAACATCTGATGTGCTATTTACAACATGACCCTGACAGAATTAGAACAACTACATGAAGCTACGCAGTATGGGAAACTGCCATTCAATTGTTACGCACTGGTAAGCTTATATCTCTAGCTGTGTTATTATGAAAACCTAATTTATCAACGCCGCAGAGACAAAATTGGAATTACTCAAGACCAACAGCAATGGAATGTATTGGTTATTGAGTGGCTAGCACTTACTCTACGCGACCGTCACCCATGTCACCTCAAGAGCTCCCACTAGTCGCTCCTGCCGTTGATAATAGACTAGATATGACGCGTTCTGGCCCCATTTAAAACAGTTCAGGAGCGTAATTCTGCTCTGTCGGCACAAAATGGTCGTCTCTGCCAAGTGTACAGCACTCTTTTCAAACTCGTTATTAGCACAGGAGACTCCAATTCTATTATTGATGTTCTTTGGCAATTAAATTAAGTTGGGCCTGGCACTTATTGCATGGTTAGCACTGTTGGGCGAATGGACGTTGTGTTTATCTGTGCCAGGAAGTCGAGAGCGCTTTTGTTTCACCAAAGTGAATGAGGAGAATGCCTGTGTAACATGTAATTCCGTGTGAGATGTGGAAGGAAGAAAGACTAAGATAACAGGTTGAGCGCTCTTCTAAGGATGTGTTTTCGCATCTTGCATCGACTATCTCATTCTACGCTACCAGCTCGCTCTGAATAAATGCTTGTCTAGCCAGTATTTGTTTACACGTATCAATCTACTGGATCTATTCCGGGTTAGTTAGGCGATACGACCACCGAGATCGCACATAACGTGTTTAGTTTCCAGCCGTTCTAAAATCGACAACCCCGTCTCATCGGCTGAAGCAGCTTTGATCAGGGCCATGCTTATCCCATACAGTAATGGTGCACTCTCGATTCAGAAGAAGCATTTGATCACAAGACATAAGCAGATCTCTTAATTGTTTTTTCTTGTATAGGCTATGGTGTAAAACCGACGCGCTGTTGCTGCCTCTCTTCTTGACAAAGATGTCTAAGAATAATAAATGCTCTGATAGGCAAAATCTCCCGATTCACTTGCACTTCTGAGCGGGCTCATGGCGTCTGGAAAAGTAGTATTATAGCTTGTAATAACTCTGACATACCGGGCTGTGTAAGGACGGTGCCAAGCCAATCGTCTGCTCTTCTTTACGAAGATTAGAGCTTTGATATGCTTCTTCTGAACATGGACATAGTCGCTCTATCTAACATTGCTATTATTTTAGTTATCAATATAACTCCGCACAACGGTAGTGTAATGTGTATGAGCTTCGAATGATGAAACATAGGACCGTTCTTCATGTAATGTTGCTTAAGACTATAGCCATATACCACCGACTAATTCACTTCGCGGCTGGTCCAACTGGAGTAGACTCTGGGATCTCCGATGAAGAAGATGCAGCCCCTCGCATACCTCCTCGACCACCTCGTCTTCCAGTGGACCCGCCTCGTCCACCACGACCACCTCTGTCAGCTGTACGTGGACTTTGATGTTGAGGCTTCTTCTCCGCGGGCGCCACCTTTCGCTGCATAACTTGAACCGTGCCTCGAGCGACGGTAATAGGGTTGGCTGCCATTGCCTTCTTCAACCCTTCGGTGTCAACAAAATTGACATAGGCAAAGCCTTTCCTCTTGTCAATCTCGACCAATGAAACAGCGCCAAATGTTTCCAAGGCTTGCTTCAGAAGCTCCTCAGTTACACCTTGAGAAGGATTAGCATGCTTGACGAATGCTTGGGTAGCTCCATCGGATGGTGCTGCCATTTGCTGAGGTCTTCGAGATGTGACTGCTGTTGGTGTGAGGTGAGCTGGAGCTGCGGTAGGTGTTGCTGGGGTTAAAGATGGAGCTGGTGTAGCTGGTGTAGACGGTTCAGCTTGTGATACGTCGGTGTTCTTGAGCAACACCACTGGGGTTTGAGGACTTGGAATTGCCGGATTAGCTACAGCTGCTTTGCTCGTTTCTAACGCTGGACCTCTAGTTCTACGAGGCGGTCGACCGGGAGTTCGAGATGCACCAGCTCCTCTAGGAGCAGTAGGCATTGTCGATGTAGTCGAAGGTGACGATGATGTGTCAGCGTTTGACTCGTTTGCCGTTGCTGCTCGTTCTTCCTTCTGTGCATTTGCCATTTCGCGTCTACTTAGACGAGGCGTAATCCCAAGGTCACGTTGCAACATGCGCACTTGGCCAGGAGTAGCAGCTCCCCTCTGAGCAGCCGGACCTTTGGCAGGTTTAGATGATGCAGCATCGCCAGGCTTCTCATTTGCTTTATCGCTCGGTTTTGATGATGATGAGCCAGATGTTGATCTGGAGGCGGCTTCTCGGTTGAGGATCTTGATTGTCTGTTTTGTTGCCCTCTCGACAGCTTTGTCTGGCTTGGACTCCTTACCTTTCTTCCGTCCATCCTCGATAGCACCCGCACTAGATAATTCCTTCGATAATTTCCCTTTAGCCACAAGCGTTTCTTGCTTTCTGGCTGCCTTAGCAGCTGCAATCTTAGCAGTCTTTTTATCTCTAAGATATTGTATCAAAGGTGTTGATGTGACTTTCTCGGTCTTTGCAGGGCCACCACCCAGAGTGGATTCTCCACCAGATTCCTTTGGTGCCGTTGGATTCGTCATATCTTCCAAAAACCGCTGGTAGTCTGGATCTTGATCAATAGTTCCAGCGCGCTGATCCACCCGATGTCGCACTCCGGGTATTCTGCCATATAGAGAGTGTTCTAAGACTGGGGGTCCGATCAAGCACGGGCTGGAAAATGTGTTTTCAGCGTCTTCAAAGGTCGTTTGCGATACTAGCTCAGCTAGAGCGAGCAGATTCTCTTGAGTTGTCATGTGAAAGTAGGCACGAGAGGGCTTGCTTGGCTTTGCTGGGCTACAGATAGGTTAGTACGGTTCGTGCAGCAGACAGTTACACTTACTCTTTCGAATCCTTTCCAGGCTTATAATTGACCCAATCGACTTTTCCTTGTCCAAGTTTCCAACTTTCTCCGAGTATTGTGGTAAACTCATCTTCTGTAAGGCCAGGTGGAAGGCGTCTGACCACAACCTTCAATTTTTGAGAAGGGGGTTTTACTGCAGCTGTGTGACAACAAAAATGTTAGCATTCCATGCCTTCAGAATGCAAGGCTCGTAGTGACACCAAAGATTCGGTCCGTACCTGGGCGAGAAGAGGAAGGACCTGTGGCTATCTGCGTTGCTGCGACAGGTAAAAGTCCATTTGTCTTGGAAGTGGAATTGCCATGGGCTGCCATATTGAGTAGATCTTTGATCGCTTAGTCGTTCTCTTTGCCACTTTCAACGTTCGATCGTGATGGCTATTGAGGAGTCTGACTTGAAGTAGAGTGTGTTGTGACCTGACAGTGGCATCACTATGGTACTCTCAGGTACTCAGCGGTGGAGGTCAGCCAGAATTTTAGCAGAAAGTGACCGCTTTGGTATTAAGCGAGTGCCACAAGGTTTCTAACCTAAAGATCTGATTCTTCTGCACCTCTTTCCTATTATTATATATAGAAGTGACCTTTTCTTCGAAGGCGAGTATGTTGCAAGCACTGCTGGTGAGGTTGCAAAGGGGAGAGGAGACTACAATGGAAGTCAGCCCTGTCGTATTTAGTTATCGGAATCTTATCGTGGTTAAACCTCGGATAGGCTAAACCATGCGGCCGCCCCGTTTATCGACAATATGGCGAAGACAAACATCGGCATAACTACATTCATTACATTCTGTCACAAATTCAGGTATGATGCCTTTCACCCCCAGTCTTAAATTTTCATAATCCGATACTCCTTGTATGTTGGAGTTGATATGCTAACCTCTGCAGGCTTTGCCCATCCCCAACAGCCAGCGATAATCGCGATTAACTTGGACACAAAAACGCAAATTCTGGTAGAAGGCCGAATCTAACTGACTGTTATCACGAGTGGCCTAAATCAGTGCGCTTGAAACTAGTCTTGATAGTCTGCGATAAGAAAACAGACAATCCTTCTCAATCCTAGGACTTCAATTCATACTGTCAAAGATCAACTCATTATCGTGTCAACACCGCTACTAGCACAACACTACGCTTGGGGGAAGCACTTCGGCCTCTATATAACACAAGTTATCATATATTGGGTCGCGCTTGTTCAACTTAAAACTATACTCGACACCTCTACTTTCCATATTCACCGGCCATAGACTGTCGACCCCTCTTTTCTAGCAGTCCACCTCCATAGGAACAATGACCAGCGACGGTTAGTACAACCAATTCCTATACGGAAAATGATCAACTCGCTCGCTTTGAAAGTTCTCGCAGATTCAGTAGCTAACATCGTAACCATATTTTAGTTCCCCAACCTGGACCGGCCAAACTGAGCCCCAATGCAGACCTGGAAGAATGGCTTGAGCAGGCCAAGCAATGCAAATACCTACCCGTATGTTGTTCTTTGTTTTGTTGACATGTTATAAAGTGGAAATCCCGAGGTTTCCTGCAAGAGCTTTTTTCATTGGACTTGTAATTTCTTTTAACAACTTCCTAGGAACCTATAATGAAAAAGCTTTGTGAAAAGACCAAGGAATGTTTGATGGAAGGTTCGATCACACGTCCCGGCTGCTCGTTATGTACTAACTCAATGGCTCTTCAGAGTCCAATATACAACCTGTCTGCACGCCCGTCACAATTTGTGGTGATATCCACGGGCAATTCTACGACTTGCTCGAGCTATTCCGAGTCGCAGGTGGAATGCCAGGAGAGACTAATGTCAAACCACCAACCACCAGGACGACAGTCATCAGCTCTGATGATATTGAGCCGCCGACCAGAATAACCGATCCCAGCTTGAGGAGCAAGATTCGCAATGCTGATAGTGGACTCGAAAGCGGTAGCGGTGAAGATGACGACGATGATGAGCCCCGAGGTCGGCCACGTACAGCAGGACAATCGAGTCGTGGTGGTAGCTCTGGGGGCGATTCTGCCATCGGTGTTGAAGATACTGGCCCTCGAGGTGGCAATCAAAGTTTTATCTTCTTAGGTGACTTCGTTGATCGCGGTTATTTTAGTTTGGAAACCTTCACGTTACTAATGTGCTTAAAGGCTATGTAAGGAACATCTCATATTCCTGTCAGAGTAGCAACAGCTAATCCACTAAGGTACCCTGACAAGATCACTCTTGTACGAGGTAATCACGAGTCCCGTCAAATCACTCAGGTTTACGGCTTTTATGAAGAATGCCAGCTGAAGTATGGAAACGCTTCGGTTTGGAAATCCTGCTGCCAGGTATTTGATTTCCTGGTCCTTGCTGCAGTCGTCGATGGTGAAATTCTCTGTGTGCATGGTGGCTTAAGTCCAGAAATTCGTACGGTAGATCAAATTCGTGTTGTTGCACGAGCTCAAGAAATTCCACACGAGGGTGCATTTTGTGATTTAGTTTGGAGTGATCCCGAAGATGTGGATACTTGGGCCGTTTCCCCTCGTGGAGCAGGTTGGCTATTTGGCGACAAGGTTGCTAGCGAGTTCAATCATGTCAATGGTTTGAAACTCATTGCGCGGGCTCACCAGTTGGTCAATGAGGGCTATAAGGTATGCATATCCTATCTCACCTAAAGGAGACCGGCAACTAATCAAAATCAGTATCATTTCTCTCAGAAATCTGTTGTCACAGTATGGTCTGCGCCAAATTACTGCTATCGCTGTGGTAACGTTGCGTCAATTATGAATGTAGGCGAGGATCTGAAACCAAAATTCAGCATTTTTAGTGCAGTGCCAGAAGACCAGCGGGCTGTACCTGCTGGACGTGGACGAGCGGGTGAATACTTTTTATAGTGCCAGCAAAGAGCACATTTGAAATGTCCTGGTGTCTAGGACTTGAGATGCTTCTGGGCCAGGACTTTGTACAATATAATGACTTTTATAAACGAACTGAGGGCCTCCGATATTTTTCAGACTTGCTCTATATGGCGAATAGGCCTTTCGCCAGTGGTCATCTGTACTAAAAGTCATTTCCACGCATCAATAACTACGACTGAAACATATAAGCATTGAAATCACTCTGAAAGTGCAAAGCCACTCTATTCTTCTCATGATTTTTGAGTACTCAATTCTTCGCGTGGCTAAGGTTCGTGCCACGTTCGATATCTTTGAGGGCATAGACAGGCCCCTTATGAAGTGCTATATTGTTTTTTTTTCCCTCCTAGGATTCACGAGTAGGAAATTTAGCTAAGTCAAGAACGATCGTACGACTGGTAGGATGTGTTTACGCTAGCTTACACTCAGCACAAAGGTACTGGTGACTTTTGCAGCAAATGCTACAGAGTTTGGCTGATCCACAATCCGAAAAACTTAATAATTGATAACCCATCAGAAGTTCAGATTACCAGAAGCTCAGTGTAAGATACGTGCCACCCAGATACTGATCCACGATTCCAATTTTCCCTATGCATTTGAGAGCGAGTTATTACGCATTGCCTTAGAGGTGTAAACTGTCAAGTTTCTATAATTTTGTTTGACCATTCACGTGTTTGTGGCTTGTTGATCAAAAGATGAATGAGATGAGGGGAGGAGTGTGCATTTGATGTCGATGTGAATGGTTGGTTGGAGGTAGATATCTGTTGTGGTTAGGGTTTGGCATCAAACGCAGAATTGAACCTGGAACATCACTTCCACTTTGGACAATCATGCATTCGGGGGAAATCACAGGATCAATATATTTGGAATTGTATTTTGGTGTCGTATAATTACCAAAAGATGAAATGGAATAGTCCTTGTCTTGTTTTCATCTAGTGATGATCCACCATATCTTTCTCCTTAACAAGTCATCAATATCGTTCACAAGTCTTCCCCAAACCTTTTCATGAGATCTGAGTTAATTAGATGGCTCCTTTCAGTCCATCTTTCTTCTTGGACTCTACGCATGCATCATTCCTGCATCAGATAGCAGCACCCCTATTGCAGAGCCAATGGTTAAGCGAGATGTTGGAATCCTGCAACCGTTTTTTATTCCTGGTTTGAAACTGTGCAAAAGCCATTAGTCTTCGTTAGGCATATTTCCAGTGGAAATATATTTCAATGGTCTCCTTCACTTGATTGGTATAAACTCAATAGAAATTGGATATTGGATTTTCATCACGCTTTACTTAGTTTTCTGTCGGTAGTTTTGCTACGAGGTGCGAAATTTCTCGGCAGTACGGTTGGCCACTCAAGTCCAGGTAAATACTAATGTCACCAGGGGGTTTATAAGTCAGATCCTGAACAGTACACGGTTTCCCATTTTTCGCTGAACTACAAATCCACTCCCTTCACCAAGCAATGCGTCGAAATAATGGATCTCATCTATTCAGCTCTACTATTCACGGGATTATAGATAGGGCTATCCCTTTGAATTGTATCTAGCGACCTTTTGTGTCAGGTTTGTGTCGCTGTCTTTTTCAAATCAAAGAAACAATTATGGGAAAGATGGGGGAATAATATAAACCTTCGTTTTACCCGAATGATCTGCAAGTGAGGAGAAAGCTTGATTCATTTAAGACCTTGTTTAGGCTAAGGGACTCATGAGCTGCTAAAACGTCGTTCCTGACCATATATGCAAATTTGCTATTATATCATAAACATAGTATAAAATGTTCACAGCCGAGGATGGTTACTTGCTAGTCATAGTGGACAGATGGAACTGAACATATAAGAGACCTTGAGAAACCTGTTGTTTGCCCCCAATTCTCAGCTAAAGCTTTCTGTTCTTCAAAAAAACTTAAACCATGATGCAGTTTACTGTTATACTTTCAGCTTTATGGTTGGTCAGTGTCATTTCAGCAGCCTCCTTGACACAAGTGTCAAATTATGGAGGAAGTGCCAAGTCAAAAGCACAGATGTATAACTTTTCTCCTCAGTCCTGAGCAACCTACTAACAGTTCTTCTTAGGTGGATTTACATACCAGACAAAGTTGTGACAAAGTCACCTCTAGTAGTTGTGATACATTCGTGTCAATCATCAGCTCAGGCTTACTTCCAAAATGCAAAGATTCCATGGAAGCAAGGCTCTGATGCAAAAGGGTATATTACCATTTGGCCAAGTAGTCCAAACAGCGGTACTTGCTGGGATGTTTCGAGCAAATCCTCACTTACTCATAATGGTGGCGGGGATTCCAATGCGATTGCAAACATGATCACCTATGCTCTCACAAAATATAGTGCTGACGCTAGTCGAGTTTATGTCACCGGCGGTTCTAGTGGAGGTATGTCTTTCTTCAAAATTGTTATTGGAAAGAAACATGAGACTCTTCAAAATGAGAGACGGGATATATTATTACGAGAATAGAAAGAAATAGAAGCTAATTCAATATCCTTTAGCTATGATGTCAAATGTTCTTGCAGCAACCTACCCAAACCTTATTCAAGCAGTATCTCTGTACTCTGGCGTGCCAGCGGGATGCTTTGTATCTTCATCAGGTGGAGTGGATCAGTGTAAGTTATTTTTGTAAAAAACTAGAATAAAAATAGTACTAGACCGCCTGATCTTGAAGCTCTGTTTAAGTCAAAGCACGGGTTAATCGTTTTCCAGGGAATAATACTTGTTCAGGAGGACAAAGTGTAGCAACAGCTGCAAAATGGGCTCAAGTTGCCCTAGATATGTATCCTGGTTATAATGGTACCCGACCAAAGATGCAAATATGGGTAAGAAAATATTCAAGCTTAATGGTTTGGCTTACTCACAAGTAGAAAGCATGGGAGTGCAGACACCACTCTAGCGCCACAAAACTATCAAGAAACTATCAAACAATGGACAGGGGTATTTAGTGTTAGCCAAACAGCTACTGATACAAAGGCAAATACTCCAGAGGCGAACTACGCCACCAGTAATTTCGGTCCAAATGTGCAGGGAATTTATGGTACTGGGGTAGGCCACTCAGTTCCCAGTCACCTGAAGCAATCGGAGGAGTGGTTTGGACTATAGCCGAGCTAGTTGTGCCTATTTCTGAGATTCACATAGCTGAAAGGTTGTTCACCAGTCTCACCTACACGAGTATGTATGTAGATCAAGCTTTAGCGACATGTAGCCACTTTCTGATGACAAGTATGACTGAACTCTAAGGTCTATATTGATTCGCTAAGGATATCTATATTTCCAACTGCACTGCACTTCACGGACATAGGTAGGTAGTTTGACCTGATCGCTTGTTCGGCGATCTTCTAGACTACTGACATCTGCTTTGCCTATAGTATGAAACACAACCTTCCTTCACAAGACTCGGGTTACTAGCTTTCCGGGAAAATGAGTTGCGCTCTACTACCCTCTTATATCTATATTCCATTTCTATCATTGGACAAAAGAAATATTCATTCTACGTTGAAAGATGTCCTATCTCCATCACGGAACTTTCCTGGTGCATCCTTAATATCTCCTTCACTATCTTCATGGTATCCTCTTCCAGCATCGGAAGACGATGGCCAACATTGAATTCCAACATCACAGATTGCTCTTGGTTGAAATGCTCTAATTCCAGCCGTCGGCCGCTATCTGCCCAAGGATCCTCAGTTCCCACAACGTGAAGCGAAGGCAATTTTATCTGCTCAACCAAGTCCTTCTCCGTAATTCCGTAAGCCATCGGTGGCGAAGTACTATTTAGAAACACCCCAAAACGTAGGCCATCTTTCTCCCTCGTTCCATATTTTAGTTGTTGCTCCAACAACAAGCCAGCTGCTGCCCTCCCGCCTTGTGAAAACCCCATAACCCCAACGAATCCCCGCCCATCTTTCTGCTTTTGCTGCTCCTCGATCTTTAAAATAACCTCTTTTGTTTCCCTAGGCATCTCTATCTGGCCCGTCGTACTGATCCATCTAAAAAATGGGCCGCATCCTTCGAAGAACGGCAAGACGCCAGGTCCAGGTACGGTCTCAAAAGGGCCATCAATGAAAACGAACGAAAAATAAGAGGCGAGTGCACGCTGGATGCGAATCGATTGTACATTGAAGATTGTTGAGTTAGTCCCACTGCCATGTAGACAGAGTATGGCGGGCTTGTTCTGACCAGGGACACTGTCTGTGGTATTCATGAGGCTCATCCTTACCACGCTGCTGATGAGGAAAGTTTACGTGGCAAGCAACTCGCTGATATATTATGACGTTAAACACAAAACCGCTTCAAAAATTTTCCTTTTCGTGCGATGACTGGTCCTGGGTGACTTGTGTCACGCCTCAACATTATGCCATTCTTACGTCACGTGATCATTAAATAGAGAGCTTAAGGAAGACAGGACAGGTTCCGATGGATGCTCTTGATAACCCCACCTTTGGAGCCCCGTTTTCCATTGATATTATCGTTACTGTGGTCACAAAATCTCATAAATTTTAGTATATTGACTATATAAAATGCCTGTGTAGACTTTATTTGAACTGGCATAGACGGATCCTCGTAACTATCCTACCACCGTATCCCGTATCTTGTGAACCAAGGATTTCTTCTTACTGCCAGACTCCTCGTCATCAACAAGGTCTTCCCTTCTTCCAGTCCAAATGTCCATTTCCTCCAACTTAACCCACTTGGTCTTCTTCCAGAACTTGTATCCTATAAGTAGAATCACGAATACCGGCAGAAGAATGTAGTTTGTGACAAATGCCGTAGAATCAAAAGGATTCAAAAATGCAGTATAACCTTTTCATATTATTAATCCGAATGAAGTAGCCTGGGGCTATGTCCTTACCTTGAAAGAACACTAAGAACACATTGGCAGCAAGTGCTGCATAAGTTCCGTACGGATACCATTTTGCTTTGAATGGGAGATCGTCAACTGATTGTCCTTGTACTTTCAAAGCATTTCGGAATCTGATATGAACGAATTCAATTGTGCCCCAGACTATGAACGTCGCAACTGTTGAGATATCAGCTTCGTTCAAAGGAATGCAATTGAGATACTAACCTCCTGATAATGTAATTAGGGCATTATAGACAGTACCTCCTCCGCTACTTTGGGAAATAAAGGCAATGCATGCAAAGAAGTTACTGAATAAAAGTGCAACCCATGGCACCCCATGCTTGTTCGTTCTTCCTAAGAACTTTGGAGCCTTTCCATTCCTTGACATGAATAAAAGTGATCTGGAGGCCACATATAAACTCGAATTTCCGGCTGAAATGACAGATATGACAATCAAGCCATTGATCAGAGAAGCTGCTGGCTCAATACCAGCATTAAGTAAAGCGATAGTCAAAGGTGATCTTGCCGTCCGAGAACCAGCAGCAAGAAGATTTGGGTCGTTGTATGGGATTAAGATTCCGATAAAAAACATCATTCCCACATAAAATATCAAAATACGCCAAAACACTTGACGGATAGCCCGCGGAACGTCTCTTCGTGGGTTTCCAGATTCTCCTGCTGTGATTCCAACCATTTCCGTTCCTGCGTACAATGTTCCTGCAATTACGAATGTTTTAGCGACTCCATTGATGCTGTCGGCAAACGCTCCTGGTTTCTTCCAGTATTTAAAGCCGATCTTTTGGGGTCCAATTCCTCCAGAGGAGATGACTATAGCTACAATGAAAAAAATTACTATGCTTATCACTTTGATCAGGCTCAACCAGAATCTGAAAATATGGTGGTCAGTAATTGTTCAGCAAGAGTGGGCAGAATTTGCCCGACAGTTACATATTCTCATTTGCTTTTCGAAAATCTCTGATTAAAGATGGCCGACGTAGGCTACTTATCCAAGAGATAGTCGAGGCAAAAATGATATGTTGCAATGATCATCAGCAAAGACTGCCCTGGATATTGGGGTTATCTCACTCAACTTCACCATATGCCAAAACCCCGAGCATAGATAATGAAAGGAATAAGAACCAAAATATCAATATCCAAGCCCATTGAGGTACAGCATCAGTCCAATACATAATTACTAGCGATACTGCATTGTACTCATTCGCAAGAACCTGTTCCCAGATTTATCAGCCACGTTATATACGAGAGGATCCATCTACATACAGTTACCCAGAGATACCAATATGCCCAACCTAAAGCGAAACTCAACGAATCATCGACGAATCTTTCGGCGTACTCGATAAATGATCCAGTGACCGGTATAATCGTAGCAAGTTCACCTAGGGATTGCATGACGAAGAATACGATAATGCCAACCAGGATAAAACTTATAAGGATTCCAGCAGGGCCTGCTAAATGTAGTGCATTCCCAGATCCCACAAGTAACCCTGGACCAATGATGCCTCCAATGGCAATCTATTTGCTTGTTAGTTGCTAAGCGGTTTGGTTTTTGATTGAAGTCTAGAAGCACATCATTCTCTCAATTTCAGACAGCAGAACGATAGTCTTGTGAAGGCTCTTGGTTTTTCTTGCGTCTAAATCTTTTTTGGGAGGAGGAAAGCAGCGTTAGTAGAAAGAGGAGACGAAGAAGACTAACCATTTGTAAATGTCGGCTTTTGAGCTTACGAAAAAGGGGGGCGGTATAAGCATCGACAATCACGTCCCTAGGACTAGTCGACCCATCAATTGAGTTGATCCTGTTCGGACTGGAGACCTTGTAATCTTCAGTGATTCCCGCTGCCATATCGAGTGAGTAGCACACGTGATTAATACCCCGAAAGTCTGCCTGATAAGAGATTCAACTCTTCAAATTTGGCATTGGAAAATCTGCAGGGTATTTGATGAGTCTCTCAGTAATTTGTTGAATGTGAAATCTGAAAGAGAGAAAGACCAAATATTTAAGAACTTGTGTCTGCAACCCACTAGCAAAGACAACTTCTGATTTCTACTTACCTAAGTTGAGACAAACGAATGATATTGTAATGTGCCAATCTGTGCCAATCTGTGGGAGTTATGTAAATGAAATCAGTACGGCAGATAATGGCGACATCCCACATGACGTGTTATGCATTTATGTACAGTACTATGCAACATCTTCAGAGATTATCTACCTATTCTGAACATGAAAAGAAGCATGAAATTGTTGAGGTTATGACAGTACTTGAATTAAAAGATTCAATAATCTCAATAATCTAGTATATGAATTATTATTCAACGGAGAAGAGCCGCTAACGCATGCTAGGAAATGGCTCTGGAACATTGATAATTATGAACAAAATTGTGCCACTACGTGCGTGCCCCCCAATCTTCGCAATAAGCTGTGCAAATAGCGTGCTATGACATTTCTTAGTCTTTCCATTATGTAAGGTCAAAGGTGATGGCTAAGGTGAGGTGACGGAAAACACACTGAATAAGTTAGTAGATAAGTTAGGAGTTAGTGGGCATCTTCTGTTCGCCCTGAATATCTAAGCGAGGCTTTCTACTGTTTCAGGGGGCTCGGTTTTTTTCTGTTCTCCTGAATTCTAAAGGAGTCACAAAGACTAGAGATTAATCAATAACAGATCCATAATTGAGGGGTTATTTGCGTCCTTCTGAGGCATCACGTCTGTATCTCTGTCCTTCAATCCAGCAATCATTGATCAACGAGAAGCTACGACTGTTTGATGGTTGAATTCCACAAGTCCAGGAGGAAAGTGCGTCTCACGCAGGTGAATGAGAGTTTTCTATGCATTATGGACGGTCGAGAGGGATAACCAGGGCATGACAATAAAGTGAACTAACACAGGGAATAGCAAACGGTGATGGTCATGTTTTAGTCCAAATGGACGTAAGATATTTATTCTGTTGAAGTTTTGCAACAGATCTGTGAATCTTTGAGCGAGATTTGGTGAAAACCCCAAACTAGTCCTTCAATTATTTCAAGAGTGCAACAAGCAAACTACAATGGCTCCCGTTACTCATCGCAACTCATTCTCTAGGATTTAGTAAAAGCCAACACAACGCAGACCTAGCTATGAACAAATACTTCATTCGCTCTAGTTTGTATACTAAATTGAATTGTTAACTTTCAACAACCTTTATCCAGCTTCTCCGTTGAAGAAGACCCCTCCACAACGGCTTTGTGATGCTCACTACTATATTGGTCGACGGTGGTCACAGCAAACTTTCTTGCAGAGACTTTATTTTCGAAAAGCACGTCCAGCTCTCCGTATGTCCGACCCTTTGGCTCAGGTAGACGGAAATAAGCCCAAGTAAAGCAAATTGCACAGACGCCAGCCCAAAAGAATCCGGTCTTCGGTCCCCAATTCCATGCACCTGGGTTGATCATCTGTGGTGTTAGAACATTGTTGACTATGCTAGCCAGATTGTAGCCAATGCGGGCTAAAACAATAGACTTGGCCTTCAATCTGGTGGAGGACAGTTCAGAAACGAGAGAATAACAGACAGGACCAATGCTCAAGTCGTATACGAAG
>Ga0247734_1000314_pt1 | contig 43181 bp, 45 predicted proteins | sample UWRJL103311B2_FD_180933 | JGI IMG/M metagenome (GOLD analysis project Ga0247734, IMG submission 180933) | Plant litter microbial communities from Arlington Agricultural Research Station in Wisconsin, United States - UWRJ-L103-311B-2 | ecosystem: Environmental > Terrestrial > Plant litter >...
TTTGTAAAGAAATCTTTCGGATGTAAGCCAAGCCATCTCCATTTTCACTTAGAGGTACGGCCCCTTCTTTCATAGAACCAGAGAGCGTACTAGACTGCTCGAGACACTATTAGTGCTGACGTTCGTCTTGCAACCATTGGGTATCGTTTTGAACTTTGTGACCAATTATCCACGGCTAACTCAAATAGTAAATTGTAATACTGCCAGATTGATGTTCGCTGGTAACTTTTAGCTATGTCCAGTTGAGAACCAGCTGCGGGTAAATGTAACCTCCATGAATAAATTCCTGCCCCCGGTGCGTGCATTGTAACACTCTGATGCGAAAAGTTGATTTGGAGAAGAAAAGGGACAGAGAAGAAGGTGGTGAGCACGATTTTTCAGTGAAGATAGGCGTCTGGATGACAATAGAAGTTTGGGGTTGCCAAAAGGGAAGGTACTTTGGCAGGAAGATTGGAGTCTTTTGTTGATGGACATACAAGAGAGTATCCGTTTGCTTGCTACGATTGTGGGACTGAAGGGATTGCTAGTGTGAGATATAATGACTACTGCAAAATAATTGTCAAGCTCTGTGAATTAGTTATGTTTTCTTCAAACCTCTTGTTAGAGATTGCTGTGTCCTAATTGTGTGATGTATACCATAGGCACATACAGGAGGCTGTAGATTCAACATAGAACCTGCCGTGATCCATTTCCACGAATTCCCGTCACCGAGAACTACAGCTGATGGCTGCCATAAACACAGATAATTGGCATCATCTGAATCGAAAAAATGCGAATTGAATATGTACTACACTACTGGTATACATAAATCTACATCTCCGACCCCCCTAAAAATTACCGTACTAGTATACCTCGAGCACATATCTAAGATCTTCCTTCAGTCGCTCAATCTCCTTTCTCGGATCAACCTTCTTATTGAGAGACTTTGCCTCACGAGCAATAGCCTCCTCCAAGACCTCGGTGACATCAGGAACAGGCCATGTAGGTCCACAGAGGTAGAAAGCCCCCTCCTCTTTGATATAGGCCTTGATAATATCAGAGATCGTCTGCCTCATACGGTCCTGGATATAGATCTTTTCTGGCTGATCTCTAGAAAATGCACGCCCAAGTAAGGTGATAACACCCGCATCTTGATATGCTTCCCATTCTTCACCATACAGATACTCCTCACGTTGGTGGCGAGATCCCATATACAAGAGAATGGAGCCAATTTCCTTGCCCTGAGCTTTCTGCATAGCACGGTATTGAACGAAGGCGCGGAAAGGTGCAAGACCAGTACCAAGACCGGCCATGATAAGAGGTGCTGTATCTTTGACTGGAAGCTTCATGACAGATGGCTTCACGCTGGCAGTAACCTTGGCGCCTATTGGAAGCTTGCTTAGATATCTTGTTGCTTGCCCAAATCGATCGCGACCCTTGGGGTCCACCCACCCGACAACCACAATCATGAGAGCAACAGTGGAAGGCCCGACCATCTGACTGGAGGCAATAGAGTACTCCCGACGTTTCATGGGGCTGACAATCTTAACAATGTCATGGAAGCTTGGGTGAGCAGACTGGAATTCCAGAAGGACGTCGGCAAAAGTGATAGTATCTACTTCTGCACGTCTCTTGAATTCATTAGCACCTTCCGGTCCACCCAGTGTTAGCAGCTCTTTCTTCTCCGTATCATCAGATGCGAACTCAGCAAGGGCCTCGTAGAATCTCTTTGGTGGTTTGCCAAAGATATCGACGTTTTGAACCAAGGACTGGAACACAGTTCGAGTATCCAAAACGCTTGGGTCCTCACGCGACGGGACCTCAACAACATCATCAGGGTTCAAGCCGTAAAATTTAATGAACTCATTAACTTCCTCAATGTCATTTTCAGCGTGGATTCCAAGTGCTTCTCCAATATTGTACTTGAGGCCAGATTGACCGAGATCAAATTCAATGTGAAAGATATTACGGTCGTATGTCGCTGGCGTCAAACGTCGATTTTCTTGTACCGTAATTTCGTAAGTTGTGACGGGGAGGTCAGGTCTTAAGGCAGATTGTGTACCATATGCTTCTTTGAAGACAAGGCCCTTGGCAGCTGACTGCCATGTGCGGAGTAGAGATGGGGGCTCGATATCCTCTTTCTCAAATCCAGTGAAACTACTAGATTTGATCGTGCGAGGGAGTTCAGGGATCTCTACATCGACTTCAACCTCAGCCCAAGAGTCAGGAATTGTAAATTGCCGTAATGCCTTCTCTAAGTCTGAGGACACCTCGGTAAAAGCTTCTGCGTTTCCATTGATAGAGGAGAAGTTGTGGCTAGTTGCTAGACTCTCTGGTTTAGCTACCTTCAAGAAAGCAAGTTCCATGAGGATTGTTTCCGCAGCAGAATCCTTTTCAACGGCAGCTGACAAGGTAGGGTCCAGTACGAATAACTCTAAGCCCTTGAACTTGATTTCATTCCGCACTGTAGTGGATAGTTTGGCATCAACACCTTCATCATTGGTGCCTGGTAATTTGATAATGATCTTGCCACCAGATTTGATGTTCTTTAAAACACCGATAGTGTTCAGTAACTTCGCTTCGCCAATGACAACAACATCCGCTTCCTCAATTGGATAAGAAGCTTCGATTGACTTCTTTGAGCTGCGGATATCAGTCCTGATGGCTCCTCCTTCGACGAAATTGTCATGTGTCTGGCTTAGAACAACATTGATTGCAGAGTCTATCGACAAAAGTTTACTGATTGCAGAAGGTGCAGAAACAGCTGCAGAATCTTCCACATCCCAAAATGTGTACTGCTCCATTTGGCTAGCAGTAGTCAGCACGAAACGCTCAGTATCATCTCCAGTCTTGCCAGCTGATTGGCGAAGCACAACAGAAATAGAGGTAGGCGTGAATGTTTCAGAGCGGGCGTATTTATGATCAATAACAGATGGGGCTGTAGTCCATTTATCAGAGAACACTGTTGCTGCTAGGACATCCTCGAAGAGATTTGAATGGGCCGAGGCGTCCGCGACTGCAGATTCGTCCAAGACTTGTCCAAGGACTGTGATTATTCGCACAGAGGAAGGAAGAGCTTTCAAGAAAGCCTCTTCAGAGAAAGGTCTATAGACGCGGACATTTACAACACCAACTTTTTCACCGGCCTCCGAAAGCTTGGCAGCAACTTGTGCTGATAGAGAAGCCTCAGCACTTCCAAATACAACCACAACATGCTCTGCAGCTGCGTGGCCATGGTATTCGAAGAGTCCATATGCTGTTCCGAACTCGTTATTGAAAGCATCAAGTAAAGTTATCGTCTTGATTTCAGTGTCAACCCTTTTGCTAATGTTTGAAATTGACTTGAGAACATTTGTATAAATGTTCTTCAAACCGGATTGGTTTAAGATATCAATTACGCGAAGAGTGTCACGACCAACACTTAGTCCATCGTAGATATGAATGGTCGGTAAGACGGTGGCCAGTATGGTAGAGAACAGAGCCATGTGCTGGGCTTCGTATGCAGACGAGCTAGAAACCAGTCCAAGACCGAGTTCCTCTGCCGTGGTCAATGCAGTCGCATAATCCGTTACTAGCCCCGAAGAACCTGGCGCGTAGTCAATTGCGGCAACATGCGCAACCAAAGGATTGGCAATGGAGTAGAGAAGTGAGAGTTGGTCAAGGGAAGACCGTAGGTTATGCAAGCTGGACGAAGAGGCCAGCAGCGATTGAGGAATGTGTCTCTTCGTGAGATCAAAATCTTTTGAGAACATATATCCTAAAGCAATTGCGCCAGCTCCAGAGCGTGTTTGCATAGATGTGACCCGGGTTGTAGAGCCACGGGCATTCTTGGTATTGGAGGCAGACCATGCCTTTGCTGCCACATCTAGGTCGAATGATTCTGGAGAGTAGGAGAATATCTTATCGGAGAGCGAATAGGCCACCTGTTGTATCAGAGTTTGGGCAGTTATATAAGTTGGGCCGCTGATTGAGGGGAATTCAATTGGCTGGCCGAATGGCAGACTGGAGGACTTCTGGGTGAATTTGGGGAGTGTAGATTGTTGATCATTCGAGTTCCAGGTGCTAATGAGAACTTCTCCCCCGGCAGGTTCCTAGCTACAAGTTAGTTGACTTGATCTGTACTGGAGAATAGAATCACGGAAGCACTGCGTGCATACCTGGAGCTTTTTTGGTGGCTCAAGACTTACATCGGCCTTGCGCTTCACGCCTTTTATTTGCGGAACATCAACTTCCATTGGTTCTCCCATGATTATCAAATTCCCCGTTCTATTGAGAAATAAAAAAATTGAAGAGAATAAGAACCAGAACAAGAACGATAGCAATCAGTAATTCAAATTGCACCCAACGTTTGGTCTAGAAACTGTCAACAAGAAAATCCAAAAAGTTGCGCGGGCAAAAGCCGATCACGCAATCCCATTGACCCCTGCAGCCTGCTTGATTGGAACTTCATCTTGGACCAGAGGCCGGGCGGAGCGAGCTCTCTTTTTACAGAATTAGTCATGGTCTAGATCGAGTCACGGGATGTCTACACGTGACTCGAGAGCAGACACAATAACGGAGAAGCTGCAAGCGCCAAGAGATTCGGTGGGGTGGAGTGGGGCCTCGGCGAAAGCACGGTTGCGGCCGTTAATACGAAAGTAGACAAACCCATGCGTGCCAAACTCTCGACTGTGCGAGTAAGCAATGGATGATTAATCGTTCGACATCTTGATATAATTATAACGGCGAATACTGAGGCAGGTATTGTGCCTCGGATGCAGCCGTGGAGATCGCGATCCGTGGTGTTCTGACAGTGAGTGAAATAATCAGTCCATAGGTACGTAGTATGCGAAGGCAGATAGGTAGATACGTACGAAGCTAGAGCTACACAATCACAAATTCCTCCATACAGTACAGTCCAAACGCGATAAAAAGCTCTCTTCTCCTCCCATTCCACACTCACTCTTATCGTTTTCTCTCACATTAAGGTCAACTATTGTCCAACTCAAATCCATCATACTCGTCAATAATCATCAACTTCAATTAACACTCGCCTTTGACCTAAACCACTAAATATGACATCAACAGCAGTCGTAGGCTCTACCGGCCTCGTGGTACGTGAAATACCTCCCCCTCTCCTGCTCGAGACCAGCACTAACCATACCAGGGATCTCACATCCTCTCAACCCTCCTCTCTCTACCCTCTGTATCTGCAGTCCACGCTTTGGCACGCCGCCAGCCCCCCATCACCGATGCCAAACTCCATGCCCACGTCTCCACCGAAACCTCTCAATGGCCTTCTCAGTTTTCCTCTATAAGCCCGCCACCCAGCATTTTCTACAGCGGCTTGGGAACGACGAAAGCAGCAGCAGGTACGTACCACCTCCGCGGTCCCAAGACCTTTGCTGATATCAGGAATTTGTAGGAGGCTTTGAGAAACAACGTCTAATTGACTATGACCTAAATCTCGACCTCGCAAAAGCAGCCAAGGCGGCAGGAGTAAAAGTCTACGTCTTGATTTCATCTGCAAGCGCAAACTCGAAATCTATGATTCCATATACGAAGATGAAGGGCGAGCTTGAGGACTCGGTGCAAGCTTTGGGATTTGACCATACTATTATTGTCAGGCCTGGTTTGATCGTTGGTGGTAGAGAGGACAGCCGGCCTGCTGAATTTGCGATTAGGTATGCATTACAATTTATCATTGAAGGGCTGTTGAGATTTTGAAGAAAAACGCTGGATTTAGTGCTGACATCAAGTTATAGAAAAGTCGCAGGTTTATTCGGTGCATTTGGTAACGTCTTCAAAGACCCTTGGGCACAGGTAAGATGCTCATTCACATCGAGCAAAAGAAGCATGCAGGGCTAACTCTTTAAAAGGATGCGGATATTATTGCTAAAGCTGCTATCGCATCTGGCCTGACGGCTCTGAAAGAAGTCGATACACCGAAGGTGTGGGTGGTCGGTCAATCTGATATTGTCAAGCTCGGCAGAACTGAATGGCCGGCTTTCTTAACTAAGAATTCCGGGGCCATTGCACAAACCGAATAGGTAACTAGGGGCGAACAGTTACGATTTCCTCTTATATATTAATCTGGGCCATTTGCTGTTTGTCTATTTCGGCTTCCTCTCAATTCTCTTCACAATTTCATGTGTCGTTGAGGCGTATTAACGGTGATGTTTTACTCTTTGGTACTGTAAAGCACTTAATTACAACCCTAAATTACACCATGATATCCTATATACATAGGCAACAGAAAGCCACCCTTCGGGCTCTGCTTAATACTCATTGCCCTGGCTTTCCTCCTCCACTCTGACTGCTTCCGCTCTGACTTCCTCCACTAGCCTCCTTTGCACTCTTCTCAGCACCCCCCTTATTTGGATCTGGCTGTTTCGAAACCTCTGGATTCGCCGGTGAGACTTCTAACGGATTTCCTTCTTTCTGTGAATATAGAGTCATTAGTCCAGTTCTTTTTATCTAGAGAAAAATAATGAAAAGAAATGGCATCATGCATCATGCATCTGTCTATGCCCAACTCCAATTCAAATCCTCTATGCAATAAACCCCCCCCTATTTCGACAAAATCACCAAAACGCAAAACTCAACATTTCATCAAACACCAACAAAGTAAAAGGGAAACTGTTTGTACGAACTTCAGTACCCTCCCCAGCAGTGTTCTTCTCCTGCTCTGGCCTTGTCTGCCTCGGATCAAAAGCGGCCTCTTCTTGTTTCGCAGCCCCGTCGTCTGTACCGCTTTTGGTATATTCCGTAGCCTCAGTATTGATAGACTCGCGGTCTTGCGCGTTTTTTCGAGGGTATGATCGCGGCACGGAAGGGGTAAGGGAGAGAGCACGAGTTTGGGTTCTGGGGTTGAGGAGAGGGCGGGGGAAACGCTTGATGAGGCAGAGGGATGTTGACATCTTTTGGGAATGTGGATTTGGGGAATTGGATGGATTTAATTGAAGATATGAGGTGCGAAAGGGGTATTCTCTTGGATTGAGAATATAACTTTAAAAAGTACCTACATACTATATTTCAATTAAAGAAATTTGTCGAGACTGGGTACGTCATGTTTATTCAGGTTACACGGTTGGCCTCGCTTAGATAATACCCCTGAATGAATCATGGGATTTTGAAACCCCATGTGAAAAACTGTTTCTCCAGACTTTGATTTTGAAATTAGTAGAGTACCTAAATAAAACTTCTTACAGGGCGCTGGATGACGGGCGGTTCTTACATCTTAAAAGCCATCTAAAAATATACATATAACATTAAAGTATGCTCTAAGAGAAACCAGTTGCTTCAGAAGGGGTATCATTTATCCCTTTTCATTATCATCCAAATCATCTATACAAGTAAAGAAACTCCATGCGCCAGATTAGCCAGTGCACCTTTGTGAAAATATCACCATCGTCTACCAAATACGGCATCTTCCTTTCCACCGATGGATTTACCGGCGTACGGGGGAGAAGCCTTCCGGTCTCTAGGAACAGATGTTTCCCCACTAGACCCTTGGCTGCTTGTTGAGTTATCCTTTAGGATCTTTGGCTTTGTAGGATCAAACTGAGAAGTTGCAACGGGATGAGAATGTTCTGCATCGCGACGGAAGAGTTGCAGAATTTCCTTCATGCCGAGCTTCCCAGCGCCGCCCTTGCCACCTTCGATAGTCTGGTTGGCAAGTTCACGCTTTTTCTCCTGGAGTTCGAGAATCCGCTCTTCTACAGAATCTTTGATGGTGATCTTGTAGATAATAACATCAATCTTTTGCGTCAGGCGATGAACTCGATCTATAGCTTGCTCCTCAACGAACTTTTATTTGATTAGCAAAATACATGGAAAACGGCAACTGATACTTACAGGATTCCAGAAGGGCTCGAGGATAACTACACGAGTGGCCGCGGTAAGATTGAGACCTAAAGATCCACACTTGAGACTACAAAGGAGGATTCGGCAGTTCTTATCGTTTCTTAACTTGGAAAGGCTAGCCTCACGAAGGTCGTTCTTCATGCTTCCATCATATCTGGTAAATTTAAATCCCTTTTGTCGTAGGAAAGGTTCGATAAGGTCCAGCATCGATGTAAATTGGGAAAAAACGATGAATTTGTGATCATCAACCTCTTTATCCAGGATCTTAACCAAGTGTGATATCTTTGTAGAAGTGACGATAGTAGCCAATTTCGCCTCTTCATCCGAATCTGACTGGAACTCGTCCTCAACCTCAGAGCCTGAAGCAGAGTCTGAATCTGAACCCATTTCCGACACAGATGTGACCTCTAACTCCGACCCAGAGTTTTCGGTAGTAAACTTCTTTGCTGGCTTTGACTTATGGAGGTTTATATTGTCTATGTCGGGGAGCGAGTCGTCATCTGAATCAATAAGCCATTCGCCACCGCCTTCAGCGTTTTCATCCTTTTCCCCGCCAGCCTTTCCTAAGTTTATGGGGCCCTGATTCTGTTTTGCAACAACCCATTCACCTTCATCTTCCTCGTCATCACTATCCTCAATAACAGCCCGATTTCTAGGTTTCCGAATGACTTGAGACTCTAATTTCTTCTCATGGCGTTTCTTGTGCCTTTTTTTCTCATCCTTTCTTGAAATTTTCTTCTTGGACACAGCTGCAAGATCAGTCTCGCAAGCTGCGCAACGAATAGCATCTTCAGATACTGCGGTCTTTCCGAGTTCACATTGACAGACGTCACACTTTTTTGTGCCGACACCAAGATTGCCAAACATGTCCGCCATTTCATCAAAATCACTCGCCGCTGCCTTCACTTTTGTACCAGCAGTTTCAGCGGATAGCGCCTCAGAGTCCTTCCCCAGTTTTCCTGCGACCAGCTTTGGGTGGTTACATGCCTGTCTAAGACGTAGAAGTAAGACCAAAGCACTAGCATAATTGACCTTTCCCTCCATCATTTGTTCAATACTTGCATCCGTACGTTGTTCCAGTCGCTCGTAGAAATGGCGCTCTTCCGGAGAGAACTCAGCAAATACTTTCACAATCTTTCGTTCTGTGACTTTGAATCCAGTAGTACTGGCGACACCAGGAGCAGATGGCTTTCCGCCTGGGTTCAATGCTCCGTCCTTCTTCAAAATCTCCTTAGTTCTACGTTTCATGAAGATCTTCAAATAAACTCTCAGGCGCTTGATAGCAAGATCGCCTCGGCCGTTCTTCATAGGGCGGTCGATTTGGTCTTTCCATTCCTTCAAGTTATCAAAAGGTGCAATTCGCAAGAATTTAATAAGACTCTGTAGCTCATCCAAATTATTCTGCATTGGAGTTCCAGTCAGACACCAACGATATTGGCTACGTAGAGCATAACAGGCTTGGGTTGCTTTTGCGTTACGATTTTTGATCGTGTGGGCTTCATCGAGAATTACCCGGTACCAGTGCAATCCGAAGCATCCCACCTTGATTCCATCTTCATCGTTTGAAGAGTTACCGAATTCGGAAACTAAGATTTGGTATGTGGTTATAACTACATCGTACTTCTTTAAATCCTGGAACTTCTTGGTGCGTTGGGGGCCATGGTGGACTATAACTCGGAGTGCATGTGAGCTCTCAACTTTATCCTTGATCTCGACTTCCCATTGACGGATAAGTGCCAAAGGTGCAACAACCAGCGTGCATTTGTCCAACCCAGAAGGCAGTTTGCGCTTAGAGAAAGAATCATCGTCGATATTCGGCCTAGGATTGGTTAAAATAAGAGAAATCGATTGCAATGTCTTCCCCAGCCCCATATCATCTGCCAGGATGCCACCTTTAGGAACTCGGCCCTTCTTGCTTGTACCGAGCTCACGTCCGGTCATCCAGTCTAAACCTTCGACTTGATGTGGAAGTAGCTTGACTTTGATACCTTCTACAGACCCATCATCCTCATCCTCATCGTCCGAAGTGACGGCCAATTTTTCAGCTACCTTCAACTCAGCTAGCTTTGATGTTATGGCATCCACTTGCTTCTTCTTCTTTAATCGTGTCTTTGGTGCGTCATCTTCCTCGTCTTCGATTACTCCTTCTAGCAAAGCTTTTAGATCTTCTTGTGCCTTAGCAGGATCAACAAAAGTATATGGATCTTCAACCGGCATCGCACTGTATCTGTTCATGGTGAGATCGACGTAGTTGGACCCCGGATTTACAGACGCAAAGCCCCCGTAACTTCCTCCGAGTGAGCTAAACATTGGTCTTTCAACTGGCTTATTGACATATTGAGGTGCTGCGGCCATGGGGTTTTGAAGAGAAACGGCTACACCGGGTGGCGGACTTAAGAATGTTAGTTGTGACGAGAGAATTTTGTAGATACTCACGCATATTTGTTATCTGTATGAGAGAACTCCCCGACTACCTTCTTGACTACGTCTTTTGCGGCCTGCCAATGTGGATGGGCTATTATACGTTAGATATAATACCCACAGAAATAGCGATTCACATACCCGATCTATCATCTCTATGGTGTTCAGGTCTGGATTTATTGGTATTGAATAGGACTGAATCCTTCGGATTAGAGTGACGTTGAGCAGTACGATGAAGGGGTGAATGCGGCATAGTAGGGGCGCCAAATTGAGGAACAGACGAAGGTGGAAGTCTTGTGGTATAAGCAGCAGCAGCTCCTTCATAGTTTGCAGGTTGACTCTTTGGCGCTATAGGTTGTACAGAGGGTACAGAGGCCTTTGCGGGCGATCTTTCGTTGACCATCTTGTTGTTTGAGATATCCGCTGATTGCTTAGATGTGGTATACGCTATTGGACTGCTATCAATCGTATATACAGTTCTGCCAGCAACCTCTGAGTCCGGAGAACTATGCGACGCAAACAGGGAGCTTGAATCACCGAGTTCACTCAGAGTCTTCTTTTGGTTCGACAAAGGAGTCGTACTATTCGACCAGAGATGAGCAATATCCTGACTGTAATCTTTGAATCGAGGCCGCGCAGGTTCAGGGGTTTGTAGGTCTGCTTGTTGGTTCCCGAAGTTGGGATTGTCGGTGGAGCCGATGGTGTTGTAGAGGGTGTGGTGGCCTCTTGTCTATGTTAGCGCAAATCTTGAATGAGGTTTATGAGTATGTACTTCATGGGATGCTAGTGGGGGATTACTAGTTTTGAAATTATCATGTATGTACTGAATTTGCAAGTTGATGTTTAACAACGCCAAAACACGAGGGGCAATCGCGGTCGTCTTGGCATATCGTCATAGCAACCAGAACCTAGTTGATACCTGAGTTTCCACACTCGCGTAAAGTGGTTTTGAAGAAAACGCCTTCCTAGGAACACTTTCACAAATCCATAACTATAAATGTAAGAGGACATGAAAGCATTCAGTTTACAGCTCTTAGAATTTAATCAATAAGATCTTTCTTATAATTATTGTGCTAGTCCATCTGCTAGTTTCTAGAGCATACAGGGAAAGCAACTTACCTGTCATTGTACGGAGTACATACTATACCAAGAAATTAGACTGAATTACCATAATGCCATACTGTTAACGTCAGTTGTAGAACTCTAGCTGTATCAAAGAAGTATATAATCTAATTAGAGATGATAGGATCTCAGAGAATCAAACGTATCGAAATATTGCTTGTTGTGATTTAAATTCTAGATGAATAACACTGTTAGGAGTTATATTGATTTAAGCTAGGTCTGTGAACCCAGGTTTGATGGATTGCATCGTAGTGAAAGAAGACTAAACAAACATAACTCCAGTATGTGAAGCCCTTCATATGAAGTCGTGGGTATCTATAAGCCATTGTCCAGCAAATGCAAACGCAGCATGCAATACATCAGTCAAGTAGCTCCTGCAACCTTTTCCCGGGAAATCACGATCCTTCAACGCCAGATTTCCTCTTATCATCCTTGCTCGTGCTGTGAAGCTTCTTGCCTCCCTTGACATCAAATAAACTCTTCACTCGTTTTAGTCTTGCCCATCGCTCTTTTTCTTTCTCCTCTCTGATACTTCGAGTTTCCTCATCCTCCTCATTGCCAAACGGATCGCCTAGTTCAACATCTGTGATCGTTGGCTTCGGTCTCGCTGGTCGGTCACTGCTATGTTTGAGATAGTGGTTATTCTTAAGCACCCGCAGCATTATTTCCCATCCCGGCAAGGTAGTAGTTTCGGAATTCGTATTTACACCATTCTGACTGTCGGCATTCCTCCAAGGGCAATACGCTCGGTGCTCAAATACGACATCCAGGCTGTTAAGCTTCGCTCTTTCTACCTCTTCGCCTGCTTCATTGACTTCTTTGCTCTTAAATAACCACAAACCAAGAACTCTAAAGCACGCCTGGCAAGATACCGAACTCAATTGATTACCAAGCCGCTCATGTTTATGTCCTTCCCATCCAAATAATGCCATCTGAAACGCCACTTTATTAATACCTTCTGTGCCAAGAAATTCGGTTTCGAGGTAACCCAGTATACTATCAAGGTCGAAATTGGCTGGTAGCTGTAAATTAAAACTATATGGTAAGGTATCCTTTCTTAGGCAGAGCTCGTCATAACGAGCACGAAGACCTTCGAGGGCCAATGAGGTATTGTTCAAAGGTAATTTGAATATCGATTCTAAAAGACGTTAGCATTGAATCCCACTTCCCTCACTTATACGCACCATCACACCCTCTCTTTCTCCAAAGACAATCCTCAGCATGTGAACTTATGATAAGCTCCACATACTTTTCTACCAGCGCATCTTCTTACACTAAGTCAGCAATAGCCCCCTTGAAACATTGCAAACCGCCTACCTATATTATGAGCTATATAAACGGGCTGCTCAACCCCATCCACCTCCTTGCGATTGAGCTTCACGAGTATCTCGACGTTGCATGAACAACACCGCACTCTTTCCGACTTCTGGCAGACCCAGCCTCGCTTCGCCCATTCCACTTCATTAACTTGTGCAGGTTTCGCTGTCCAATCTGTAAGATTCGAGAAGGACTTCAATCGCTTGAGGAATGCAACTCGGTCCCAAGGTGCATATTTTGGTGTCGCGGCAGCAAGCTCAGTTGCCGTCGATGCCGATTTCTTATGTCCCCTGCCCAATTCTACTGTAGTTTGTGCGTCCCCCGTCTTGGACGGTATTATGCGCCTCTTCTTTAGTTGGGAAGATGTGCCAGAGGGAAGAAGCTCGTTGTCTTTGGTTGGGAGAGAGGTAGAGGATTTGTTGCCGATTCCATTAAGCAGAGCGTTGAATTTGCGTTTTGTGGCATTCATAGCTACGAATTATTAGGTCGGTGCTACAGGTACTCCGGCGTAAGATGGCGGCGCATCGATGACTTGTGAGAAGATTTGAGGTTCTTGAGGAGAGGTCGGTGGTAAGTTGTAAACAAATCGCAGTTGGATTTGGTGTAACAAAGACCTTGTCCGTTCAATGTGGGTCCATGCTTCAGACTTCACATCTCCAGACCCCATCCCATTCGACAATACATACATAACCAATTCTACATGTAATTAGTTCTTTCTTCGTATACCATTTTCTCTATATGATTACATAATTTGTAAGTTAAAGGACTCATATTCTCTTTTCCTCTATACCTGAAAACCCATCCTGGTAGCTGGTATCTCTCGAAGCAAGTGCGATGAGTTATTTGTTAATCTTAAGCTTCTACTTTGCCAGTACATCGCACTGGTGCGTGTTCATCCTAAGTGGAATTCATGCCTATTTATTCCAGCGTTCTTCCTTGCCCTGCTGTGTATGTTGGATGGATATTATAAGTGAATTCCCCCGGTGATCGATTGTTCCTGAATCAAAGTCCGACACGATATAGCAAATGCCCGAGTTGTTGCTTTCGGTTGGCTTGTCCAGGTCGCAAACAACCCACTCCTCATCCAACAAGCCATTGCAGGAAAATCTGAAGCCATTTCATGACTCAACTGGGAACGGATAACCTTCACCTTCTCGAGACCTTCTCTCGGGATACCTGCCTTGGGTTCCCCCTCCTGATGAGATTGGCTGCTGCTATCATATGGCCCCATATTAATTTTGAGTGGGCGACAACTATGATGAGCAAACGAGTCACAACTCACGATCTTCTTGTATAACTGTTGTATACTTTACTCAGAATCGCTCATATAAGTCAGTTTATCCTCTTCTTCCCTTCGTCTTCCCGATTGACTAGCTTACTCTTATTTAGAACAAAGCACTTCAATACAAGAAGAGTACTGAAGCCGACCCCTCTAACCCCCACTTACCTTGATATCTTCAACTTATCCCATATCAAACACGCAAGGATGGGAAAGGCTACTCTTTACTTAGTCCGTCATGCTCAGGGCTATCATAACCTCAATGCTGAAAACCACGCCATACCGTAAGCTCCTCCAGACACAAAAACTCCCTTCCTTGACTTCCACTGTCTCGCCAAACTTGGGAGCAGGTTACAGAATCCACCACTTGGTTCAGTAATTGATATATATGCATACAGTGATCCCGACTTAACACCCCTCGGAGAAGAGCAATGCCGCACACTATCCAAAGAATTCCCAGCGGCTTTTGAGTCAGCTCCCACCATCACCCACCTGGTATCCTCACCTATCCGCCGCACACTATATACTAGTATTCTGTCCTTCCCGGAGGAAGTCAAGAAGGGTCTCGTCATAACTGCTCTCCCGGAGCTTCAAGAAACCTCAAATTTGCCCTGCGATACAGGCAGCGAACCCTCCAAACTCGTTCACGAATTCGGCGCGAAAGTTAACTTCGAATTAGTAAAGGAAGGTTGGAATAACAAGAAAGGGAAATGGTCACCCGCAACTTCGGCTATCACAGCTCGTGCTAGAGATGCCCGTGTGTGGCTACGAGACCTCGCATTTTCGGCACTAGCTGATACGGACGAAGATGTGAATATTGTAATTGTAACACATGGAGGTTACTTGCACTTCTTTACTGAAGACTGGGTGGGATACACAACTTTTACTGGAACGGGATGGAGCAATACAGAGTTCCGGGCCTTCGAATTCGCATCCCGAGACGATGCGGATGCCAGCATAATCGAGACGAAAGAATCGAGAGAGCGAAGAAAGGGTCACGAGCATCCTTTGACAAAAGATGAGCAGAGAAACTTGAGAGATGCTGCGACACAAGAAGCCGTTAAAAATGGATTCCTCCATGCAGATGAGCCAAGTCTCTAAGTTTCCCTGCCTAGAAAACCTTAATTGGATCTTGCCTTCTTTTTAGTGCTTGAATAATGGTATTGGGGACTGGTTGGGCCTAACCTGTGAGAATGTCACTCATGTTTCTGATGAGTGAACGAGTTATAGAGAATTGGTTATGCATCTAAAAAGCGGAAATAGACATTAAACAGAAAGACACTGTCATAGATAGATTTGTTACCTCCGTTATAGATCATGAGTCTTTTTAAATGAAAAGTTTGAACATCGCACTTCTCCTCACCTTAAGTTGTACTCAACGAAATACAATCATCCGAACATATGCGGGTGTGCAATGAATATCTTGTAATAATTGTTTGAATACAACTAAGTTGTGTAAATTTCATCTCCACAATATTTTGGTTTTCTCTGACAATTTCGAATGACGTAGGAACGGTCTACCGCAACCTATAGCATATATCTTAGAGCAGTGAGAGATGTGTCTCGACACCGTATGCGCTAGCTTACCTCGCTTAACCCCTATTTCGCACATAACGGCTCAAGAGGCCCACATGAGGAAGAGTTACGCAGTATTTTAGGGAATAGAGGGGCTTTCATATTTATTACTGTTAAACCCAAGTGAAATGGACCTTTCCTTTTGGAGGTGCTCGGATATACGGTAGAATCTCTCATCTCAAAGGTTTCAGTTTCGACTTTTGGTCCATATTTGAGCTTTATTGTATGACATAACATTATTTCCTGTATCAATCTAGAATTATCCGAAAACAACGCTGAACTCCAAAGCTTCAGATAATTCACTTGTTCTAAACCCCCATTTTCGGATTCTAATAAACAACCTCTTCTAGATATACATGTATTCTCAAAATTTAAATGGCATTTCGTCGGAGGGTTAGAGCCTAGTTAGAAAAGATGTTAACAACAACCATCTCGCAATAGCTTGATATCTCTTACCGAGCTTTAATCTCTGGCTTTGCTTGTCGATCTTCCCTCTTCCACGCCACTTTATCCTCAAGATGGCTCGGTAGCGGTAAATGATGTAACCACGGTGCCGTCTTAAATAACCCAGTTTGCACATCTAACCATGTCGTTAGTCTTCTGCCCAATTCTTGGGAGTAAACTTCCCAAAGTCAGAAAAAAGGAATGGAACTCACCAGCAACAAACTCGGTTGATAGAGGGTCTACAAATAACAACCTAATAGTATGCGAAAGCTTTTCATTTGCCTCTGATCTCGTCACCATCCCCGAGAAATCAACAAACGTCTTGGCGCGCTTCCAGCGTATTTTCTGGAATTTCTTGAAGGCAGGTTCAAGATCTGATATGGTGGGTTTTTTGGAAGGGTTAGGGATGTGCAAGAGGATCTCCATCAGGCAGTTTGTCAGTACAGCTGCGCTTTCTATCGCTTGGTTTCCTCCTTGACCAATCTATTTGTTACATTCATTAGTACTTCGTTATCCTTTCAAAAGGGGAAATCGGAGCATACGTTAGGAGTCATCTTGTGTACCGAGTCACCGACACAAACCATCCTCCCCCAGCTCCAGTGCTCAAAGTTTGCCTCCTCCAACGGCAAGAATTGGGGATTCATACTGGTACAGGTTTCCATTAGCTTCTTCAACGTAACCCCTGGGGCTAACTGGAAATCAGCAAATTCGGCTAGCTTGGCGTCTCTTTCAGCGCCAGTGGGACGTGGGATGTATGGGGACTGGTATTTCTTGTCAAGCTTAGTAACAAAGAACCACTGAGGTTCGGAGTTAGGACCTGTGAATAGGAGGGATGATTGGTTGATGTCAGAGCCAGTGGTTATAGATCCTGGAGGAAGATTGTAGCTGATATCAGGGGTTGAGAGGCCAAATAGACAAGAATATTCTGCTGTTATGCCTAGGTTCTGTCAATTTTCATCATACTGTGTACTTCTAGGGCTAAAGAGTATGTTTCTAAATTTGCAGGAGGAAGAACAACATACCAGTTTTATCACACTCCATTAGTCCTGGGCTGGTGTTGTGGGCTATCCTTTGCATCTCCATTCTCACCCTACTGTGGATTCCATCTGCACCAATAACAATATCACCCTCATATACCGTCCCATCGGCACACTTCACCAAAACCGATTCTACACCATGAACCACCTCAACCACCCGCTTATTCACCAGAATCCGCTCTTTGTACTTTATCTGGTCATAGAGCGATCGTAGAACTTTTTGTCTCTCAAAAGTGGCAACCGGATATCCAAACCTAATAAAAAATATTAATGAATCCCTTTTTTCTCTTTTCCGTACAACGCAGAAACCCCAACATACCGTTCCGGCATGACTGCAGGCCAATGATTTTTACTGAGCAGCTCCCCATTTGATTTCCTAACAAATGTCTCTTTGACAATTGATTTCGATTCCGCCACAGTATTATAAATTCCCAGTTGATCCAAGATTCGTGCTCCATTAGGCATTATAAGAAGAGTTGCCCCCAGTGAAGGGGCGATATGGTCTCGGCCTTCTAGGACAATGTAATCTATTATTCCTGTGCTTTCAAATGTATGTGCTAATGTTAGACCGGCCACTGAACCGCCTACGATTATGGCTTTGAACCGCGTGTTTGGTGACATATTTGCTGCCATTTGCTGTCTTGGGAAATGTCGAAAGGATATCAAGGAATATGATGATCGAAAAGTGCTGATTACAATCCCATTCTCGATCTGACAGGTGAGAATTAGGGGCTGATGAACACCTCAAACACCTCGGCACCACCAATACAGTAATGACACTACTACACGAGAACTACGAGCGAGCGAACGATGCGAGCCAAGCAAGGATTGCAATCCCAAGTTTTGTGGTTTGAATTTACTCACAATAGGCCATTAGCTAAACAAGATCACATCACATGCTGTAGGTCGTACTTCGTGTGGAAACCTCGGATTTTTAACACGTCAGTGCTCCAACAATTGTGGGTGAGCTGGAACTAAAGCTGTGCGTTACGGCCGAAAATGCTGCTATCCTACTATTCACTATTAATAGTAGAAGTAAGTTTTACGTACTGCTGTAGTTAACGACAGACAAGCACTGTGCGCAACGGCCGTAAGTATTACCTACCCCTGTATCTAACCCCTATTACGCATTTATAACTCACAATATAATCCGTTTACTTTGTCTCTCTCTCTCTCTCCATCTCCTCAATAAGTAGCTAGAATGTCTTACTCTTGGCGTTTGTGACCCATATATCTATCATGCAGGTATTATCGACCCTCCTCAAGCGGTTCATTCGACGAAAAAAAGAATTTCCTGTGCTCACGAAGTACAGCCAAACACAAGATACAAATCCAGCGCTTTCAATAGCGATCCTCTCAATACGTCAACCGTTTGGAGCTTCACTGTGGAGATGGGCAAGGATGCTGTCATTATGCCATGACTTCTATTACAATTTACTCATGGAATGAGCGATCTCTGTGATCTTATTTCAAGTCGATATAACTAAGCCCTATCTATTAACTTTGTCCCCGGAGAGTCTAAAGAGAACGGGCGAGTTTGTGATTTGCATTCAGTGAGGAACTTTTGGAGATCCTTATTTTCTGGAGAAAGCAGAGCGCGGTACTCAACGAACCAGTATCGCCACAAAACTACGTAGAAAGGGTAAACACTTGAGATTTGCGGTCCACTTTCCACATATCGAATCTAGCAGATTAGCATCTCTGAAGGTACAGTATAATGTTGCCATCGCCTTGCCATAAAGCAAGTAGCTTAATATGGATTATGCCAGAGTAAAGCTTTAAAGGAAACCAATGAGTGAATCTAAAATTAAGACGATTTCGATGGCAGATCAACGGTGGACTTTGCAAACAGAGAGGAATTAAGAACATCAAGGGCTAGGCACTTTGCCATTATCTCCAGATTAGTAAGATATAGGTTGAGAAGACGTGCAGTATCTGGAGTTTGGCTTTCACAATTCCCTCAAATCAAACCAAATCAATAATATAGAAGTTTTCGATTTACTGGAGTATCTAGACAGAGACACGATACTACAGAAGTGAATTTCAGCGGGGGGCTGGTGGTTGGGCATTTTAAAGACGAGACATCACGTGATGATATATTATTTATCCCCGAGGGTGTCGCGACAATCCAACTTCGTCGCGTAAGGACTTTGTCAACTGCAACTCCCATATACCTGCTATTGCAGTTTGGACTTGCACACTTTTCAAATATCAATTGCGTCTTCTCAAGAGACATCAATACCGGTCAACGTTTCTTAGTTTTTTCCCCTCCAAGCGCATCCATTGTCGCATCGTCCCCCAACCTCTCCATATAATCTCCAACCATGCCTCCTCGTAAGATGTTCCGCCGCCCTTCCTCCCTAACGCTATCACTATATCATAAGCACCAAACATGCCCAATCTGCCTAGCATTGTCTCTTTCTTTGGTCTAAGCTCACCAAGTAAAATAGAAATTTCCGACGACGAGGGATCCTTCTCCGGCACCGATGTTAGCGAAAAACACGAACTCAAGAAACAAAAGACACCCACTGCTGTTGAAGACACCCCCTTGGCTGCAGAATCGGAGGATGGTGAGGATGATGATGAGGTCCCAGAGGATGAGTAAGCGCAAGGCCCTGCGTGAAATAACTTGACTGACAGTTTATAGATACGTTGTGGAAAAAATAACCTCTCACCTTATAGAGGAGGATGTAAGACGATTCGTGTGTTCAGATTACGATGATTAACATTTCTAGGGCACTATCAAATATGAGGTGAAGTGGGAGGGTTACGACAAAAAGAGTGACAGGACTTGGGAACCCGAGGAGAATCTGTATGTGATGCGATTACTCTCTGTTAAGCCTCACTAACAATCACGATTAGCGCCACTGCCACCAAGGTCCTTGACGAGTATCTCTCTACTATAGGTGGCAGGGAAGCTTTGCTGGCCGCCTGGGATGATAAGAAGAGCGAGAAGAAAGGAAAGAAGAGGGGTCGCGCCAGCACCGTTACAGCCAACGGATCCGCGAAGAAGACCAAAAAGAACGGCCATCCATCAGCCAGCACACCACCTGCAAGCGCAAAAGCTGCAGAATTCAAGCCTCCCACCGGCAGCTGGGAGGAGGACGTGGTTGGGATCGATGCGTGTGAGGGACCTGAAGGTGCCATTGTGGTTTATTTGACGTGGAAGGGAGGACAGAAAAGTCAACACCCAACAGCTCAAGTTTACAAACGTTGCCCCCAGCGTGTAAGCAAACCTGGCGTTACCCATTTGATCAATAAGCATACTAACTATGTCAATCTAGATGCTCAAATTTTATGAGAGCCACCTGTACGTGCACTTTTAGCAACCAAACTATTTTCACATGCTAATAGTATCCAGGGTGTTCAGAAAGAATGACGACGTGGAGTAGTCTTGACTACTAATCATGGATCATGATTTTATGAGTGTATTCTTGTGTATATTCCTTGCAGGGCCTTGCCCTTCATATCTCATAAGCAACACAGCCTACCATCTGGGGCCTCATATTTCCGCTTTCTGTGGTTCTTCCACTGCTGCTTCCGCCAAACCTAATCAAGGTTTTCGGTCTGTGGCTAAGCATCGAAAGTGGCGAGGGACATGCCAGCTACTTTCATCTGGAGTTAGGCGAATTCGGGTGTGCATATAGCCACTTATACAGCGCAGCAAGTTAATGAAAAAGGTATAAATACAAAAGGATACTAAGCACTATTCCTGTATGGAATTGAATATACAACGGGGGATAGGCTACTCAAGCTGCTGAGAAAGCGCTTAAATAAGGATTTAACATGTTATGACAAATCGTCTGGTTACGGTTTGTGCAATATATCTGCGGAAGAAGCACGCTGATCATTAAGAAATGCCTTGCGTTTCTCTCTGCCTAGTTATTCGGTCGTTCAAAATGAGGTTCTTCCTGTTTGGCTTAGAAGATGTAATATCCAAGCTATCTGTCCGATCTCTTAGAACACGGGGCACCTGAGTAGTGCTTTTTGTATTCAGTAGTGATCGATGATTGTATTAGAAAGTCTGCGTAGGTGATGGTGTTGATATGCGGCCGCATACTCGGATCGACGAGGTCAGATTATACCGACACTACCCTAATCCAATTAATGGTCATATATCTTGTTCTCCTATAGAGCTCTTCTAGCTCATCAATTGACAAGCTGCCTCTTTCAAATCATAATCTACCATTGAACCCTAAGACCTTCATATTTCCGTGCCAATTATGTCTCCTATAATTGGATTCATTATCAACATAATCGAGGTCGCAAACATTTCGACCTAATGACCGTTGAACAATGCTGCTGCCGATGGTATTATTAGCCATGGTTGTAGATCGCAAACAAGCTTTTCTTGAAATCTAATAATCTTTGGGAGCCCATATTTTTGGCTTGCAGGCTTGCCGAAATAACCGTCGAACAGTTCTGGTTGACGGAATCTAGAAAGCGTGATGTTGCACTATGCCTAAAGCATTCCCAAGCGGAAGACGGGCCTCCTTTTTAGCCGAGGATATTGCAAACAATACCGTGACTGGTTATCACTATTTCTCACTTCGATCATCGGGTCACTCGAATATATTAAAAAGTGCTTGACCAGGAATTATGACGAAGGCTAACTCCTTACATGCGCCAAAATCCGGGGTTGGGTCTGAATTGAGTATAGTTCCTTTGTGAACACCAGCAGATTGATAGGGACTCTGCTAGGGAGGATATAGCAATGGAGAATGAAGTGCAATATTCTCCTAACAGATTGAGGACACATACGGAGATATCGTTAAGCTTGCCGATTGGAACGCTCGTAGCTATATAAACATGGACACGGTACCCGTCGTAGGTTGTCCCATCTTCTTGTGCCTGTTAGATCCGACTTCCACAACATCGTTCTACCAAATAGGATTATCATGAAGGCAGCCACAACACTTCTGGCTTTGGCCACTGTTGCTCAAGCACATTATAGTTTCCCGTCGATTGTCTCTGGGGGTACTACAACAACTCCATGGCAATACGTACGACAATGGACTGGATATTATACATATAGTCCAGTCCAGAGCGTTTCCACGAACGATATTCGCTGCAATGTCGGTGGCTCAACTGCCTCTGCATCTGGCATCTTGCCAGTTGCTGCAGGATCAAGTATCTCGTTTACGGCAGATCCAAACATCTATCACCCTGGTCCTGCATTGGTGTACATGGCAAAGGTTCCTGCTGGTAAGACAGCTGCGACCTGGGATGGGAGCGGTTCTGTTTGGGTAAGTAACTGGGTGCTCCGAACACTATTACCCCAGTTTGGATAGTTTAAATATTATTTGGCTCCGTTGGAACTGTAGTAATGAATCACAAAACTTCCCTCAATCCCCCAAATCTGCCTCAGAAGAAAACTAACCACGAGATTCCTGCAGTTTAAGATCTATCAGATAGGACCGGTCCTTGGAGGCCAGCAGTTGAAGTGGCCCACAGACAGTATGCATTTCATCCTCTAAACTTTGCATAGTTGAAAGCGTCGAGCTTAACGATGACTCCCATAGATGCCAAACAAGTCACATTCACTATTCCTAAAGCTACTCCAAGCGGGGATTATCTCATTAGGGTTGAACACATTGGTCTTCATGTCGCCCAGAGTGCTAATGCTGCACAATTCTACATCTCCTGTGGACAGGTTACGGTCACTGGTGGTGGAAGCGGTACACCTGGTCCTCTAGTAGCGTTTCCTGGTGCATACTCTGCAACAGACCCTGGAATTCTGATAAACATTAATTACCCTGTCGTAAGTAGACATGCTCTGTAATAGCACTGGTTATTAATGTCAGCTAGCCAACTTCCTACACATTTCCCGGGCCTGCTGTCTGGACTGGGTAGATTGAAGGTTATGATGGCGATAGAAAGCGACGCTTTGCGGAGTATAAATGCGCTGGAATTTAGATTATGAGAAGATCCGATGTTCAATATACCTATGGTATTCTAGTAGTTATATTTTGTAATCTGGGAGCTTGCTCAGCATTTTGTTTTTCAATGTAATGGCTCTAACAGTACAACCCTTCAGGAAGCACTGTCCAGTCATAATGCAACATCGTGATGGGTAGGTTTATCATAGCACTGGAAGGCACGTAATGTTCTGTGGCCCCGATTATATCACTACTTGAAGATATCACAAACATCTTTCAAGTCAACTTGCTTCTTACCTCACCCATCAATGTGAAAATTTAGTGGACAATCATTTGAATTGGTCACATTTTGCGAGTAAATCTTGAGGCATTCATAGCACTAATATTCAAAATTTTACAGGAACTTGGCAAACGTGCTGGGGAGTAGCTTTGTCATTTGTTGAAATATCACCAAGCCATTAAGCAACTTAACACATCTCGCAAATATACTCCAGGACTGTTAAAGAGCACCGGTATGCTTGTACCATCATTGCAAGTTTTCTGTAGTATAGGGAGGGTATTTGTAACGAAATCAAATAGGTCGGGAATAACACTTAATTCCGCGTCCGTAATTAAGCAAGCACTCTTCATAAAGCCGAATGCGATCACTACATATATTTCTTCTTTTTCTAAATAAAAGAATCCCCATAAAGTTTTGTCTGAGTTGAAAACCTAGAGATTTCTATTTAGTAACGCACTTTCAAATTCCCGTCACTAGCCCCATCTTTGACCACTGTGGCACTTTTTGAAGGGAACTACGTACAGCTCATGCTGTTACAACAAACTAAAAAAAGATGGCCAACCTTTCTATTAATTCGAAATTTCGTATGAAGTCAGGCTATGAGATCCCGATCCTGGGATATGGTGTACGATTTAATGCCTACTCTGGAAGGCTTTCGCTAATATACATATTATGCAGGTCTATCAAACGTATGTTAAAATGGAACTTTAGGAAATTTTTAGATCTGATACGTTCCACAAACAGGCCGGCATCAGAGTGCGAAGCAGTTGTAAAGAAGGCGTTTGATGTTGGATATAGACATGTAAGTATGTTCTTTCTATCCGTGAAGCTATGTTGGATTACGGGCCAGGTGATGCCACGGTATGGAATCTCGCATCTTTTGGTACTATCAGCAACAGAAAAACGTGCGATACATGCTCTTAATATCATGCAAATCCAGCTCCTGCAAAATTTTACACCTCTTCCCATTCCGATCCACGTTCCCATCTTTAGCACGACTAACATCAAAAAGGTCGACTCGGCTGCTATATATCGCAATGAAGAACCAGCTGGGCTCGCTATCCGCAAATCTGGTATCCCTCGTGCAGATATCTTCTTCACCAGTAAGATCAAGCCCTACAATCTAGGGTACCAAAACACCAAAGCCAATATCGAGAAATCTCTTCAGGAGTCTGGACTTGATTACATTGATCTAATGCTAGTCCATGCACCATATGGAGGCCGAGAAGCACGAAAGGGTACTTGGAAGGCATTGGTTGAAGCTCAGGAGGAAGGCAAAATTCGAAGTCTGGGTATTAGCAGTATGTATCTTGTCGAATTCCAAGTTCTGAACCTCTGAACGCTGATTACGCAAAGACTATGGAGTGCACCACTTGGATGAAATGGAGGTGTACATGAAAGAACTAGAGCAAGAACGCGGCGAAGGTAAAGCCGGGGTCATCAGCGTTGGACAATGGGAGCTACATCCTTGGCTCGGACGTTCTGATATAGTAGAGTGGTGCCAGAAACGCGGCATTGTCATTGAGGCCTACTCTCCACTTGTGCGCGGAGAGCGACTGAACGAAGACTTGCTGAAGCCTCTGATTTCAAAATATCAGAAGTCAGCCGCTCAAATCTTGCTAAGATGGAGTTTGCAGAAGGGATTTGTGCCTCTGCCAAAAAGTGTGACACCCAAGCGTATCGAGGAGAATGCTAATGTGTATGACTTCGAGCTTACAGCAGATGAAATGCAGAGCTTAGAGACTGGAAAATATGAGCCGAGTGTTTGGGATCCAACTCTCTTGCGTGATTGACATGTTGAATCATAGCTGCCTAGTCATGTAACGCTTCGAATTAAGAATTATCCAAGTCAATTCAATCTTTCGTGCCCTGTGATGGCTTTCCCTTTTCTGAAATATGTGAAGTCCATCCAGTTTGTTCCTTTTTGTGTATATCTTGAGCAAACTTCAGACCTTTCTTGACCTGCAGATCCAGAAACGCTTGCTCATACTTCGGCAGCTGATCAGACTCATAGCGCCTGAGACAAAAGAGGGCGACACGGCTTGAAAACAAGCATTTCTGAGAGCTAGACACACCATTTTCATCATGCATGCAAAATGACATAGACAGCATGATATTACTCGCAAGCATTACTTGTTTTTCCTTGCCGTGAGTCCCTTTGAGTTGACCCACAAAGCCTTGAATAGCGGCTGGCACCTCTTTGGGTACTTGACTGCAGATAATGTCGATTGTAGTACTGAGAACCAGCCGTAAAGCCCAATAGTCGAGCATTACAAGAGCCAGATTTATATCCGTAAAGATAATCTCCGGCCCCTCGCCTGAGGTCCAGTATATAGGTGAAGGAGATTCTACAATCAATTCGGTATACCAACCTTCAAATTCGGCGTCTAATGCAGCGCATCGCTTCAAGTAAGTAGCCGCTGCTTGCAAGTCGTGCTGCCCGGAATTTTTATATCGATCGAGGTCTTCTAAAAGTGCCCCTAAGGTATGTCCCTTGGCAAACAATATCCCTTGCTTGTCCCACCACACTGTTTTATCTACTAGATCTTTCAGACGAGAAGTCTTCCGGTATTGTATACTTTTGATCATCTACATAATCCCAGTCAGTGAATATATGAAACAAATAGGCAATTGACCCACAGATGCATAACAAATATTCTTGAATAGCGAACGCCCCAATAGTGTTTCATTTTGTCTGTAACCACGGTATTGCACGAGGCGTTCAATCCCGGCCATATGTTCTTCGTGTGCACTGGTTGAGTTTGAGGTGGACTCGTACAGCTATTTTTGGCTTAGTAACAATAGCACAGGGAAGCAGGAATCCAACGTACCTCATATATGGACAATATGAGACATGTCGCTAGTGTTTCATCTTTGCTAGCATGTGTTGGTGACTCTAGTGAAGTACGCAATGCTCTTAAAGCAAACCCATACGCTGCGTTGCCTCGCTTAATCAAGTCTTGATACCCGACGAGTCTGCCAACTCGGGTTAAGCAGAGAGCATTGAGCGAGTAATTCAAGGCAGGAGAACGATCATTCAGTCTTATAGCTTCAGAAAGCCAAGCTCCGGCCAGGCCCTGCCCTGCTTTGGGGCTTTTAGGAAGATAATTTTCTAGAAACATACTCTGAAATGCATATTTCTTGAAATCGGGGCTTAACATGGTGGGTGGAGAATTAGACCTCACAGGAGTCTGGGGAGATTGAATATTTACTTGCGTGACTGGTGGAGTTGGGGTTGTCTTTGCCTTGCTGGTTGAACGATCTTTGGATGCATCTTCAGTCCCTTTCGAACTGTTTGACTTCGCTTGCCGTGGTTGCGCTTCTTCAAGCCGAGATCTTTTCTCCCATCCATTTGCGGTCTTATTCAGGAAAACGGCACCACGTTTATATCCTTCACATTCTCTTCCACTTCGTGTACATCGAGCACAATTTGGCTCCTGCAGATCACACTACGGTCACTTAGCAACCAATTTAGATACCATAGAGGCAGCCTTACCCGAATCTTACGCCTTCTACATGTGTGGCAACCTTTTGATTTCCCTGGAATGCCAACCATCCTGGCTGTTTACCCCAGTTTTGTCCGATAGGGCGAGAATAGATCAATGCGCTGTTCCCTGTACAACTAGGAAGGTATGGTGACGATGCACAAGGCCAACGATCAGGCGGTGTTTCTACTCTTGGCCACCATTTGATCAGAGTCGGCTATGCATTGGTATGGGGCTAATAGATGGCTAAACCATACGAAGTAAGCTTTACCGAAGCTTAACCATAAGCCTGGAATTGATTGAGGCTCAATCTAGGGCGGTTGGTGAGGATCGTAAATAACGTGCGGGAGAGAAGTTGTGGAAATAGAGAATGCACTAGACTGAACTGGGATCCAAGATGCGAATGAGAATGGATGACTCAAGAATTGGTAATGATCTGCTACGGGTGTTACATAAGTACTTGGTAATACCGGGGGCGTTCCAATCAACTATACAAGAGAAGTTTAGAATACAAAGTAGATGGATTAGCTTACTTGTACTGGAAGTATATAACTATTTCACTTCATAGGCTTCACACGTGGAAATTAGAGCGGTCTCAGCATTGAAGTCTCGGATGGATTTACTCTGCACTTAATCATAGATAGAAATGTTGGGGGGTAAGTGAGTTGAGAATAAAATGTAAAAGGATGTAATCGTTTTGTCCTTTTAGAACCAGAAACTAGAGCATTTGGACTTGGTTTGCCTTTTCCTAAGTAACCAACTAATAAGAGTCTATTCTGTATCTCGGTCACGTGATAGCGTGACAAGCATACCCCACTTGCAAAGATACGCGACGGACGTCTTTACCTCTTCAGAGGAATATCTACGGCCTTGCACATCAGCATTAACTAACCATGGCGGGACAGCAGCGTACCTTCCAGTTGATACCAGAGACATTGGCGAAATCAAATGTCCCAATCAAGGCTATGACAAGCAAGCAGGCCAAAAAAGCGTATCAGAAGCGTTCTATTAAAGGCCCCAAGGTGCCGCGAGCAGAACAGGCACGACTCGACAAGGAAGAGCTAGAGCGACAAAAAATTGAGTATGAGAGAGAACGGGCATCAAGAAAAGCTAAGGCTGTTCGGGATAAGAAGGCGCAGAAGGCAGAGGAAGAAAAGGCGGAGCGCAAGAGGAAGGGATTGCCCGAGCCAAATAGATACGTGAGAGCCAGCCAGCCGCGGATATCTATGTTTGTGTCCAGTGGAAAGGGCAACAAACGGTCGTGGAAACAGATAGATGAAGTGACAGAAGACACAGAAGATGCATCTGACGCAACCGTCGATTGCCAGGAGCGGCCCCCTCCAGCCAAGCGGATAGCTGCAGACGACAACTCAGATGACGAGTTTGGCGACTTCCCCTCACTGTCTCAAACAGATGGGATATTAGATAAGCTCGATAGTAGTGCCTTGGATGAGGTAATCAAGTTTAATGCACATATACCAAAGCTGCCCTCACTAAAGGCAAATTTAAGCACTACGAAAGATTGCAATCCCAATTTACAGGACGATGACTTGGACATTTTGGTGACGGCACAGCTACTTTCAGAAACCGACGATGCAATACAGAAAGCTTTATCTTCTCCACCGATAGGAAACAAAAACAAGATGGGCGAAAATCTTGGGATTGACTGTCAAAAAGGACAGTTCAGAGTGTCTAGGAACCATGAGCCACAGGAATCGCAAGAAGCACCACGCTCGCCTTTAGAAGACATGTCTATAAATATGGCTCCTTCTGCGCTATCTAACAAGACTGCCAAACCCATATCGTTTGCAGAAATTACTGCAGAATGTGAAAATACCATACAAAAGTCCTTCATACCTTCAGCAACGCAGGCGTTCCTAGAATCTCATCTAGATGATTTCTTTCCAAGCCCTAGTCAAGAGGTCCGAGAACTCCTTGAAGATATTGACAATAGTTCATACAATCCCCAAGTCACGAAGGAGCTTGACGACAATAAATTTACTAAGGATGATCCATGGGGAGACATGTATTCTACTCAGGACTTGGTACTTTCACCACAAGACCTCCTTGAAATTACGACACCAAGCAGAGCATCACCAAAACTATCCATCACGAGAGAATCCCCACTCAATGCCTTCCAATCTCATAACCCCGCCCATAGCATGAACCATCCTGCCGTTCCTAAGCCACAGCTGAATCGGGATGCTTTAATAGTAAGAAAACGACCTGAGATTTCATCACGTCTCTCTCACGTTGCTCAAACACTCAATGACGAAGCACCTATCGCTGATATCAAACAAGAGTTCACCATAAAATCAAAAGCTCCCCAACTGCTTAACTATGATGCTAGAGCTACTCCACTACAAAAACGAGATGTCATAGAGCAACAACTACCGACATATAAGAAGCGCAACATACAAGCCCCCGCGCTTAGTACCTATCAGCGCCGTCGGTTCTTTGAAGAGAAGGAGGAAGATCTTATCCACGCAGCTCTGCACGAAAGCAAAGCAGCTCCACGAGTAGAACTCAATAAATTCAATCACGCGCCAATAACAGAGGCAACCAAGAGCGTGCCAGTCAACGGAGCAGCCAGATCTGCTCCACGGAGAGATATAAGCAAGAGCATATCAATCAAAGAAGCACCAAAGAAAAGCACTAGGACATTCCAGCGAATTCAGTCAACTGCTACGGATTATGGAGATGAAGAATTCAACGAACAGGACTTGTTAGCGTTATGTTAATAACTTTTCTGGGCTGGGATTGACGGAATTAAGAAGGAAAGCTGTGCATGTTTATGCGCCTAAGAGGCCATGGGCGGCTCATTGACTAATGACTATTGGGTATGGGATAGATAATTTGTACAGTACAACCGGAGTTCTTGGTAAGGATATGGATATGATACCCGTGGCATTGTTGTTTGCATGGAATGAATAGGCTATAGCTGGATTCAAAGAAAAAGGTTAATAAATTCTGAGGTTTTATATTAGAATGTCATAATCTTTCATGGCAATGCGAATCCTAATTAGAATCAAAGAATCTGCGACCTGCTTCACTGTTTTAAATAGCAGTGCTTATGTTACTTATTGAGAAGACTGCATATCGAGAAGCTATACCACTTAAACGGAAAAACTTTTTGATTTACCGACGGTGAGATCAAATCATGAAAATGACCTCGGGTATGCCTAAAGAAAACGCAATCTGCGCTACAAAACAAAAATATCTATATACAGGGAAAGTGGGCTCAAATCGCTATCTGCTTCTTCTCAAGTCATAACGCCATGATCAGTCATTAAATCATTTAATAGCATTCATTAAAGTCTCATTGCCACTGATGAGTGATGAGTTCTTTGATGCGATGAACTTAACGGTTTCAATAACCTTCGCTCGTGTCTCGGCGTCTAGCTGCTCGACTGGATCGCTCAGAACTGAGGCGAAGACTGGGATCAGCTGCTGGGTCAAACCGATGACGGTTTGGTTTTGGTGTTGGTCTAGTATGATTAGTGAGATGAAATGTGTGGGTTATGGGAATTACTTACAAAGACCAGTGATGCAGTCAAAGATTGGCTTGTTCTCTTCATAATCTTCCTTGAGCGGTAGCTGCTCAACAATGATTGGCATGATGTCGTCAATTGGCACCTTATCGGGATGTGCCATGATCATACGACTCACACAACCACATGCGTTATCCAGAGTTCGGGCATGCTCGGTGTGAAGAAGGGGCTCGAGCTTTGTTAAAATGGTATTGTAGCTTGGGAGATACGCAGCTGAGTTTCTCGAGTGGAAAATGAGTAAGCCAGCGGCATACGCAGCGTTAGACTTGGTCTCTGGATCCTCATCCGAAAGTCTGTGCAACAAAACCTTGAGAAGAGTTTCTGTATAAGGAGTGACGGCATCCTCCATGTGGGCAGTGCATTCGGCAATGACTCCAATTGCAGTGGATCGTTCAAAGTTTGTTTGGGAAGATGCAAACTTCATAATTGGCTTTTGAAAGATCTTCCAGAGCTCAGTAAATTGCCCACCCATGGCAATTGACAAACCAATGATAACATCCAAGGCGGTATCGATAACAAGCCAGTCATACTCAGATGATTCTTCTTCCTCTAAGTCCTCGTGGTCGTCTTCGTCTCCCATATCTTGCTGGCAGGGATGCGATTTGGTGATAATCGAAGACAGGATTGTGGATACAGTTACAGCAAATTTCCCCTGAGTAAGAATAGCAGGACCGCAAAGCTTTAAGGTGGAAGCAACATTTCGGTTAATGTCAGTGACAACAGCCCTAATACCCAAGTATGTTAGCAAGAGGCTTGGGTTACATAATTCTCAATATAAAAATAGGTTTTATTGTAATCAGAATGTTGATACGTGTTCGCAGCATTTGCAACTTGTGCATCTGAGTGAGCTGGGATAACGTCATGTTGTTCATCAGGTTGGGGGTGTAAGAAGAATTGACAGAGATTAAAACATACCGATCTGTTTCATCTTCCCATAGGGAAAGTGTTGCAACAGTGACAACTTCACCGAGTTTCAGAACTTCTTCGGATGGCTGAGACCCAAGAGGCAATCCAGGAGTCCATTTCTCGCCAGTATGGTCCTCCATGAGTGCGAACAGGCAAGCGTATCCACGCCACAAAGTGCTGATGGCAGCCTTGCGTACGCCTTCATAGCTGTGTTCGACTAATCCCATAACAATTTCGACAGTCTTCTCAAAATACGGTACAAAATGCGACCGTGTATGAGACAGAACGTCACCAATCACTTCGACTGCAATTTCCTTCTCCATGGCTACAGCAGTAACAGCAGTGAGGTCATCCCAGTCATCGTCATCGTCGCCCTCTTCCATATCATCAATATCAGCTGGATCATCTGTTGCCGACACGACCTTGATCTTCTTGCCAGCGATGATAACTTCTTGGCCAAGTAAGTCTGCAGCATGCTCGCCTAATTCGACCTCATTGTCGGTTTCTTCTTGCTCCAGACTAGCCCATAGACCTTTGACTACACCTTCGAGGTATGGCGTGAATTTCTCTTCGTATACTTTTGCTAGAGTACTCCACAAAATATAGCTGGTTTCTCTCAATCTGGGGTGACCCAAATGCAGAGCCTCTTCACTGGCTTGCATCAGAGGAGCCACATATGGCTCGAAGGCTTCAGCACCAACGGCTTGTGCCATACTACCCATAGCATCGCACACAGTCCCTCGCAACTCAAGCTCTTCATCGCCATCCTTCATAGTGACGAACTCGGAAAGCGCCTTCATGGTATCCGAGAAATATGGCAGGAAAGCCTCTTCGGCAGATCCAGCCATAGACCCAATCGCACCCGCAGCACTTCCCTTGACATGGAAATCTGAATGGCTAAGTAATCGACCAAGGCGAGGGATAAGTTCAGGAAGATAAGTAACCATCGCTTCCTTCTCCATACCATCGGTAACTGAATCAAGTGCAAGACATGCTGATTTGAGTATACTGAGGTTCTTTTGCTGCTCACTTTCCGTCGACGCCTGTGCACCAGCAGCATCGAGGTTCTTCAATAAAGCAGGAATAAGCTTTTGGTGGTGCTTGCACAGATCCTCAGCGAGATCATCGGCCAATCTTGCAACTCCAGTGAGAGCCGCATTTCTAACACTGATTTCAGGGTCGTTAAGAAGATTGAATACAATAGGCATGAGTACTGTTAATTGTGTTGCAATGAAGTCTGGAGCACCCTCAACACACATGCCAAGGGCCAGAATTCCAGCTTGCCTATAGTTTGGCTTATCACTATTGACATATTGAGGGAGGGCTGTGAGAAGGGGAACAATAACTTGTCGAGGTGGAAGACTACTGGCAAGTAAATCCAAAAGTCCAAGTGCTGATTTGCTAGGGGTGATTTCATCGTCGTCGTCATCATCACTGATCTCTGTTGCAATTTGCAAGCTCTTCAATGTGATGTTCTCCCCCATGTCTTTGGTGCCTTGGATCTTCATCTTTCTGTATCTAGCGCATTGCATAAGGAAAGACAGGGCCTGAGATCTGGAATCATCGGGAATCTCAGTATTAGCTGCAATGTCCACCATGAAAGTGAGAAGATCCTTAAAATGGGCATTGAGAAGCGCAGATTCACAGCCGAGAAGTGTTTGAAAGACTTCAAAGGCTTGCATTGTTCGATCGTCATCTTCTCTGTCAATCGAGTCTTTGAGGACAGCAACCATGCCTGGAAAGATCTGGACGAACAGTGCCAGGTTTTGTGGATGCTCCTCAGGCTCAATCAACATTGCAACCCTGCTGAGACAAAGCATTGTGTTGATTCGTACCTCCGCACTCTCGGGATCCTTGATCGTGTTGGAGAAAAGCGAGAAGAGACTGGGAAGTCTGTCCTCGAATACTTCTCCAGTGGCTTCCAGTAAGGTAAACAAGATGTAGATGCTGACCTCTCGGTGTGAGACCTGTGGGGAAGAGGTAGCCTGGGCAAGAATATCGGGAAGGGAGGCCCATTCTCCATCTGGTAGGTCAATTTTTGCAACAGCAGCAATGACTCGGGCTGAAGCGTGTCTGACAAGGGCCTGTTCTTCATCGAGAGTTGTCTTCAGAAGCTGTTCTCGGATAGCAGGCTTTTGATCTGCGGGTAAATCCACCCAGTGTTTTGGGACCAAGCGGAGAGCCTCGACAGCTGCGGATTGCCGCACGTCCTTCACATCGTGCGACGTGAGGATGTGCAAGAGCCAGAGCAGGGACTGCGGATGCGGATAGTAATCTTTTCGAAGTTCAGACGTTGCAGCCTTGAGTTTATCGGTGTCGGCTGGTATAATATTAGCAAAGGTAGCTTAAGTGGTTCTTGGAAGAATGTGTATCGTACGAATTTGAATACTCTTTAAGAGCTCGAGGAATCTATTTTGGTCCATCGTCACTACTACGCTCACCAGACGATGCGACTTGATATATCAGTCAGTGTCTGGGGTAGGTGAGATGAGAGGAGTTTGTGGAATTTGAAGAAAAAATATAAAATATTTTTTGTTGATGTTGATAGAGGGGGAATTTCGAACTTTTTTTTAAAAAGGCAAAATCACTGCCCCACCCCACTCTTCCAATAACCCCACTAAGATTGTGTGACTCTGACAGGGGGGGTGAATTAGCTGTATTATCTCGAGCACTTCCGAGTTCAATATACTAGAAAGAGAATCTTATGTAAAGCTAGTATTTTATATTTACATAACTCTATCGATATAAATCTCATCCGCACCCACACACATTTACTAGACCACATTGTATGTCATCTAATATCCAATCCATACTTCACCAAATACACCAAAGCAACACCAAGTCAAAGAGCACAATCTACAATGACTACCCCGACAGAGTGGTATAAAGACAACTTCTTCATATCTACAGCCAAGTCACTCATTGATCCCACTGCCGTAAATGCAGCATTCGCTACGGAAGCCATCTACTGGGCAAAGCCAATGGAGGAGCGTCTTTTGAAGAGGATGCTTGACAACTCACTTTGCTTTGGAGTTTATGAGCTCCCAGCTTCTTCATTAGCTAGTAAGTCACGATGTGTTTACCAGTGCGAAGTATTGCGTATTTCAGACACCTCCAAGGCAATTCGTGAAGCAAATGCTGATTCTTATATCTATAGTTGCCGGTACGAACCAACTCCATAGCTGAACTTACCTTTGTTAATTAAGTTCATATGCAGGTCGCGGTTCTCCTCGTCAAATTGGTTTAGCACGATTAGTATCAGATGAAATTAGTTTCGCGTATATAACGGATGTTTATATCCTCGAGGAGTTTCGAGGCAAAGGCTTAGGCTCTTGGCTGATCCAGTGTGTCAACCAAACTCTGGATAGTTGGCCTGAACTACGACGTGCAATGTTGGTGGCCACGAGCAGTACAAAATTCTATGCTGAGCATTTAGGAATGAAGAAGTTTGGCGAAGGAGCAAGTGGTGAGTTGTCAATAATGACGAGAAGTGGCCGAGGCTCTGTATTTAAAGATTAGAGAACAGGAAATAGATGCAGAACAATTATACGTTCCAGGTAGAGCCAATCTTTAAGAATATAGGCGGAAATATGGAGTATCTCATTGCATATCCTTTTATGACCTCGTTATCCTCAAATTACATATTCTCAATGCGTACTAGAATATAAAGTTAATATACTTCCATACTCCATACTCAGAACAGGACCAGGCTCACCTTCAGCCTTGTCCTTGGCAAAGCATTCACTTTCGTCAACGCGTCTTTCTGCTACCTACCCTACCATGCTCTCATATCCATTTGATCTTTCTTGACTCTGTGCAAAATACTATTCTTGCAATTATACGCATATCCATCTCAGGTATCTAAGAAGCTTTCCAACCAAATTGCCCAAGATGTCAAACCCATACGAAGGTTCGTAGCTACCCCGCCTCAAGCAGCTCTTCATTCCAACTAATCCCCCTCAGTTGAGCATAACATCAAAGACAAACCTAAAACTAAGACCCGTCGCCCCTCCATGAGCAGTTTTTTCAATCAACTCTCTCAAGTCGAGACCGATGACTCCTCACAAAACAATCCACACGCCAGTCCCACCCCAGTCGACATGGAAGCAACAATCCGTCTTCTTCAATCCCAATTCCTAGCCCTCCTCCGCGATCCCACTTCTGCCGAGAACCAAAATTTGCTCACCCACCTTACGGAAGACCTTGATGAGTTGATCGAACACCCACCAGAGAAAGTGGAGGGTGTGCCACAATCCTATCTTGATGAGTTAGAGCGAGTGCCAAAGAAGCAACTTAAGAAGGACGACAGCTGTCCAATTTGCGGGGAGAATTTCCTAGATGATCCATATCCATTAATCGTGCAGTTACCATGTCATCCTACACACAGATTTGACTTGGAGTGCGTGGGTCCTTGGTTGAGACTTAATGGTACTTGTCCATTGGATAGGAAAAATCTGGCGAAGAAGAAGGTGGTGTTGAAGGCTAAAAAAGATGATGGCGAGGATGAGGAGATTTATGATGATTTATACGCGTGATACTTGTGCGGGTTAGCGCTGGAAAGTAGCGGATGAGACTTGAAGGGAAAAAAGAGCGCGGAGTTTAGGTTTTGAGTGTGTATGAATGTTCGCGATACCAAAGTACTACTTAGCGGCCTGATTTATAGGACCCTTCCCACTGCAGTAGCTCAGTTGTGATGTGACTTTTGTTATCAGATGTTATCAGATGCTTGAAAATGATATGCTAAGGGTATGATAGGAAGGCTTCTAGTTTGGAAAGCTATCTATCTATAATCTTTTGGTGCCGACATACGAGCTACAGGATAACGATGCAAGCTTCCGCTATAGAGGGTGGAAAGTTCGCCCTTTTAAGCATATGTCGAGAGCAATGAAGTTACCAAGCTTACTCTCAATTGCAGAAAGTGTTGAATTATCGTAGAACGGGCTGCGCAAATCTAACCTTGTTAATAATCTCATGCAGATGAAATAAGAGGAAAGCTGTTCTGCTTTGCTTTCCGTAGTATGAAATCAGAGATCCCCATTAAACAGAGTGTTGAACTCGACAATTCGTCTATTAGACTATCTACGGAAAATGCATCAAGTGTGCCTCTCTACCTCCGCAAGTTAACACATAAATGTCACTCAACCCCTTATCTCGAATATGAAGCTAGCCAATTTAAATCTTGTTGGCCTGCTGGGTTTGTAGATACTGGTACGCGCCATATGCAGCAACTCCACCGATGAGGATAAGTGCATAAAGACCAACACCCATACCAGTAGAATCAGAGCTTGTTGAGGAGGAAGTTGTAACGGGTGTAGCTTTGGGAGCAGGGTCGCCAGGCTGATAAAGACTGTCAGCGACTATGGTAAAAGGAGGATAAAATGTAAGAAATGCTGAACGTACCATGCGCTTTAATGTTCCAACGAGAAGACCCTCGAGAATCTCTCGTGCCTCGTCACTGTGTCCGACATCCTCAAAAGCCTCAGTGGCGTCTTGTCCGCCAACGTCGAGAAGGACTTCCTCTCCACCTCTAAATTGTTGTTAATGTTAATAATTTGGACACAGGTACATTGAGATGCAGCCTGTAGCACCAGAGGAAAAGCTTCAGCTCAAATAGTCTAAGATCGCGAGGAGGCCGAGCTTCGCTATCTAGTTTTGCCTCCGATTGTCTTTGTCTACCGCTATAGAACTTATCCCCCCAACAAGAAGAACTGGCAACTTGCTTATCTCATCCATGATCAAACCAGACTCAATGAAAAGCTGTACTTACGGGTGCTCATCAACGAAGCTGGCAGAATCATAAACCTTATCATGAATAACCAGAAGTAAATCCTTTTTTGTTGCGTGCTCCGCAACCTCGGCAAACGTGTATTCCTTCGACATTATGAATTGACAATTCCGAAATAAGCCCGGGAGGATTTTTTGCAGTTACTGATACGGCACAAGAGTCCAGTGATATGCGGAATGGCGGATTAGTTAAGGGGAGTGAAATAACTGATAGGGGAGTGAGTGGGTGTGAAGTTGGAGTCAGGGTTGGAGTTGGAAATGTGTTGTGTGTAAGGATGTAGATTCCAAGTCGACACAGATTATACGATTTTGGTGCACCCCTGGCACCCCTGCCAATTCACTTTACTGGAAATGCCGCGAATGCTTCCGAGTACGCTATCTGTTCGTTACATACTGACCGAGTTTAATTGCAGTGCCTCTGATTGGCTCCGTCCTCATCGGGTGGGCCTGTACTTCTGTAAGTACAAATGTCATTTCGGGTTTTGAGCACGTGATATTAATTTCGTAATTGCTCTCTCTAGAAAGTTTCTCTTGAGATTTTGACTCTTTTTCCCAATGCTCTCTTATGGCATAAACGTGCTCATTCACTCTTTAAGGCTGAAAAGTCCCAAAGTCCCAAAGTCTCCGAAAACCTTGCTTTACAACTCAAGCCTGGACATTGTTACCTTCTAGCAGTGGCAATTGGTCATAAATTCTAGGCATCTACGTCGTTAATATTATGCTAGAATCTCCCGCAATCTATCTTCTTGTACTTCCGCCTCCGATATCTTGACCCAATCTATAACCTGCAATCTTATCCCACTCAATCTTTTGTCTGGTGATTGGTAGTTGTCTTCGCAATCCTTTAAAGGCCCCTTCACTGAGATTGTTGAAACCTTTATTAATCTCTTCCTGATACTTCTTCTCTGAAACTGCAATCTCCCGTAATATTGAAGAGGCAAACGCTGAAGATACTGAGGAGGAGATAGGCTTGGTTGTTAGGAGTCGAACGTTACCGTCTTCGTAGTAATGCACATCGACTTTTATAGTGCCAGATAGTGACGATTCGGATGGGGAGAATATATAGAGTGACCGCCAACGGCCGTTCCTTGATAATATAAGCTAGGGAACACTCGAAGAATATCGGCTGGGCTTACCAGAAGTTATTTGGACTGTACTTATTGGCAACTACAACCAAAGCAATCTTAGAGTCATTTTCAATGGGGTAAACGCCGTACGAAGCATTTGGGTAATGCTCCTTGGCATGCGTGCTTAAGCTCTTCAAGAGTGATTTGCTGTAAATGGAATTTTAGCCCCAGGGATATCAATCTCCAATGACAAACTTACACAAGATCCAATTGACTGCTTTCCAAAACATAACTCTGAACAGCGCTTGCTTTCTATTGTCGATTAGTCTTCATATTCGCTCCCGTTCACGTTCCCTCGCATACCTGTGTACTGTGATCGAATGCGAAGCTCGCGGAGCTCTCTACGTCGTAATATCGCCCTTCCCCAAGGGAATTGTGAGAACTAATTATGACCTTCCAACTAATCAGCCATCCCGCATATTCGCTATAAACAATCTAAACAAACATGTTGGCTGCTTCCAGGAAGCTTGACAGTTGCGAACTGCTCCTCATTGTATTTTTCGAACGCTGGTCCAAGTTGCGATATAAGATTTGGGCTAGAGACCGTAAGAGCTTTGATATCTATGGCGAAATGAATTAGTGAATACTGTGGCTATCTCTGCCCTGGTATCGAAAGGTCGTACCTGCAATAACATCTGCTAGCTTAGAAGAGGGTCAGAATGGTGATCAGTTATGCAAGGTTTCATGCTTACTTCTCCTGGAGGAGCTCCTTCTACGAATGAAGATATCGTATTCAGATGTGAAGAGGTCATTTTGACAGTGAAGGTGTATAGAACTCAGCGATGACCTGTCAGGGGGGTTGATTGTGTAATTTGTTGTTTGAGGCGGACTGTTTCAAGGTTGACTGATGGCTAGAACAACACCCACCCCTCCAATGCCAAGACAACACAAAGATTGTTGTCGCTTATCAGAAAGGGAGACTTTTATCAACCCTACTGATATTAATATGGTTGAGACAATGGAATCATATCGATAGTAGCTCTAAGGTGACTATGGTTGTTCTGTGAAGTTCAAAACTGGTCCATTTAAATCCCAATTTCACCGTCTCCGCTAATAGAACAAGCATAAATCTGCACTAGCTAACTTTCCTCTGCTGGTCACAATTGACTCGGCAGCATAAATGATTCACTTCATAGCATATCATTATTGTGTAAAACGGTGTCCTTAAATGTGCTTCTTTCACAGAGTTCTTCAAAGTTTGGGTTTCACATCACTTCTACATCATCAAAATCCACTTCAACCATAATGATTGCTCACTAGCTTCTTAGTATTCTATAGACTTTTTGATGGTATCATACACTCCTGGAGAAATATTAGAGATTGCCATTTACAGATTTTGAGACACTTACTAGCAACATCTGGAATATTGAACCTTTCGAAGAGTAGCGCCATATGGACATCCCACCCAGCAACTCTCATTACTGGCGCTTCGAGCCTCAAAAATGTCTCCTTGTCCTCTTGAATAGTAGCAGCAACTTCAGCTCCAATCCCTGCACTAATCATACTTTCATGCACAACTATGCACCTCCCAGTTTTCCTAACACTTTTTAAGATGCATTCTTTGTCCCAAGGATACACTGTTCGCAAGTCTATCAACTCGACACTAATGCCAAGATCTTTTTCGGCTTTTTCAATAGCTGCACTACATGTATACAGTGGATGTCCATAAGACACAATGGTTAGATCTGTACCACTCTTCAAAATCTCTGCCTTTGATAATGGCAAGGTATAGGCCGCTGTTGGGACCTGCTCAACAGCAGCTCTGTACAAAGCTTTTGGCTCCATAAACACACATGGATCGCCACTAGCAATTGCTGAGAGTAGTAAACCTTTAGCTTGTATAGGCGATCTAGGCATTATCACTCGTAAACCGGGAATGTGCGTGAACAGGCTTTCCGGTGATTGGGAATGATATCTGCTGAATTAATACACAATCGGCTTACGAAGGTTCAAACTTACAAAGCACCATGGCCAACTCCACCGCATGGCATTCTTACTGTCAAGCCTCCAACATGTCTTCCCTGGTTTCCGTCTCTATAGCGAAACTTTGCGGCCTCGTTGACTAGTTGGTCAAAAGCAGGATAGACATAATCTGCAAACTGTATCTCTGCCACCGCTTTCATCCCCTCCGCTGCAGCCCCAATTGCAAATCCTATTATTCCTTGCTCGCTCAGAGGTGTGTTGAAAACTCTTTCGGAGCCGAAGTTCTCTGATAGATTCATACTGCATCGAAAGACACCACCAAAAGCTACATCTTCTCCGAATAGTAGAACGGATTCGTCGGCTGCGAGGGCAATCGAAAGTGCATCGTTTATGGACTGAAATAGGTTCATTCGTTTTGTAGTGCCATTGCGGACTTCAGGAGGAAGCTCCGGATTTTGGAGGGCAAGCTGGGAGCTGTGAGCCAACAACTGGGTTGTCGCAAAGTCTGTAGGTATATTTAACCTAGCATTTGGTGGAGGGGTGGAGTAAAATCGACTCTGGGATGCTATGTTACTCTTTGGGAAGATTGAGCAAAGAACCTTTCTTGAGGAGGAGAACGCTACTGGTATTCGCATATTGAAATATTATATCTGTGTAACTTGTAAATATCCAAAGTCTCACTCAAGTGGAGGAATTGGTTCTACGTTGTTGTATGTACTACCCCCCATAAATGAAAGCTGGGGTATAAGCCGCTTTTAGCCGATGCCGACTGATAATCGCTAACCCATTTTTTTACCGATAAGCTTAAGCCGGCCGAGGTTTTAGCTAACAACAATCTCCATAAACAAAAGCTATGGATCAAACGTAGCAGCTACGAACTTCAAGGTTGCAGAGGGAGGTGAAAGGTGGTTCCCCAGAATATACTAGTAGTACAGCTCTTACATTTATCTGCGGAGGTCAATATCCAATTTTACATGATGTTATCGCATATGGCTGTAGATCGATATCCGGTAGATAGCTGCCATGGCAACCAAGAGAAACAAGAATTCCAAGATTCGTGGCACGAGTGACTACTTCACGGTCTCAAAAGCTATGACTGAATCAACATTCCTTAACCCATTGCTACATCGATAACGAAGCGCATACTCTCTGAAAATGGCTCCAAGAGAGTCACCACGACCAAAACCAAGAGAACGATCTCATCGGCACGAATCTCGAAAGCCGCCCCCTAGTCAAAGCCCTCGGAAACATAGATCCCACACAACATCTGAATCTAGTTCTCAGGCATTGTCGGCAGACTCACTGGCAAAGCTCAATCAACTCAACCAGCACTCTGCAAGACATCAGGATCTTACACCGAAGAAGACACGACGGAAACAGCACAGAGAAGTGGTAGATGAGAAGATTGTAGTAGAGAGGAGTAGACGGCAACACAAACGGAAGAAGCGGAGAGTAGTTAGCGGTGCTTTGTTAGAGGAGGGTAATGGAAGAACTCTTAGAGGCATTCGTGGTGGTGACAGGTATGAGAAAGACGAGTACGATGAGGAAGGTTCTGGTAACCGCAAAAAGAAAATATGTATGTTCTACTCCTGAGGTTGCATGATCTTCAAGCTAATTTGAATAGTAATCTTCGCTGGTATATTTATCTTACTACTTATTATTATAATACCCGTTGCAATTGTTGTCAGTAACAAGCATAAGTCAACATCCTCGGGAGGAACAACAAACAGTAATGAAACGCCATCAAATTCAAATCTCAGTGGAGTATCAGATACAGACATACCAACGGCTGCGAAGGGAACGGATTTAGATCCGTTTACATGGTATGATACTACAGATTTCAATGTCACTTATACAACCGAGACAGTTGGAGGACTCCCAATAATGGGATTGAATTCAAAATGGGACGACTCAAAGAGTGCAAATGGGAATACGGTCCCCCTGTCAAAAGCATGGGGCTCATATGCAAAGACTCCTGCCAGAGGTGTCAATTTGGGAGGCTGGCTTTCTTTGGAACCTTTCATCACGCCGTCATTATTCAACTACGATTCAAAGCTGGGAATAATTGACGAGTGGACTTTGGTAACTCACCTTGGGCCTGCAACCGCCAAGTCGACATTAGAGAAGCATTACGCGACATTTGTGACTGAACAAACGTTCATAGATATTGCAGATGCTGGACTTGATCATGTTCGAATACCCTTCTCTTACTGGGCTGCTGCGACATACGCCGGGGATCCATATGTCGCTCGAGTATCATGGCGCTACCTTCTCAGAGGCATTGAATGGGCTCGAAAACATGGACTTCGTGTTAAGTTAGATGTACATGGGTTGCCAGGCAGTCAAAATGGATGGAATCACAGTGGTCGTCAAGGAGTTATTGGGTGGCTGAACGGAGCCAGTGGAGCTACGAATGCCCAAAGGTCACTGGACTTTCACAACCAACTTTCACAATTCTTCGCCCAGCCTCGTTATAAAAACATCATCGCTTTCTATGGGCTCGCCAATGAGCCTAAAATGACGTCTCTCAATCCAGAGGACGTTGTGGCTTGGACGGAGAAAGCTTATGCCCTTGTGCGAGGGAACGGCATAACAGCTTATGTAGTCTTTGGTGACGGGTTCATGGGTTTGGCTAATTGGAAAGGAAAGCTACAGGGCCTTGACGGGCTGGTCCTTGATGTGCATCAATATGTGATTTTTAATGCAGGCCAGATCGGTTTCAGTCATGCTGAGAAGGTCGGCTATGCATGCAAAGGATGGACAGAGCAGGCGGAGGAAAGCATGTCAACTTCAACCGGATATGGACCGACGATGTTTGCAGAGTGGTCGCAAGCAGACACCGACTGTGCAAAGAACCTCAACAATGTTGGAATGGGAAACCGTTGGACTGGAACCTACAATTCTGGAGATACACAGACCCAAGTTCTTACTCCAATCTGTCCTACCACTAATTCGGCGTGCTCATGCACAGAAGCAAACGCTGCAGGCAGCTCATACAGTGCAGATTACAAGAAATTTCTGTTGATGTTTGCAGAAGCGCAGATGACCAGTTTTGAAAAAGGCTGGGGATGGTTCTACTGGACCTGGGTGACGGAAGATGCCACGCAGTGGAGTTACAAGCTGGGTCTCGAGGCAGGAATCCTCCCTGCCAAGGCCTACAAACGGGATTTTGATTGCACGCAAACCATACCGGATTTTGGGAGTCTGTCGGAGACGTATTGATTTGG
>Ga0247734_1000315_pt1 | contig 43057 bp, 36 predicted proteins | sample UWRJL103311B2_FD_180933 | JGI IMG/M metagenome (GOLD analysis project Ga0247734, IMG submission 180933) | Plant litter microbial communities from Arlington Agricultural Research Station in Wisconsin, United States - UWRJ-L103-311B-2 | ecosystem: Environmental > Terrestrial > Plant litter >...
GCAGCTTGTTCCTCGGTAGTCTTCTCCTCGGCTACAAAATCAGGTGTCCGCTTTGGAGGAGTATTTGGTGCAGTAGCAGCACCTCTATCACTAGCTTTCTTCTGTCCTTCAAATCCTCCCGATCCGCGGATAAAGGTTGTTATCTCGTTGTAGAACAGTTTTTTACCCGTGTTTTTGTCGATTGTCGTGGTACCGCTCTTCAAAATCGCAGCATTGCCTTTGTCAACTACCTCAATCAATTGCGGGTAGCTAACCAATGTCGCTTCTGTAGGGATAGGATATTGCAGGATTTCGAGGTATTGTTCACCGTGTAACAGCATCATTGGCGAGAAGTTGGGCATTAGCTCATCCATATTATAAGGCGTATCAGCGGCAAAGAATGGAACAACTCCGAACGTGGGAAGTGCTTGGAAATCATCGCTGCCTTCAAAAATCAGTGGTAAATCATCGCGTTTTGCGCCAACACCAAGGTTGTATAGTATGACGTCCTTGGTTGTGTACGAGAATTCTGTTCCGCTGGTTTTGGCTTTTTGGGCGGTGGCGATTGCTGAGAGGTATTGGTTCTCTGGGGACTAGGAGAGCGAATAAGGTTAGTGAAATCACCTGACAGGGCATCAAAGAATGGAGGTGTAATGTGGTCCATTGTCGTAGAACTAATATACAGTACTAGATATCATGAGAAGAAAGCAAAAATCATACCTTCTTCGTCTTGTTTGCCATATTCGCCATAATACTCTTCAATCCATCTTGTGAATCTTCTGGGTTATCCGCCCGCCCGTCATCAAAGTTAATGATCTTAGCCCATTGCTTCTTCACCTCCTCTGGTGTCAACTTGACATCGATAGGGAAACCATGTCCTCCGGTTCGTTGCCAGCGGGTTCGTGCGACCCATCCACTACCGACTTCGTAAAGATTACCTGTCGCGGGTTTGGGTACTTTATCAGAGGAGAGAGCAAGGACGAGTGGTGCTATGTAGTCGGGCTTGAAGGCTTGAACCATTTCTTCGGGCATGATGGTACGTGTTAGGGCGGTGCCGGCATTAGGGGCGATAGTGTTAACGAGAATGTTGTATTTCAGACCCTCACGAGCGAGGGCTCGGGAGAAACCTAGGATACCACATTTCTGCGGTTGTTAGCATAGGTATATTTGGAGAAGGACAAGGAAACTTACGGCAGCAGCATAGTTGGCTTGACCAAAGTTACCGTATATTCCACTGGTGGAAGTAGTGTTGATGATACGTCCGTATTTTTGTTTGAGCATGTATGGCCAGGCGGCCTTAGTGACTTTATAGGTACCACGTAAATGGACTGCTATGATGATATCCCACATAGCATCATCCATGTTGGTGAAAGCTTTGTCGCGAAGAATACCGGCGTTGTTGACAATGATATCAATTCGTCCATATGCATCGATGGCCGATTTGACAACGGCATCTCCATCTTCGACATTGGCCTTGTTACCAATGGCCTTTCCGCCTAGCTTTTGAATTTCTTGAACAACGGTATCTGGGTTGACCAAGTCGTTAACTACGACAGATGCACCGTGCTTGGCAAATGCAAGGGCATATGCTCGGCCAATACTGTCACATGTTAGAATAAGTTTGCAAGTCTTGAAAAGCTGCTTACCCAGCACCACCGCCAGTAATCAAAGCAACCTTGCCGGTAAAGTCAAGAGTTTCTCCCTTATCACCAGGGCTCATTTTTAGAGATTTATCCAACAACGCCAAGAAATCAGCTGGTCCAGCTGGGTGTTCTGCGCCGTTGAAATTGCTGATTTGATCCCACTGCTTTAGAAGTGCACCAGGAGTATAAGTGTCATCGGCCTTCAAAAGAAGACCACTCGCCCGCTCCCATCGAAGCTTAGCAACATGACCACCTCCAGCTTCAAAGATAGACCCATTTTCTTCTGAATCTTTGTGGACCAAAAGTGCCACCAAAGGTACTACCCAATCTGGCTTGAGGTTTTCGAGAATATCAGGAGGCATGACAGTTTGTGTCATTCTGCTGGCAGCTGCTTCTATTAGCATGAAACTTTTGTTGCAGGAATGTGAACGTACCAATTGGCGCAATAACATTGGCATGGATATTATATTTTGCACCTTCCTTTGCCAATGTCTCGGTAAACCCAACCATGGCAAGCTTAGCAGCCGAGTAATTCGTCTGACCAAAGCTTCCAAATAGACCAGCCGCCGACGCTGTGTTGATCACTCTGCCATACTTTTGTTTTCTGAAATGGGGCCAAGCAGCTTTTGCACACTTGTATGAGCCCTTAACATGTACATCGATAATCAGGTCCCAATCTTTGTCTGTCAGGTTCTTAAAACTGATATCGCGCAGGATACCAGCATTGTTGATGAGGATATCGACACGGCCGTAGGCTTGGATAGCGGTTTCGATGATCTTGTCACCGTCGGTGACGCTGTTGTAGTTGGCAACGGCCTTGCCGCCTGCGGCTATAATCTCATCGACGACTACATCTGCGGCCTGGTCTGGTTAGCCGGGCTAATTACGCAGCTGGAGAATGAAAGATGGAAGATGAAGATGCATACCTTTGTTGAGGTTCCTTCGCCCTTGAAGGACCCTCCGAGATCATTGACAACGACGCTTGCTCCTCTTGATCCGAAGAATGTTGCGTAGCTCTGTTGCAGTTAGTTTCTGCAGATATAGTGTAGACAACCTTCACCGTTGGCATCTTCTCCCTTGGAACCAAGTGACTGATTCCGAAGAGAAGATGCCAGCGAAGCAGTGCTGACAGTGGCAGTAGCAGTTCCACACATACTTTACCCAGTCCACCACCGGCTCCGGTAACGACCACGACCTGGCCATCATAGCGTAATTCCGACATATTCAATAGCAGGATATGATCTCAAAGCTGCAACACGACAGGTACTTGGTAATGTTCAGCAAGTTAGGAGGGAGGTTGAAGGCAAAAAGATGGGTTGCGGGTTTTAATATGGTGTTGATTAAATGTCGGCAATGCAGTAGTGTCTTGTTCTGAATACGTACGTGACGGCTGAATGCCTCGGCACCCCGGATTCAATGAGGAAAGTCCAACCCGCACCCGCTATTTTGCGGGGATTCACATGCTCACATGCAAATACTCCACACGTGCTCAGCGTTTGTTTTTCGGGGGACGATTATTTATGAGTTCGGCTTTGCGAATAGTTGCATTGTACAGTACCATTTGGGAGAGAAGCGAAGTGAAGCATGGAATTCGGTCCTCAGGCCTCACATGTGTTATTCTGAGTTTACTGGTGAAGTCATGGATTTAGCCTGTATGGTATCTCTATCGCAATGCGCCATCCCAGAGTGTCCAAGAGTCGAGCTACCCTTGTTGAGCCGGAACCTTTTTATGGTTGAGTAAGTTTAACGAATAGTAGTTTGTAACAAATGCGCCATATACTGTAATCCTTCCTTATAAAGCTACTATCAAACTATCAGATCAGAACACTTGAGCCTGAGGCTGCCTGGTAATAACCATATACATGCTCTGCATATATTATTACAGTATAGCAGTCTAGTTTGCTCAATTACATTACATATAGATATAGGTACTCTGCCTTAATTCAATGTTGGACGCGCTGACGGGACAGAAAGGCCCAGCCAGGTATGGAGCTTTATTGAATGAACTTGGAAGGATGAAGATCACCCCGAGTATTCACTTTTGAAACACAATTTGGTGTAGTTCAATCTTGTTGGGCTTTCGGCAGCTGCAAACGGTACTTTGGTGTGAAGTATAGAAATAGCATGCCGTGGCTCAGTGCAGTGCACGTGACTTGGATCACATTGACGTAAAATACGCTGACTCAGCAAGGCTGCAAACCAACACAGCGAACGACTTGACTACTCACCAACTCACCAAGAAACATATACATCCTTCCACTTCCCATATCCACCCACCAACTTCAAACGACAACTCAGTTCTCCACAACAAACTATTTTCGAAGCACGTACACTCCTGCTATACCCAGGTCCTATTCAACCCTAGCCTTACCTTTCTTTATCGGCCTTGTCACCCTCCATACCCCACCATGGGTTCCGTCGTCCTCCCCCATCTCGTCACCGGCTGGCATGTTGACCAGGCTATCATGAGCGAAGAGGAGCGTCTAGTCATCATCCGCTTCGGTCGTGACTGGGATCCCGATTGCATGAGACAAGACGAGGTCCTGTACCGTAAGAAATTTCTTGCTCCCTCTATGCGACCCGGACTAATCTGGTATTTTCTAGGCATCGCCGATCGAGTCAAGAACTTTGCGGTAATCTATGTTTGCGATCTCGACCAGGTCCCTGACTTCAAGCAGATGTATGGTGAGTAACGCTCCTGTGTTTAGGCAGATTTTGAAATCTGCCTGTCTAAAACTTTTCTTCCCGAGGGTTGTGCTAATATATATTTCTTGTAGAATTATACGATCCCGTAACACTAATGTTCTTTTTTCGGAATAAACATATGATGTGCGATTTCGGAACGGGAAATAATAACAAGTTGAACTGGGTGCTCGAGGACAAACAAGAGCTCATCGATATTATCGAGACCATTTACCGTGGAGCGAAGAAGGGGCGTGGATTGGTGATCAGTCCTAAGGATTACTCCACACGATACCGGTATTGAACTTTCGAATCTCCAGGATCTCTTTTACTTCAGTCCAAGTCCTTCTACGAATCTCAATGTTTCGGGCCTCTATTGCTTCACTACTCGAGCAAATCCTTTCGTCTAAACACACCGACTTAACCCCTACCTTAATATTCATCAAATCACCCGAATTACTGGAGTCATTTATGATTAGGAGAACAACAGATTGGGAAACACTCAAGGGACAAGCTAGGTGTTGGAGTAGTGGGGTGGGCACTCGTCTACTTTAAGTGGTTAATGGTAAATATGGAGAAATCCGATGCAGATAAACCGAAGGATACACAAAACTCGATATTTTAGCTTTGGCAAGATAGGCGGTCTATAAATGCAGCAATTCTCCCACTTTCCTGTAATTTCAAGCCTTAGGAGATGTAGAAACTTGCTCTCCATATTTTATATTTTACAATAGAAGGGGCAGAATCTCGTGCATACGTATTTTTTTCGCAGCTGATCACACGTACAGAATACTACCCATTGTGACAAAGAGTATGAACCACATAACTAATCGTGCTTGAATATGTCCCTCTGAAAGCAGTCGCGAATCAAATCTCACACCTGGGGCTGCAATGGGTTGATGCGACGTAATAATATTTCTAACTAGTCTTCGTTTTTCAAAAAATGTCCTACAGCAGAAAGTGCATGAAGCAAGTCCTCAACCCCCTTCGAGAAACCGAACAGATGAGTGAACAATTTCAGCAGGGGACGTTATATAGATAAAAGCTGTTGTATACCTCAGGATTGCCAAATATAACGTAGACTCGCCAAAACTACATCACATCACAACATTCCCAAAAAGGGGGTGTGAGAGGTGATGAAACATTGAAGGATTGGAAGAAGAGCAACTAGAAACATGGACTTGGGGATATTGTCCATGTAAATCATATTTCCCACCTCAGGACAAGATTTTCTAGTATCAACATATGATGGAACTGGACCCCAGGAAGAAAAGAGCGAGCATTCAATATCCTTAGAGGTCACACGTATCTAAACAGCTCCTTGAACATAGATCCTTGCTAGATATATTGTGTCCTATGCATGATCCCTTCAACGTATCCCTCCGCCCCCCTGTTTTTGCTAAATATATGAATAGTTGGAAACGATTTTGGGACTTTCTATCCCGCAGATCCCGTATGCTGGTGATCCAAGGAGTTTGTTTTGCAACACTCTCTTTTTTTGTTGATATTACACCATGCGACTTTGATCCTAAAGATACCAGATACATCAAGATATTTCTGAGTGGAAAGGAGGAGATTAGACTCAAGACTTGCTACTGTCCATCCTTCACCTCCTTTAATTCTCGCTTAGTTTAATGCCTGAGGCTAAGATATATCCACTGCTAGCGCGACGCACGCTGGGATGTGAAGCAACAAAGACAAATCAGAAGAAAGACGCGACACGTTTGCGGTGATACTTTGACCGTCTATTACCCCTACTGGATTTGTTTCATTTATCGGACAACTTGGTTTCACGAGGATTCCTTCTGCGACTTGGTGGATTGATTTACTGCAAGTAGAGATATCTTGTCTTGCTCCACTCCAATTAATGAAGTATAATATTTGGGAATTACAGCTGTCCATTTATGATGGGATAAAGTAGGGATAGATCCATTGATGGAAGTGATTGTTCAAGATGAAACCTCATAAACATATGTCTTATATCTTATCTAAAGTATATTTCATCTAGTTTTCCATTTCTATTATTACCAGTCATTCTAACCCGCGCATTTCTGTCTCCACTCGACAGTCACGCTTTGAAACAGGTGATTAGTTGCGACCGCAGACTTGGAGGCTTATTCTATGATTTTATTTTCGTGGTTTAACCTTAGAGCTGAGGCGCTGGGTATCTCATCTAAAAGTAGCTGCAGAGAATCTATCAATCTGCTTAGCTTAGGCGCCTGATCTTTGCGCACCAGACTTAGAATCTTCTTTTGCTCTATATTGCCTCCTGGCGGCGTTTGAAAAGTTGATATTCTTTTCAAGTTCCATGTTATCTAACTCCGTCTCCTCGCACTTAGGTGACCATGGCGAGTTCAGCTCCCCAGTGCTGCCTTGGCTTTGGTGTCCATTCATCTTCTTAGAACGGATGCCGGTGGAGCTGTCGGTATCTATAATCCGCTGACTGCCTTTTCGAGCATACGAACTGTTCGGAATCATCGCGCCACTCTGATTTTGGGACTGTCCAAATATACCAGGGAAAAGTCTGCTCATAAGAATGCGCAGAGATGGAAGGCAAGTGCACACAACGGCAGTCGAAATTTCAATGCATGACCATAGGGCTGCATCCACGTTATCCCCTTCATATGGTTAGCATGATATTGACTTTCTTGGAGACGAAAAGCGACTTACAAGTTGCATCAGTATAATCTCCAAACTCGATGATATATTTTAGGCGCACAATGCTTGTTATGCATACACTATTACACAATTAGCTTTGGTAGTTGCAATCTGGAAATCGAGGGTATCTTACAATGACCCGATGCTGAACATGATGATTAAAGTAATCCTCTTCCCGGCCTTCATATTCAATGATCGAACGAATGGAAGTGGGAGAGCGAGAACCAGAAAGTCTTGAACAATGCTTAATGCAGCCCCAGAGAAGACAATTGCATTCTTGTCCAGACACTTTGCCGACACAGCATGATTCCAGATCGAAGATACTGGAGTACATTGAAACGCAATGATAAAGGTGTAAATAACACCATGAAGGCCGATAAAGACAATTAGAGCGATGGCAGCAAGCTGAAACTGTCGTTGGGGGAATATCCGAAGATAAAAAACTAGAATCGAGATCTTGGTAAGAACTAGAACGAGAACGTAAAGTATCTGCGAGATATAGAACATCTAGGTGAAGTCAATAAAGTAGCCAAGATTGTGTCAAGTGTCATTTTACTTACCAATTGTATAGGTGTGACGTTTGCGGCGTCTATATTCCAGATATGTTTCCCAAAGCCTTTCTGTGCCACTAGCAAAATTTTGTCAGATAAAATTAACCAAACCTTAGAACGAGAACCTACTTGGTATTTCTATACAGAGAATAGCTATCGAAAGGACCTAGAGTAAAGTTAAACATGCTGATCGAGATGCAAGGGAAACCAGAAAAATATGCTTACGATTGCGATTTGCAACGTCCAATCATCCCACCATAATCCCCTTCCCATTATATACCGAGATAATAGCCTTAATCCAACAAAGAAAATGACTAGACAAAGGAGACCAATGGAAGCGGCCTGCAACTCCATGCTACGAGAAGGAATAGGATAGCCCATGCAAATACTATTACTAACTTCGACCAATTCTGGGATTGTTAGAGACCAAACACGATTCAAAGGATGGAGCACCATCGCCGTACCTATTTGTTGCGGAACATTGCAGTGTTTTTGAGTACATGCGGAGATATTTCGTTGAGCAGCGATATCCGGGCAAGCACATGCGGCTAATGTTTTGACTGAGCTGATGTCACAATTCAATGCGACAAATACTGGAATGGTGCAATTTACCTACAGATGGCATTAGTTTAAAAGTGAATGATATATGTGTTGATCGAATAGGCTGATACGTACTGCACAAGACGGTATCCTAGCAAGAAGCTCTACTATTGTTTCACCAGCGACAAATGTCGACCACGAAGCCAGTAGGAGCAAGTGACGGATTTTCATATTGAGCTTTGTTGGAGGGGGTTGGCCTTGACAGGGGGGCAGGTCTATGAAGAAGATTCTGTGACTTCCGGACAGAGGCAGAACAACATAGAACAAGAAATATAACAAAAGCAAAACAAAACAAATCACCCGCCCCTGAATTTGTGCCGAGTCAGTAAAGAATGGACTGAAATATCCCCACGACCAAAAAATGGGAGGAGGCAATACTTAACAAGCACTGGAGAAGCACCGTGCCCAAGCTAACAGAAAGCTCCGAGCGAAACTGGATCCCCGGGTATAGTTACAATAGATGGGAAACTTCATCTAGCTGGTCAAGTCGGTGTCTTCGCTTAGACATCTGGAATACCAGCTCAGACCAGACAGCCAGGCCAGGGTACTTGCAGCAAATCTTGGCATGATCAACATTGTAATCGTGGGACGGTAGTTGAATGGCTATTGTAGATAAACGATGACAGTATCGTGGATCTCCTTGCCGCCCGAAACGCTTAACGTGATTGTATTAATGATTGTATATCAGTATTTAAAAGAAGAGTGTACTGGAAAACCTCTGCCCTGCCCTGCCCTGCTGCCCTGCTCTGTTTTGTTCTGTTTTGTTCCGTTCTATGTCTGCTATAGTAGTTTGGTACCGACATATTACTTCGGTATCAGGGGAAAATTAAACCATTGCGCCGGCTGTTACTCCACTTTGATGGGGCCGGTATGGATTTCCGAGACCAACGGCAGATCTTATTACACTAATGCTTGTCAAGTAAGCAATTACAAGTACAAGTTATTCATGATAGGTTTGTCAGCAACCCAACACCAACAATCAGTCGTCAATTCTGACGACCCCTGGTGAGTAAAAAGTGTTGTACAGTAATCAGAATCAGCCTCCCCACAAGACACATAAACGTACCCGGATGAATATGTGCTTGTGCTGTAAAAGGGATGGATAAACACGGTAGATACGACACTAACGAATCAATACTCGTTAATTTCTACCATAAAAAATTGAATCCACAATAGATTAGCGTCAAATTCTGGTCTCCGGTATCCACCGATCGAAAGTTCATGAATAACGCCATGAATGCACGATTGTGCTTGGACCAGCCACGTTGACAAATGGCGTGGAGTTGCGGGCAATTACAGGAGCCAGTTCCGATTTGAGAATAGCAAACCCGTTAGGCTGTTCTACGAGCGGGACTGCGGGACTAGAACTCTTAACTCGCGACTAAAATGATATGCGATTTACTCTGTTGAATTCAATCACGACAGTCATCTCGGTTACAGCCTTGAAACTGAGCAGATGCATGGCTTCTGAAACGGATGCTAGCTGTCCACGTTGTAAGAACCGTTAACGATCATCACTAGTTCAACACCAACTGATTTATACTTTTCTAGGCACGTGGACATGGAGATGGGCATTTGATCGGCATTTGATCAACAAGCCCGTTGCTCACTTAGCCTTGCTCCCTTTCCCTATTCCAGCCCAAAAGTTACACTACCGTGAGTCAGAATGTTCTTGATCGATGGGACAATTTAATAATCTTAGGAACCACTAGCCAGTGCTCACACATGGCATTAATTGCCATCTGGTGACCACTGTGTGGGCATGAATAAATTCGCATCATTTCCCCAGCACCTTTTTGTAATCCAGTTTATTGTCCTTTTTAACTGCTAGAAGCGCCACATAAGATATCAGCTATTCCTAAAGTACAGCTTTATAATATAAAGGTTATGGTTATCTCTCTTATAATAGTATTATCTTTCTTACATAGTAACTAGATTAACCCCTGTTTAGATACTTTCTCTAACAAGAAATAATACTTCTAGAAAACCTAAAATTAGGAAAAATAAAGTGAAAATCTAACTAGTTGATCCAATACTTAATAATCGAATATTCTAAGTGAGATACTTTTATAATTGTAGCAAATACAATTTTACTTCCAGTCCCCTTACTCCCAAGCTCTGTAGCCCTCCTCGGCTTGATAAGGCTCTTATATTTTACCTCCTTAGACGTAGCTTTTGAACGTCGTAGAGAGATATATTTATTATTATAAAGTTCTTAAAGTCTCTTTATATTACTCTGCCTTTAGGGACCCTCCTTCAAGTCCTTCCTTTTCCCCCCTTGTTATACCGTAGGCATTTTTACTGCCCTTATTATAATCTCTAGGTCCGACGATATCGACTTAGTGAGGCTCATATATTTGACTGGTTGCTATATAATTCAGCTGCTAGTATAATCAAAGTAGTTGATCTCCCACCACCAGATATTAAGGCCGAAAAAATACGATAAACACACTGATAGCTACCGGGCACTAAATCTAAAAAGCCAGGCAGCTATACTGATCAATCATGGCTCGGTCATTTGCCAATGCCACAGCATCGGGACCTCATCGATTTCATAGAAACTGGCGAGGAAAATAGGAAAATTAAAGAATTTTAATTGTGTCCCTATCAATTGCAAAATCTGAACAAAATAAAATCACATCCACCCCAAGCTCTTTCCGACAAAGCTTACACCTCCAACAGCAGCTGTGATCCCAGTGAACACAATGATACTTCCATATCCCGATCCATATGCTAGACCAGCTTCACCTTGCCAGGGCATTCCAATTAACATAGCCGCACTTAACGGGCCTGAGGCTACCATGCCAACCCCTCTTGCTGCAGATAGAAGTCCAATTAGCATACCAACATTAGTGCTCTCATCCAAATCTTTAATAAGTTTGATAATCCCTGCATTAGTGCTTGCAAAACCACCTGCAAAAAATCCATATAACACACTAAAAATGCAAAGCATAGGAAGTGCCGTTGATAGACCCCAGAAAGCGAAGACAGAGAAAATTGCCCCAATAGTACTTAGTAGGATCACTGTTGTAACATGAAAGCGATCGACCAACATTCCCATAAAGATAGTGCTAATAACAGCTGATCTATTAACCAGCGCCAATAGAAGCGTGCCGATTGATGAGCTTAGACCTAGAGACCGGGCGAAGCTTGGCAGGTATATACTAGGAAGAAAGTATCCAAGACTTTCTATGGCGAGTCCAGTCTGTAGTAACCAAAATGTCGACGTTCGGAGGAAATTAAGACCTTCGAGCAAATTTTGTGACACGGGAGAAACAGGAAGTCGAGGTCTGAGAAAAATATAGAAGTGGTAAAGTTAGAGTTGTATGGACTACAGTCCATATCCAGAGTGTTATTCGAAAGCCGTATTTTCCAAGAAGCTTATTTAAGATAAAGGGAATAGTAAGTCCAGTGAGACCGTTCCCAGCCTGTTAAGTATTAAAATTAAATATGAGGGGCGATAGGTCATCTTACCCATACAATGCCAAACGCAAGCCCTTTTCTTTGGATAAACCATTCGTCTAAAAATATTAACGTTGGGCAGTATAGAAGCGAACCACCAATAGCATATAGAGCACCTTGAGTCAAAATCAAATGTCTGGCCTTAGTAGCAAATGATGCAGTGACAAGTGCTATCGCTATAACTGGCAGCCCTGCCCATTTTGAAAAATTGGCAAAACAGGGCCACTTTTTGTCGGCTGGGAATAGTAGAAGACCGATCAAGTACATGACACCCTGACATATTCTAAGTAAGCATTCATTCTGATAAGTAAAGCGCCAGCATATAGTAGCTGTTGTACCAATTGAAGCGATGTCAGAAGATTCGGCTATGAAGAGTTCGTGGGTGCTATAATACTCTTGGAACACACCAAAGGAAAATGGAAAGCCTCCTCTTTGTGAGTAAGGATATAATTTGGACTTTGATATTCTGTCTGCTTACCCCATACTAAAGCTTCGATAACGAAGCACGAAGCAAGAAACAGCCAGGCATCTTTACCTCCATCTGCTCTCGCCAGTGAAATCCCAGGGCCGTTAGGATTCTGTTGAGCTGCTGACCATGGACTGACCCCAATTTCGTCTCGAGAATTTGATAAACCATCAAGATCAATATTAGAAGAAAAGTCCATTGCTTACAAGTATTTTTGGTGTTATTCTGTGATGTTGCTATGATCATCGTCAGGTTGCAAAAGAATGAATGACTGTTGCAACGCAGTTTTAATAATAGTTATTCGCTAGGCAACTTAGAGCTAGGTATGACGTGGGTTGCCAAGAGATTCTCTAACCCGGTCACGAGAAGATATATTAGAAGATCGGAATCAATATGAATTCTCCGTTGTACTTAATCGGATATTTGGTTTATTGAAACCAAGAATTATACCCCACCGCAAGTTAAATCTTACGCTTAAACACAAAATATCTTGTTATAGCGGCAATAACACGTCTATTTGTATAAGTTAAGAATAATTTCTTTCAACAAACTTTCTACTACATCCGGCTTCAGGATTTTACGCGACATTAGAGGCTAGTAAATCTCGTACCATATGATTTAAGCTGTGTAATCATTTGTTCCGCCTGATATTATAATAGACTAATTTATAAGAATGAATCCCATCTCCAGAATTAAGAAGGAGATTTCATACCAGGCATATATTACAATTAATTGATGCCCTCGGGTATGGTTGAGCTTTTGTATTGCTCGATATTTACAGAATATATTATATCTAATTAAAAGATTACGATCGATGACATGAGGTTTATATCAGTAGAATTTCATAGTATGGTCATATTGAGCCTCTTTAATGTAATTCCATGGTTTCTTACACCGGTCTAGTTTTTTTCAATGTACTTGACAGAGTAAGACTCCTATACAGTGCCCGAACTCCGGAATGAGGAATATATTGTGAATGACTGATCAAGCTGTTTGCTCTCCTCCTTTTTGATTGTGCCATGGAAGTCATCGGCTGTAGATTGCCTGACCAGTTGTTGGTCATATTCGAGTAGACTATCAGCCATGATATATTCGATTTATTACGAGGCATTTCTCTCCTCGATAGCCTTTTTCATTATGCTCACGGTTCCTTTATGGCTGTTTCCAATACTCTCGGCCAGCTGTAATGCCGTTAATCCCTTTGCGTTGGTAAGCTGGAGATCTGCTCCCCTCTTGATCAATATCCTTGCCACATTGTAGCGGTTGAGCAACGCTGCTACATGGAGTGGAGTGCCTCCACCCAAATTTGGCTCGAGTTTGGCGTTGATATCTGCTCCTTTATCCAGGAGTAATTCAATCAACTTGATATTGCCGCAATTCGCCGCCCAATACATAGCTGTATAACCCCTTGGATTCCGTGCCCTAACGTCAGTACCCGCCTTGATCAATGGCTCTGCATATACCCAATAGCTACTAGCACACATTCCTAAAAGATGACAATTCGATTTTGCACGGCCAAACTGTGGATCTTCTCCGTTATCTAGCAGAAGTCGGAACATGGTTGGCCCATGGCCGCTCTTATAGTCCCTAGAAACTCGAAGAAGTGATACCCAGCTATTCTTTCGAAACCATTCACTTTTGTGATATTCGCGGTCATGGTATGGCTGAAATGAGTGATTCTTGTTAGGAGATATGTCTCTATTCAGCAAAGCTCCGTGTTTCAGAAGGAGTTTCACATGGTCTACCCGTTCGAGAATAACTCCTACTTGTAACGGAAATATTTCTAATGCCAGTAGAACCTAGTTAGGCGACTGCTTATCTAATGCATAGACAGGAGATCTTACCAGTTTCTGCTTCAGGTATATTTGCATCAAACCCTTCCTCCAAAAGCAAAGCGAGACACTTGAGATTATCTTTCTGTATTGCAAGATGGACCAAGGAGAATGGGTCTGGGTGGTTATCGAATCTCTTAGCAAGAGCACTAAAGACTGGTCGGATACCAGAGAATTCGCCAATGTGCTGTCGTACTGCGTCGAAGAGCATTGCTGGAAAATCTTCCATACTACACCCTCTCTCAACGAGCAGAGAAGCCAGGGACCATGACTGTTTTTGCATAGCCATTTTAATCGGTGTAAGGCCGTCCATATTTGTGATATCAATTGCGCTTGAATTGTAATTCAATAGAACCGCTGCGACTTCTCGGTCGCTGTATTGTATGCAAACATGTAGCGCTGTCTGTCCATCTGGAGACCGCGGAGTCAAGGGACCACCATTTGACAGCAACTCTCGTACAGCATTTTGATCACCCGTTGACACTGCCTCTATCAAGGCACTTTGAGATCTTGTATCAGGTAGATAATCAAGTTCCGACGCATCATCCATGCTATGTGTTTGATATCAGCCTGGGCCTATCTTAACATTTTGAACAGCTTTTATAACTTACATGGGTACTATAGTAGGAGGAGTATCGGGGTTGGTCGTGACTTCTACTCCCTCGATATAGTGCTCAATACGGTCATCCATCTCCGTTCCTGTTACTGTTCTAAGATCGTCCTCAATTTTCCTCCGGAATTTGTACCTCTCTTCTCGATGTGCAGAGTTAGAGTTACCGTCGAGGACTTGGTAAAGAGCTGCTATATCACTTCGAATCAGATGATAGCTATGGCCAGATATATATCTGCATCACCATTAGCAAAGTAACTTGTTAGTCCTCATATAAGAAATAGTTTCAAACTTGCCCGTTCATGACTAGAATGGCCGTATCTGCATTATCTCGAGATTCAAATAGTCTGGTTTTAATCCTATCTCTCTCTTTCTTCTGCCATATCCATGCTACCCTTTTTGCGAAACTCCTCCTCCTCATAAAGTTATCCTTGAACTTCATAAGCTCGTTGTAGAAACTCTCACTATTGTCTCCGCATTGCTGTATACATTGCTGTAGATTGTCTACTAGTAGCGGGTTAGCATCTTTGAACTCTTCCTTAGAACAAAGAGTTTTGGCGCTATCTAAGATTGAAATAAGGCTGCTGAGGTTCGTTCCTAAGTCACGGATGTCTTCTGGGACATCTTTGACTTCGCTGACCAGATCGGTCAATTTTTGTGCTGCCTGCATTGCAAAGACGACGACGCCGGCGACGCCTGTTATGCTCCCGACCACATCCATTCTGTATGTGAGGGCCTCTTCTCCGTGGAAATGGGAAAGAGCTGTGATAAAAATCAAATTGTCAAGCAGAACTGCGGCTTATATCGATTGTCGTCTCGCATTCTATATATTCTCTACACCAATTCTGTGTAACCAGCTGGGCACATAGCCTTAGCACTGCCACAATTATACCCTGCGCCACAATGATGCAGCTGGGGTGGCTGACAATATTTGTGAGTTGCACTGTATATGATTGCCCGTTTCTACTCACTCACGCAAAATAATATGTCATGATCTTACTATCACGAGTCGTCAAATGCCAATGTATGGGTAGTATAAGATGGAGGTTTCTCGTGATGGAAAGCTATAGACAATAGTAGGGTGAGCCAAGGAATTGGCTCTTAAGGCCACAATATTAACTTTGCATGTCTATGAAGAAGATTGCTGGCGAAAAGTTCCTGGATCCTACACATGGAAGAGAATCAAATACTTCTCCGACAAACTACTTACTAACATTCAGTTGTTAGCGCGGCTTTTTTAGATAACATGGAATAGTACTCCTTATGAAAGGGAGAATATAAAACAGAAAATCTAGTCCAACTGGATATTTTCCACTATATGCACCAGCCGCTAATACAGTACTCTAGAACGCGGGCCCCGGATAGGCTTTCGGAGAATTTAGCGCCAACGCTGAGCTAGATTGCCTATACATATTGTAATCTTGTTTGTACGTCTCTTTTGTGCAGTTGCTAGTACATCCATAAAGAAAGTAAGAATGGCTGTTAATTTTAATCACACACGCAAACAACTTTACAGTTCATAACAGTCCAAGCAAAATGCGTATCAAGCCCAACAAAGCATACTCTACTAATGCATCTAGGATAGTTTTAAAAACTATGTGTCTCAGATAATCCGTAAAGGTATCGAGCACGTATGTTATAAAGCTCAAAGTAAAGGGTGATTGTTTTCATAATTCCTAGTGGAATTCTTGGCTTAAAGTGAATCGGTTTAATTCTCCAGAGCTCCTTTGTAGAAGGATCCACGCCAAGGGCATGATTTGGTAGCTCGTCTAGGCCTATCTCAGTCTCCGAAGCTCCCTTATGTAATTGCCGAGCCTAACCGCTTTGGAATTCCCTGCCCTTCGACTTGAGTCCACTGAACACCTTGATCAGTCCGCACCAAAGTAGGGAGGTTAGGTATCCAAGGATTGCGACGCTGGTGCCTGGGTACTAATGAGATAAGGTTCAGATATCCAAAGGAAGCTATGTCATCCAAGGGTCAGAAATAAGTAGAATTTCCTCGACATTTTGAATTGTCTCAAGCTCGAATGTAGCAAAGTTATTCCATTATGTGACATTAAATAGCTAACAGATACTGCTTAAGAATTGGTCCTGGGCTCGAGAGAGCTGTTAAGATATTGGCAGTGCTCCCTAGTGCTATAAGCCATCACTCAGCGAAAGATACAGAGGAGGGGGAGTACGAAATCTGATCCACTTCTCATTATCCCATCTTATCTTGTTGGGCAAGGAGATATCTTGAATCCAGGGAGTGAATATATGACAGAAACGATTTTCATTATCCACTTTAGAACTCATTTGTCCATCAGCCACTCCGCAGTTTCTGGAAACCACTCCATATCTAAATTGATATTCGAAGATAAATGTTCTTTTGGAGGTGTGCTGTACACCTAATGCGGTTAGGGTGGGAATTCTGTTTCACTATGCTACCTGACAAGGATAGGAAGTAATATAACTATTGGTAGATATCACGAGTATGGTGCAAGTAGTAGTAGGCAAGCGAAGGGACCAAGACTATTCTCTAGAGTGCTGATATAGAATCAAACACCTTAAAAGAGGCGGTGAATCATTTATATGATTAGCGGTGGTCAAAAGAGGAAGCTTTTGGATGCAGGTGGGGAAAATAAGGGATGAGACTGCTTTAGGATTTCCTGCATAAACTTATTATTCCCGAGTCTGAAGGATATACTGCGTTGCAATGTGAATAAGTCTCAATTACTAACCCAAAATTAGTAAGTCCGTTGTCTATCTTCGCATGTGCAACACTTAGAGGTGCATAGACCACTGGGCAGTCCTAATAATCACCAATCTAATGTAATATGTAGGGGAAAGACTCTTGTTATGGTGTTCGCTTATATCAACACGAGAACTTGATTGGTTCCCTGGAGGTAAGTGGTAACTAGGGTAGATAATGGCTAAATGCATAAGGTGCTGACTGCGTCGCGTTGTATCGAATAAGTCATTAGATTAGGGAATAAGAAGTTCTGAATATGGAGGCATTACAGATAACCGATGTTACTTATTAACCAAACATCTTACATATGTAACTGATGGAAGTTTGCGCAATTTCTTTGAATCCTTGGCATGAGATTGCAACACTTCCCTCCTATCATCCTGCGTTTTCCGTAAAGATAGTACGAATCATGAGGCTTGTAATCCCCTCTCACCCCCACGCACGAAAATTACAGATCTGGGCATGGTACGGAGCGTGGCCTAGGTAAAAGAAAATGTTGTATAACCCAAGGTTGTAATGTAACACTATGGTGCCACGTTTCAAATGTACTCCCCACATGCTGTATCACCCCAAGCATCAGAGCTTCACAAGTGCTATGTGGCACAGACTTTGATGGGTATCACGCATGCAAGGGAAGCTATTGAGCAAAAGGTGGCCATAATTAGTTGTACTTCTCTGCAAGCAAAGACATGTATTAGACAAATGGTTCATGTTCAGCTTCATCGAAACTAAACTGCAAGCAGTTGTTGCATCTATTTCCGTGGAGCTTGTTTACTATCTGAATTCTCCACCTTGTCGCTCGACTCAATCTGTTCACTCGGTTCATCATTCTTTTTATCTGATCTATCCATGGTCTTCCACTCAACCGCCAAACTACATACAAATGCAGCGACCGCAGATGCTATGGCCAAGTACATCGCAGTTCGCGTAGCGGTGCTATACGCATTGGCGATGATAGGTAGCTCTTCCTTGCGGACATGACTTTCATCTATGTTGCCGGCTCCAAGATCAACGATATAATTGGCCTCCGTAGCAGAGATTTGTGATCGTAGCTCATCCTTCAGTGTGTTCAGAAAGAGAGTCTGTCCAACACTGAGCGAAAGTGACGTGCCTAAGCCTTGAAAAAAGACGAGAAGCGCATTTGCTATGGGGATATCAGTCTCGCTCAAGACATTCCGCATTGCTGTGAAAGGCAATTGCACCCCAAGTCCAAATCCTATGCTTGCAATTATCTGGAAGCCTATGATGTTGCCCAAGCTGCTTTCCAAATTGAGGGTAGACAGCAAGCCGTATCCAATGGCCGCAATGGCACCACTTGCCATCATCCACGGCACATAAACTCCTGTCAAAGTAACAGCGGCACCGACGGCAATTGATGCCAGAGGGTTGCATACTGCCAATGGTAAGACATACAGACCGGATTTAGTGGTAGATACTCCCAATGACGCTTGGAAGTAGAACGGAAGATAGTATACGGGCACATTAATTCCAATAATCAGGAATGTGACCACAGCGCAGCTTGATGCAACCGTTCTCTGTGTTACTATGCGCATTGGGATCAGAGCTCTGTCAAGTTCTACAGTTTAGCCGGATGGTCTTTAGAGATTGGGAATATGGCTCACTTTTCTCCAAGGCGGTTCTGATACACAATGAACAGAATAAGTGTAAGACCAAAGCCGACCAGGCAACCCCAGACTCTTGAATCACTCCATGGATGCGTGACACCACCCCATTGGAGAGCTAGTATGAGACAAGTTACGGATCCTATGAGAATTATTGTACCCAGTGGATCAAGGCTACCAAGCTTCTCTCTTAGTGGCTTCTTTGTAGACTCTCTAACAGGTTCTTCAATGAAAAGATATGTCAGGATCATGGATATAGCGCCAATAGCTGCAAGAGAGATGATTAGCACGAGGCACTGATACTGCTGGTTCATTATGGCCTGAACACTTACGAAGGTTGATCCAGAAGCAAAATCTCCAAGTCAGGTAGCTATCAGTAAACACACCGCCGATGACAGGCCCAAGGAGGGATGCGACAATATACATCGTAGATATGAGGGAGATGAAAAGAGGCATCGTTTTCTTGGATACAACAAAAGCACACATAGTCAAGACAGTGGAGAAAATGCCGGCACCGCCCAAACCCTGGATCGCACGTCCAAATATCAAGACTTCGGAGCTTGGTGCTACTGCACACACAATGGCACCAAGGGCCAGGAAGGCGTTAGCGATATAAAAGACAATCTTGAGGGGAAACAAAGCACACAGACGGCCATAAGATGGTTGAAAGGCCATTTTGCAAAGCGAGTATGCAGCACCATACCAAGCAACATCGTCAAGGCTGCTGAACTCGGTAGTAATTTTAGGAATAGCAGTGGCTACAGAAATTCTTATTAGTCCTAGTCTGAAGCAAAGGGGGTTTTGGTGGGCCGACTGAATTGACTAACCAAGAATATTGACGTCTAAGGCTACAAGAAAGGTGCCAAACATGAGGGCTACAATAGCCAGAGAGGTTGCAACTATGGAAGGTTTATTATCCTTTGCAGAAGCGCGCTCAGGATCTTGACTCTCAATTCCAGCTTGTCCTAGTGAAGCGTTTTCCTCTACAATAGAATCTTGCCCAGAGCCTTTAATCGCGTCTTTCTCTTCTAATAAGCCGGCTGCCATTTTCGTGTTTGAAACTGTGAAAAAACTACCTGGATATAGTTCTTTGAGCAAATTTGGCTACATAAAATGCTTCAAGTTGAAGTTGGTCGTACACCTTAAGAGAAAAGACCCGACACTGAATCTCGAGCGTATGTTTGATGCCTAGACCGGGCACTCCTCAACCTCAGCAGCAGCAAGCAAAGAAAATAACTGTGCCATGTCCATGCCTTTTAACCGCTGCAAGATACGGGAGTGCCGGGATAATCATCCGCTCACCCCTAGACCCTTTCAGATAAGGTAGCTCTGACCGCTCCAACGCATAGTTATTCAGACATATAGACACAAATGGCATCTGCCATGAACTTCTAAATCAAAGTAAAGTTACCTGCCGTTGCAGTTTCGGTTGCACCTAGCCAACCAGCTACCCCCATTCTCCCTTCCTAGGACGTAGATACCCCGAAGGATGGAAACGCACCGACAGCCAGGGGTTGATTGCGTAAAATAACCCCGGCAGAGATCCTGGGTTAGCCTGTGGGATACCTGCATCCAGACTCATTTGGTTCCTTTCAAACTGCTTGCAATGCATACTTAGTAGGTATTTGTCTAATTAGTGTATCTCGTCATTTCGTCCGCTGCACGGTACCATCCATCAAAAATATGAATCCACCCGTTGCATACCATACTTTCAAGTACTACTGTACAGTACATATTTATCGTAATTATGTACCATAAAGTAGTATTGAGGCTTATGTGAGCAAACCGCACCCGCAGCCTGCAATATCTTGCATCTGTATGTCAGCGGCACGTTCCTTTAGCTACTTAGATTATATCCACCTATCATATCAAGCAGCAAGGATCTGCGCTCGCGAATCTTTGGCGATTACATTACTATTACCCCACTAAGGAATCCAGTCGGCAATGACCTAATCCAACACTCTTTAGCGAATTATTCAGGGTTTAGGGGCTGTCAACAAAGAAGGGAGGATTCTAGTTATAAGAGTATGTACACCAGATTCAACGAACGGAGAAAAGAAATCCTATGAGAAGAGTTCGAAGGCCAGAGTGGGAGGGGTTCCAAGACAGCCCATAGTCGGACATGAAAGGGGTTTGAAGCGGTTTGAAGGGGTTTGAAAAGCTGATAGTATAGTAGCTGTAGATACCTTTTCACACAGAGAGGATCTGCAGTGAGACGATTGCTACTTTCCTGCAGCTATCCAAAGGAACGGAAATGGGAGGGATTCGTAGGGTCAATGTACGAAGGGGGCGTGTTGGCCAATAAGTTCAAGAACTCGCGAGCCAAACACTCAAGAAAGCATGGCTAAACTATACCATTTATCCCCCCCAAGAATGCCATTTACCATCATTCTTTCCTAGTTGCTTCCTTTATATCACATGGTACTAGCAGTAGTTATAACTATTATCCCAACTTCTGATATGAGCGGATGAATAGCTCTTACTGCTTATCTCGTAGCAATGACGCAAATAGGCATCGGCTTGAATTAATCCCGCTCGGATTACCTACTGGCTTGGGTGGTAGTGAGTAATGTAACGTTCAATAACTTACAGGAATACTCTCTGATGGTACTTTTGAGGTTCTTTTATTCATGGGACTGCGAACTCTGACTTATCTCAGCATAATTTTCGCAAGGGGGTTCGCTGGGCAAGAGCCAGGATTCAGCTCGTATTACCAGATTGAGCCATTTCTAAACCCATCATGTCAATGCTGTTCCTCGGAAAAGAATACGGTCCAGCAAGACTCTTGAATCAAAGCGCTAAACATGCTTGTACTGAGGTCTTGGATGCTTTCTTAGGGTAAACTTGTGCAGGACAGCCGGCAGTTTTTAGGAAGATCATTGAAATTTTCTGTATCTATGAAACGATTGCATAATCGGAGAAACCAGTAATAGCCTTCCGCAGAGTGCCTCTAATCCTTACCAGACTGAACAACTTTTTGTGATGGCAGCAGCTCGATACTTCAGTGGCTGATCAGATGCGCTAAGCTAAGCGTCTATAGTATGGATATGTGATATAGTTTACTTAATATGCTGGCCATCCGATAGTAATAAAGAAGCAAGTAGAACCAAATATCGAAGTGTGCCTTCAACACAGTTTCTTCTCCGCCGAATCACCACATTTTTACTCTACAGCTCTTCTTAGATGGCATCTCAAAAGTCAGTCCCTATTGCCGTTATTGGCATGGGGTGCCGTTTTCCAGGAACTGCCAAAGGCACCGAAGCTTTCTGGTCCCTTCTTGCCGAAGGGCGTCACGGCTGGTCTGGGGTTCCCGAGACTAGATTCAATGAGAAGTCGTTCTATCATCCTGATCCTGGTGCTCCCGGGGCCATTAACCAGAAAGGAGGTCACTTCCTCGACCAAGATATCTCAGAATTTGATGCCAACTTCTTCGGCATGTCGCCATTAGAAGCAGAGTCCCTAGACCCTCAGCAGCGAGTTGTACTGGAAGCGACCTGGGAGGCCATTGAAAATGCTGGCATACCAATGGAAAACTTCAGGGGCTCAGAGACAGCAGTGTTTTGTAAGAAGATAATTTATCTCCCCAAATTATCTCTTGAGTCGGCATTAACTAACTTGCTCTTGCTTAGTGGCTATGTTCTGCCACGACTATGAACATCTCATTATGAAGGATCCTTTAACATTCAACATGTTCCACAATACTGGAGCTGCAAAAACAATATTGTCGAATCGAATATCCTATGTGTTTGATCTTCGAGGGCCATCAGTGCTGCTAGACACCGGTTGCTCTGGTTCTTTAGTAGCTGTTAACTCAGCCTGTCAGAGTCTTGCTAGTGGCGAGTCAGACATGGCCCTTGCTGGAGGTGTCACTTTGATTTTCTCTCCAGATAACATGGCAGTCATATCATCCGGCGGGTATGTTAAAATCTCCTGTGGAGAGTTGTGAACAAGCACTTACCACCAATTAGGCTTCTCAATAGCGAAGGACGCTGCTTTTCCTTCGATGAGCGGGGTGCTGGCTTTGGTCGGGGGGAGGGTGTTGGCATTGTTGCACTGAAGCGTCTCGACGATGCTCTTCGTGACGGTGACAATGTCAGAGCCATCATTCGCGCCTCTGGCGCTAACCAAGATGGACGAACAAACGGCATCACACTTCCAAGCCAATTCGCACAAGAACGCCTGGTGCAGAAACTCTTTCAAAACCTCCCATTTGAGCCAAAGGATATCCAATATGCTGAGGCACATGGTACTGGTACAAAGGCTGGAGATATGCTGGAGATGCAGGCTATTAAAAATGTGTTTTGCGACGGTCGCAGTCTCGAGACACCCCTGATCCTTGGAACTTCAAAACCAAACATTGGTCACTCCGAAGCTGCTGCTGGAGTGGCGGGGGTGATAAAAACTATCATGTGCTTAGAAAAAGGCCAGATACCTCCAAACATCCTCCTTGAAAAATATAAACCAACATTGAAACCGGATGAATGGAACCTCAAAGTAAGCAGGATACTTTGCCGGTTTAAGAGACTGAATCTAATTTAGTTATAGATTACTCGTCAGTTGATGCGGTGGCCTGTTACCACGGGTTCTCGAAAGGCTGTAGTCAACAGTTTTGGATCTGGTGGAACCAACGCTATGGTAGTACTAGAGTCATTACGATCATTCTCGGACGATCCAAGTTTAGAGAATTCCTCGAATGTAATTCTTAGCAACGACGGCCCTCTTTTCAAGGGCGTCCGAACTATGAGGGTCGATGTGACAATTTCTAATGAAATCCATGATGATGGTTCGGATACTACCGAAACTGACACACTCAGTAGTAAATCTGCTGAACATACGAATGATACCAGCTCGACCGGCAATACAGCTGAAGCCACTGCTAACACTTTTAATGATGGCAATGTTGTTCCACCAAATGGTAAAATATATTGAAAGCGAATACTACAATATTATTGATGCTGACTGGGCCTGTAGATCTCAAAGAAGATTCAAGTGGAATTTTAGACCAAGAGGAAAGCGCCTATGTTGTTCGCAAAAAGTTCATCGAGATAGGTAGCCAATTAACTATATTTTCACATCATTTCAACAAGCTAACAAGCTGAAAGTAGAGCCTACGGTAGGAGACGCTAAAAAAGATATAAATGAACTTTTAATTAAGGTCACTCCAATTCGAAATTATCTGGAGTTTCCAAATAAAGAAGCTGTTGTAGAGATTAGTTCTCCGCAAAATGAATCTAAGGAATCTTTGGGATCTGTGCCTAGACTTTTCATCCTATCGGCTCGATCTGAGTACTCCGCGGTCAAAGGTATCGAAGACTTGCAGTCATATCTAGAGACGCATCCGAACACCGAACTTGATGATCTCTCCTACACACTCACTAGTCGGCGTTCTAAATTTCAATGGCGTACCAGTGTTACGGCCTCAGGGATTGCGAATTTGAAAGAGGTTCTTGGATCAAAAGAATCATTACCAGTCAATGGATCATCTCAAGATGTGAATGTCTTTGTGTTTACGGGACAGGGAGCACAGTGGGCTAGGATGGGGTATGAGCTACTCTCAACTGATACCGATTTTGCCAAGTCTATCATAAAATCTGACACTTTCTTAAAAGAGCTCGGTGCGTCATGGAGCCTCCTGAAAGAGCTATCCAGGCCTAGTGATTCTACCAAACTCAACGACAGCAAGTTTGGACAGCCATCCAGCACAGCTATTCAACTAGCTATCATCGATCTTTTAAAGAGTTGGAACATTCAACCTACCGCAGTTGTTGGTCACTCTAGTGGAGAGATAGCTGCTGCATATGCCGCTGGAGCAATCACCCATGAGACTGCCATTCGGGTTGCGTATTACCGCAGCTTCTTGTCGGACGCTGCCAAAAAGCAGGCCACGTACCAGGGTGCCATGATGGCCGTTGGACTTGGAGAAGCTGATGTCAAGGCTTACATCGACAAAATCACATCTGCTACAGTTGTAGTGGCCTGTATTAATAGCCCTTCCAGCACAACCGTATCTGGTGATGCTCCGGCTGTAGCCGAATTAAATGAGGCATTGATTGCTGATGGTGTCTTTGCACGGAAACTCCAAGTTGATACTGCATACCACTCTCATCACATGGCGCTTGTCAAAAACGAATATATGGATCGCCTGGCCGGACTTGTCTCCAGCCCCGTGAGCCCCAAGATCCGTCTTTTCTCTTCCGTAACGGGGGAGGAGAAGTCTGGAGGTTTTGGCGCTTCCTACTGGGTGGACAATCTCGTGGGACAAGTCCGTTTCTCCGATGCGATTCAGCGCCTGTACCAAGAGATTGGACAAGGCCCAGTCAAATTTATCGAGGTAGGGCCACATAAGGCGTTGGCAGGTCCTATACGGCAGACAATGACGACAATAAAAGTAGATGCTTACACCTATATACCTACAATTGTCCGCGGTGAGGATAGCCGCATCTCACTGTTAGAGACAGCATCGACCATTTTCAAAGCTGGTGGCAACCTCGACACCGGTGCAGTTGCGTCCCTCGCCATTACAAAGACAAGCCCAGAGTTGCTTCGAGACCTACCTAAGTATCACTGGAATCACACAGTGACCAACTGGAATGAGTCTCGGCTGAGTCGTGCCCACCGAACTCGGCGTCATCCTCACCACGACTTGCTCGGCTCACGCGTACTCACCTCGCCTGATAGCCAGCCTAGTTGGCGAAATATATTCAGGACCGATACTTTGCCATGGCTGAGAGACCACGTTATCGACAGCTTTGTCGTTTTCCCCGCCGCTGGATATATGGCCATGGCCATCGAAGCTATTAAGCAGTTGAGTGAGGACCAGCAGCCGAGCAGAACCCCTCTAGGCTATCACTTGGAAAATATCTCATTTAAAAAAGCCTTGACCATTCCTGTAGATGCGAAAGGAATTGAGACAATCTTGACATTCCGTCGGGCTGCTGTTAGCACAAGCTTTGAATTCATCGTTTCTTCAATGTCAGAGCAGGGTATTTGGCAGGAAAACTGTGACGGCATCATCTCGATATCCTTCAAGCCGGAACTTAGCATTAATGAAGTAGAGCAAAGCAAAGAAGCGGATCTTCACATCCAAGCGCAGATCGAGCATCTCTTACAGGCACAGGAAGGCTGCACCAAGACCATCAGCCAAACCGAGTTATATGACCAAATGGCAGTCATTGGAAATAACTACGGCCCTAGCTTTGCCGTCATACAAGATCTTAAGGTGGCAGAATGCCAATCTCTCAATAGGATTATCATCCCTGATATCGCCAGCAACATGCCTTCACAATTCCAACAGCCTCATGTTATCCACCCTGCGCCTCTTGATGCTATTATCCAGACATACATTCCTATTTTCCAACAACATTCTGTCCCAGGTTCTACAATGCCTGTCCGCCTTGGGGATGTATTTGTCTCTGCAGATGTCTCCAGCCGGCCTGGAGAGAAACTTGAGGCAGTCTGCGATTTGCACAACACGCTTTCGTTCTCGACAGAGTTCAGCACCATTGCCTTTCAGAATGACTCGACTGGTACGCCACAGCCTGTGGTGACAATAAGTGGGGGAGAGGCACGTATCGTTGGATCGTCAGAAGAGCTCAAGTCGAAACCAGAGAACGAAAATATCTTTACCATCGACTTCGGGCTTGACATTAGCTCAGTCACTCCTGCGAGATTGGAGTCAGTTGTGATTCCGCTGCAGTCTGACGAAGCTGGTATGACGTACGCAGAGAAGGTTGCAGTCACGGACTCGGCCTGCGCAAGATATATCGACTGGGCCGTGACGGAGATCGAAGAGAAAGGTCTAACCGTTGTCCACGATAACCGGGTTCATCTATATGCATGGATGACTCGGTTTGTGAATTCGGATGAAGGAAAAGCTTTAATCCAAGAGAGCCCCCAAACAGAGGAGGTGAGTGACGTTCTATGTGTGCACTATCTATCTCGTTTCAATATGTTTCATGATTCTTTTACTCTCGATACATTGGTTAAGCACTATGAATGTCACTAGCAGGCATTCCCGTGGATCTTGTCTCAACTCATTGATATTACTACCAGAAGTAAACTAACTTGGAGATCGTTACCAACAGGAGCTCCATCAAGTCCTCTCCAGACTGGGGGTTGAGGGTGAAACTATTCTCCGAATGGGGTCTAAGATGAGACATATCCTTACCGGTGAAATTGACGCGCTCAATCTTTTCCTTGAAGACAACCTTCTTTGGCGCGTTTATCATGCCGATACCTGTGCTCGGCCCAACCGCTACCTTGCTGACTACTTGAAAATTTTAACGACTCAGAGGCGCAATCTCAGAATTCTAGAAATCGGTGCGGGAACAGGTGGTACCACGCGGCATTTATTCGACACCTGCAGTCCTAATGGCGAAGTTTTCTGCTCTGAATATGTTTACACTGATATCTCACCTGGTTTCTTTGAGACCGCCAGGACATCTACTCTGAAGGAATGGGCCGACATGTTAACTTTCCAAACACTTGATTTGGAGAAGGACCTAATAAAACAGGGGTTTGGTGAGAATAGCTTTGACTTTATTGTCGCTGCTAATGTGGTTCACGCCACGCGATCTCTGAATAGTTCGTTGAGCTCTTTACGCCGGCTACTTAAACCTGGAGGCCAGCTCGGTCTTGTAGAAGTTACAAAAGTGACGCCATTCCTAAATATGACCTTTGGTTCTATTGATGGCTGGTGGGCTGGTATGTGTACACCCTTATTAACTCCAAGCCTCGGGCTTTATACATGTTAACAAGTGATAGGTGTCGAAGAGGGAAGAATCGACAGTCCGTTCCAGTCTGCGGATGAGTGGAATGGTCATCTTCTCAAGACATCCTTCTCAGGCGTAGATCTAGTGGCATACGATCTCCCAGAGCCTGAGCGTTACGCCGCGTTTATGGTTTCCACTGCAATCGTAGATGTGTCCGCTGTGACAGAAACGCCAATCCACATGTTAAGCATTCTACCCGCTGAGCATCCTGTCAAGTCCCTCGGTACTGAATTGAGCAAAGCCTTGACCAAGAAGGCATGCTCTCCAGTCGACGGGGAATGGGTGCTACACGATGAGAATGAGTCTGGCACTTACGTTATCTTGGACTCAGCGGACAGCCTTTTCTTCGAATATGCAACTTCCGGCCAGTTCGCTTCCTTGAGCTCGCTTCTCAATACTGGAGCTACTATTTACTGGGTATCCTTTGCTGATGGGTCTGCTAGCATCGCGCCAGAGAATTCTCTAGCGACTGGACTCGCCCGTACTGCACGCAATGAGAACGATAGGCTGAAGATATTTACTCTTGATATTCAGGATCCTCTCCCAGAGAATAAGGAGAAGATCCTCCAGCTCGTCTCAGAGCACATCGCAAGAACTAATACCAAGCTTCTGACAGGCCAGAGTATTGAACCAGAGCTGATGTACAGGAAAGGAGAGCTGCACTTCCAGCGCCTCGTCACCCATCCGGACCTTTATAAGGCGCTCCTGGCCAAGCCCGAAGAGTCCGAAAAAGAGACTGCTTTGTTCCACCAAGATGCTAGAGTTTTGAGGGCCCATGTAGAGCGTCCTGGCGTGTTAAGTAGCCTAACTTTCGTCGACCAGGAGTTCGGTGAGTTGGAACCCGATGAAGTCGAGGTTCAGTCATTTGCCTGGGGTGTCAACACCAGAGATCTTGCCATCATACTTGGCCAAGCCAAGCCTGGCCAACAAATGGTTGGCGAAGGCGCAGGTATTGTCACAAGAGTTGGTTCTGATTTCGAATCAACTTACAAAGTTGGAGATCGAGTAGCTGTGCTAAGTGGTACTCCATATGCTAGCCGAACCCGGGCTAAGGGATATCTCGTCTACCCAGTCCCAGAGAACATTCCTCTCACTAATGCTGCATCCATCCCGACTGCATTTGTCACTGCCTACTACAGCCTTGTCGATATCGCCAACCTCCAGAGCGGCCAAACAGTTCTAATCCACGAAGCATCTACTGATCTTGGACTGGCTGCCATTCAGATCGCACGAAAAATCGGCGCTCTTATTTTTGCCACTGTAAACAGCAGCTCTAAGCGGAAGCTACTGCAGGAACAAGGAGTACCTGATAGCAACATTTTTAGCAGCCTCACGACTGACTTTGCCCTCGGTATCAAGCGTCTCACGCACGGTAAAGGCGTCGATGTGTTGCTCAACTGTCTCTCTGGTGACGCTCTACCGGCATCCTGGAGTTGCATGGCCACACTAGGCACATTCATCGAGGCTGGGATGACGGAGAATAACCGAAGCAACCAGCTAAGCACGTTGGCTTTCGACAAAAATGTTCGTTTTGTATCTGTGGATATCACCGTCCTTGCTGGAGCTCGGCCAAAATATATGCAGGAACTTCTCAAGCGTGTTTTCGCTCGCATCGAAGCTGAGGATCTCTCAACGCTGCCAGTAACCAAATTTCCAATCAATGACGTTGAGAAGTCTTTTAAGACAATTCAATCTGTCGACCATGTGGGTAAGGTTGTCCTCGAAGCGGATGAGAGCACCGCTGTTGATGCTAGACTGCAACCGTTCCGTCTCCGGACTGATGCCACTTATATCATGGCTGGAGGGCTAGGAGGTTTTGGTGAGTAAAATTCTAGAAGTTTCAGGAGTGTTTTGCTCTCGATGCATATTTTTAAAAATACTTGTATCAGAATCAGGTAACTCTTGAGACTTAGTCGTGGCTGAAAATATCAATAAATAAGCGCGCTAACCCTGATATCATAATGTTAGGAAAGCAAGTTTGCCGCCATCTTCAGAGCCGTGGTGCGCGCAATATTATTGTGCTCTCACGTAGAACTTTCCTCGATGATGAGAGGTCTAGGATAGAGGCTGAGCTGGCCGGGGAGTCGGATGTTGTGGTTAAGATCTTGACGTGCGACATCCTTGATACGACCGCTGTTAAAGACGCTGCCGCGTATATTCACAGCAATTTACCCCCGGTCAAGGGTTTAATTCAGAGCGCTATGCTTCTTGTGGACAGGACGTTGCCTCAGATGAGTGTCGATGCATTCCGGGAGGGAGTTGGTCCAAAGTTCCACGGCACAAAGAATCTATCTGCTGCTTTCGGCAATGATGATCTCGACTTCTTCATCTCGCTCTCTTCTGTTCTTGGCTTGCTGGGATCGCTCGGCCAGGCAAACTACGTAGCAGGCAATGTGTTCCAGGACATGTTCTCCCATTCACAAGTATCAGCCGGCCGTACCAACTTCGTGACGCTGAACTTCCCGTTGATCCAGGATACACTCCCTATGACCCAGGAAGCAATCAACTCCCTAGCGAGACAGGGTTGTCAAAATGTCAGCGTGGCTGCTACACTGCCATTGATAGACTTTGCAATGAGTGGAAGAGCCCAGAGCCACGGATTTAGTCAGATATCTCTAGGACTTGACCCTCAGCCATTTATTGACCTCGCCAAGGTTGGCGCTCAATTCCCACCTTTGTTTGGACATGTGACCGCCCAAAGCCTTAGCAAGCGTTCTCAAAAAGACGTCAAGCAATCAGCAGAAGAATCTATCAGCCAGGCATCATCACCAGCCGAGGCAGAGAAGTTGATTTTACAGGCATTACAGGAAAAGGTATCTTCTCTCATTGCGCTCAACTCGACCGAGCTGGATGTGGAAACCGCCATCACAAATCTGGGCCTGGACTCGCTTGTTGCTATTGAGCTGAGGAATTGGATCAAAAATGCATTACAAGCCCCTGTCCAAACATCTGACATTATGGATGCCACTAGTTTGAGATCACTGGCGTCTTTTGTCTTAGAGAGGTCTGGTCTCGTCAAGAAGGGTTCATCTACTACCAAGCAAGACGTACAGGATATATCTGTAGCGCAGACATCACAAGTTCAGGCCGCAAATTGGGACGATACGACTGCTAAGATTTCCATTGATTTAAGCGACAAAGACTTGCCGAAATACCCTTTGCAGCCCCTAGAGGCAAGCTCGGAGCTGTTCCTTAGTACCATGGTGCATACCGGAAACGAAGAGGAGCGTCAGCAAGCTCATGATGCCGTCGAAGAGCTACTTCGACCCGACGGAATAGGACGGCGTCTTCATGGTCGACTAGAGAAGCTAGCTGAAAACCCAAACACAGGCAACTGGCTCGCTGACTTGTACGCGAATGGCATGTGGTTGAAGGAACGCAATTGGCACCCCCGTCTGCATAACTTCTTTGGAACAATACCCGCCAGTAAGATGGCACACACACAGGCTGAGCGAGCAACGATTATGTCTTTAGCAGCGTTCCAGTACAAGCTATCGCTTGACAACGGGACCGTGCCGCGAGATTACCAGAATGAGCAACCTCTGTGCATGGAGTCGGTGTACTGGCTTTTTAACTCTAATAGGACACCTGTGATCGGTTGCGATCGTGTTGACCGCTATCCTGATAATGACTACATTGTTGCAATTAGGAATGGACATGGATTCAAAATCTCACTTCGCAGTGAGGACGGAGAGGTTATATCCCATGGGAAGCTTAAGGCAACTTTCCAAGCAATAATTGAGCAGGCACCACATGAAGTAAGCTGGGTCAATATACTCACAACGGCGAACCGTGATGAGTGGGCAAAGGTGAGTGTTAATGAAGCGCGCCTTCCGTAAAGTAGCCAATGCAGAAAGGCTAATTTGAAAATAGGTCCGTAGTGAGATTGTGGCACTTGTCCCAGGCAATGAACAGTTTGTCTCTACGATTGAGAAGTCACTTTTCACCATCTGCCTTGAGGATGAATCTCCAGCGACTCCCAACGAGCGAGCGACAGCATTCTTACTCGATGATAATCGAAACCGCTGGCTCGACAAGACGCTCTCCTTTATCGTGGAGGCAAACGGCGAGTCTGCTATGTTCTGTGAGCACTCCATGGTGGATGGCACGACCTTTATAGGTATTATCACAGCTTTGACCAATGCTACCGTCGACCACGTCGAGATCCCCGACTCGGTTTCGTCAGCATCGATCGTGCCTGGAATCGACTACACATACTTACCCTTCAGCCTGCCTGACGCTCTAAATCCTCGAATCACTGAGCTGCGCGAAACATACCTTGATGCTGTCACAGGTTACACGCTGCAAAACTACACCTTTGACACGTATGGTGCATCATATATCCGGGGACAGAAACTCCCACCAAAGAGTGTCTTCCAAGTTATAGTCCAACTAGCCATCCGCCTACATTTTGGCTACAACCCGCATACTATTGATGTAGTGAACCAAAGACACTTCCAAGGCGGCCGATTAGACTCCCTCAATGCAGCAACAACCGAAATGGTCGCATTCTGCTCTGCTGCTCAAGGCTTATCGACGGGTGGCAAGGAGCACAAAAAGTTGTTCCTCGAAGCGGTCAAGTCGCATGCGCGGCTGGTAGCGCTGCTAACGAGAGGAAAAGGTTGGTCAAGGCACCTGATGGCGTTGAAGGAAGTGCTGGAACCGGGTGAAGAAGCCCCGACACTGTTGGCTGATCCTAAATACCTGCGGACGAAGGAGAGTCGGTTGGTGTATACGAATTTCTTGGATGCGGGGCTTTCCGAAATGGGCAATTGCTGGGCTGATAGGGAGGCGATCTGGTCGTGCGTGCGGGTATCTGATGAGAGGTATGTTTTCTTCTCAGTGTGCCCTTATAATCCATAGCGTCGGGTTGATATGGTGAGAAAGTGTCAAGCTGATGTAAGATATCTAACAGGGTTGATTTTACAATTATAAACGGAAAAGGTAGGACAGAGGAGTTTGTGGGATATCTCGAGAAGGCAGCCAATCTCGTAAAGCAGATTATAGACATGCCACTCTGAGGGACGCTAAGTGTCTTTGGGCAGGCTGTAGGTGTTTCAATCATGGTATCTCTTATAGATTAAGATTTGTGTTATTTATATAAGCTCCCTTTTATAATTATTATGATTTAAGATATATAACCCCAAGTCATAAAAGATTTATATAGAATCACACTAGTACTAGTGCTATAGTCCGTAAAAGCAACAGAGATATTATAGATAGATAATTTAGATCAATATTAGATACGGGATTAACATTCAGACGACTAGGAACCATTATCAATGGGATAGGTAGATGCATGAGAGCGGAAGTTGGTCAAAATAACACAAAAAAGACATTGGTTTTCGCCCGAACTCGAGTACATCCAGTACCTATTAACAACCGAACGACGTAACCCGCAGCATTTACGACGCATTTCACTATCTAGAGGTTTCCTTTACGGCCATCTTCACTGATCTTTAAGATATGTTCCAGACCTTCACCCTGAACTCTTCTTAAAAGGCTACCCTTCCCATACTTCTCCTCCTCCCTCCTGAAAAACTCTTCCGCGCTACGGATTCTCCCTGGGTGAATTTCATCCAACAGTTTGAAATCTCGGGTCAACACATCATACTTGAACATATTGTAGAAGCCAGAGAAGTTGTCTTGGATATTCATCGAGTCCGGGCCGGCATTGTAACCCGCAGGCGCCTTGGCAGCAGCAGCGTATGGTCCTTTGGTCCAGTACTCTTCTAATGATTGATCGATATATTGTGCTGGATGTCCTGTCACTCGGGTAAAGGCGGCTGCGAGCTCGGCGTATGGTATGGGCGCGATAGCAACTTCCAGATCCATACCGTTGGAACGAGACGGGTTGTCAAAGAGCCAACGCGCGTAATATCCGCAGTCATCTAGCGCAACATGCTGTACCGATCCTGTGCCTAGAGGTTGCCGCCATGTAACAACACCGTCTTCAATCGTTGGTGTCACTAGGCTTAAGTTAGAAACTCCATGAAACTTTCGTGGAAGAAGACGGCTTACTGATAGTTGCTTTTGAGATCGCCATTTCTATATAAGGCCCAGTCGTGAATAAAGCGGCTCTCATCTTGGACTGAAACGTCTTGTTTTGAAATAAAATCCATTCCCCGACACGTCCCTTGCCATCATAATGGCCAGCCCTGACTTTCGGATCGAATCCAGCTTTCTTACTGACATAATCAAGGTTCCCCCAAACAAAGAACTTGATACCTGCCTGAAGAGCAAGCTCATATGTACGAATACCCCAGTAGATCTCGTTCTTCTCTCCGGTATTGAAACCATCAATGTTGATATACGCTCCATCACATCCAGCGTAGCCCGCTTTGAGAGTTGCTTCATTCGCAAGTGAGCCTTCGAGGAGCTCGACGTTACCGAGTGCAACCAAAGCTTTTGCTCGGGCAGAATTAATGTCACGGGTCAGGATACGGACGGAGTACTTTTTGTCTGCGACCAGTGCTTCCACGATGGGCATTCCCTGCGCCCCTGTTCCCCCGATGATGAAGATCTTGGAGACGTTTTGTGAAGTCATGGTTATTGAGTTAGTGGTATTGTTGGATGTGTTGGTTTGCTTTTTCTAGTTTGGTGTGCGGGAGTAGATGGTGATTGATGGCAGCTGCTGTGGTGGAGACATGTTTTTCTTATATATGTAGTTTGTGACATCCCATCAACGATTATCCCGTCAGTTCTTTATGATAACATGATTACCTGCTACATGGCACATCTGTTTACTGATCAGTGGATATGGCAGCTCGGCCAGATCTAGTGAAGCAGCTGAATGGTGTTCCCAGCACTTGATGAACATCAAGCAGTTGACGTTGACTAATCGCTGGGTGGCTGAAAGACATCACCCAAACATATGTGTACCGTACTGTGAATACTAGGGAATATAGTAGACACCTTGATCATAATTGGCTTGGTTGTTGGCTTTCACGAATCACGATTAGAGTTAATATACGTGGAAAATAAACGAAAGTTCCGACCACCCAAAAGTAGTTAAGTGATCACTCATCAGATTGTGTGTTACGCATATAACTTGCAGCAACATGGGAGATGAATGTTCAGTAATCACGGCGGTAGTCGCAAGCACCGCACCCTCCCTCTGCACGCTGTTCTTCAACTATCCCCACACGTAACTGTACAAATGCCGAGCCCAACAGGATCAAATAATTCATCCGAGTTTAAGATATGTAAAACAAAGCTAGTAGTAAGCTTAAAAGTTAATCGGTGTTAGGCGTTAGGTGTTAACCTTAGGCGAAAATCTCGGTTTAGGGTTATGGCCGTAACATTGTGCTACTAGTCTATCTTGTACAGCAACTTGAGAAGACATGGACCTTGGTGCGCGATTCAATTATAGACACGAGGATAGCTTTAATGTGTTGATGATGTTTCTGACACCTAGTTCTGAATATGAGAGACTAAAATCATTCCAAGAACATGTCCCAGCAGCCGATTGCCCGAAATTAACCATCATCTGTCTAAGCGAAATGCCAAGAAAGCATCAACCTTGACAACAACAACATCGTCCCTTCACTCTAACCTGTGCTAAAAAGAACAACGACAAGAGTGATTACACCCTCCTCCGCATCATCCATCGCAACTTACGATACACATTTGTCAGATTATAACGTTTAATCCTCCCAGCAATGGCGACCTCCTCAATCCTCTCTCGGAAACGTGACCTAGCCTACCTAATATATTTCATAATCTCCATTCCCAACATGCTATGTACGTCTCCATCTCACTCCCAAACTTCTTATCAATCCCATCTACACATCTAACTTTGATCTTTGCAAACAGTAATGGATTTCCAAGCCATTTACCCAACCCATCTGGTCCCACCGTTCATGAAAAAACTGAGCAGCTTCTATATCAATACCTACAACGACCGATTCTTCATCACCCACCCACCGTTTTTCCAAGCTTTCATCCTCACGGAAATTATTTACCAGCTACCGCTCTCAATATGGGCAATTCGTGCATTACTCAGGAGTCCGTTATACTCCGCCTCATCCCTCTTTCACTTACTAAATCCCATGTTGGTTAGTGAGAGTGAAAAAATGGCTGCGCTAATGTTTCTGTGTATTTAGACTCACCCAAGGTTCCGGTTGTATTGCTCCCCTTTGCAACGCTGGTGTTTGTCACCACGGCCACGTGTATCTTTGACTTCATGCACTGGGATGTGCCCTTGCAGAACAAGATTGATCTAACGACGCTTTATGGTCCATATTTGGCGCTAAGTAAGTTCTTCCAACACTTCGCATATGGGTTTTGCAGCTTTCATACGGAGCATTGTGCTAACTTTCTCGGTGCAGCGGGATTCATGCTCGTTGATATGATTATCAGACTCAATGGTGTTGTTGATAGGGCAACGGGCGCGGTGGTGACGAAGAAGGCCCAATGATCAATCAAACAATAGTGTGTTGGGACAAACGCATGCTATATGACTGTTTGTAGCTTCATGGTGTAATATTTAAATTCTAGAGAGGGGTTAAGAATTGAGCTGATGAGAATTGAGCCGAGTTCTGAATTTGTAATAATTCGCCCAAATCATATTTCTTAGCTGTATTATTTTAATACTCTAAGCACTACTAACCTTTTAGATGGAGTTGCTTCAAGAATACAGTGATTACACTTCTCTATCTCTCGAGAGTGTATCAAAATATCACGTGATTGATCCCATGCTTCCTCTCCTACCTAATTGATAGATACTCTAATGAACTTATTCGACAGTCTCAATAGCTCCTCGCCGGGAATTGGATGACCTTTAACAACTACCAAGTCCTATTAGAGAGAGGGGGGATTCATCCAAGGATCTTAGAAATATGTGTGGAAGGCAATGAACGTAGCTCGTTTGGTTGTGCGAGATTAAATGGGAAAACCAAAAGACGGGAAAGGGGGAGCCGGGTATTGATCAGAAAGATCACAAGAGAAAGAGAATGTAAACGTAGGCAAGGTTTTAGGGTGGTTGTAACATAGCTAGTGCACATGATTCATTATTTGTATGCCACATGCACGTTTTTTACTGTACAAGTATTGTGAGCTCCTCATCATAACTGCTTATTGCCTTTGGAGTTCTCTCTCCCTGGGTCTCCAAGCAGCAGTGGTCCATATCCGACCTCTACAAAAAGAGGTCAATGCTCTACACCATATCCTCTGCCTTCTTTTTCTCGCTCGCACCCTTGATTAATGTGCTCAAGTCTCCTACCGGAATTTGAAAGGGGAAGTCAAGTGACGCGAGCATGATAGCAAAGAAGATCCACCATCCCGCAAGACACGTAACAAAGAAACAAGCACCGGAAGCAATCTGACACCTTGCACCCGTCGCCAGCTTTGCAGCCGCGTATGCAGGCCGTAATTCCGAGGCTCCGATGCCTAGAGCGTTGTTCCAGTATGCCCCCGTAATACAACCGAAGCCCAAGACAAGTGAGAGGAAGATGATGACAAAGGCAACATTGGTGCGCAGAGAGCAGATGAAGTAAATGAAACACAACAGAACCATAAAACACAAGAAAAACCCAAACGATGCAGTGAACCCAACAGTCGAGAGACCATCGGCAGCCGTGCCACCCGCGGGTGCGTATAGTGCATATGCGGAGTAGAAAGGTTGAAGGGTTGCCGCGAAGGTGAGCCAGAAGGCACCGAAGGAGCAGAACACCACGAATGGAAATGTGTTACCGAGGATGAACTCAAGGAAGCCCCCTATGATCATGAGTAGGCCACCAAAGAAGTAATACGACCCACTGTAAGTTGTTAGTCGGGGCTGATAGGAGATAGGACGAAAGGAACACTTGCATTCCTGCTGCACCACTTCCACCGGCACCACGCCATCCCATAAGATCAGCTGATAAAGGTGTGAGGGACATGAGAAAGCCAATGAGAGCTCTGTTGACACATTAGTCATCTGTTTTGTGCAATGCTTGTATAGGGATATAAACGTACATTGGTGTTGGATTGCCAAACGTTTTACGCAGGTCGCCTTTGACATTGTTTTGTGGCGAGAGATATAATTTCTCGAACATTTCGGGAGAGATAGATATGCTCCCAGCTGTTCTAAGTCTATTCAAAGCTGCACCGTGACTCATGTTTGGGTCGTTCATGTGGGAAGTGTTGGCGCCATTGCTATATGTTTGGCTATCTTGTATTGAGAAGTCCTTTTCTAAGGGGTCCACGGACTCGCTTCTGTACTGTGCTCCATTCTGAGCTTGGGGGCTTTGTTGTGTTGCCATTGACACTTAGTTTTCAGAATTGTTTTGGTGTTCGATTTATATTGAGCTGGTTGAGGCTGTGACTAAAATATATATTATTTTTTGGCAATCTCCGTACGTGCGGAACCTCGGGTAAGGAGTGAGACTTCTCCTCAAGCGAACTATCAATCAGAACATTTTCTTAGGATGAGGATTCGCGCTTGGGTATAAACTAGTATGAACTATCTGGAAGAGGTCAAGTGTACAGATCACAACGCTTGTGGCGCACCATGGAGATCTCGGACGGGTACTAGTACAACGTAATTACAGACGCGAGGTATTTCCAGTGATCAGAAGAAATGACCAGTACGAAAGTTTAATATTTTTTTTGAAGGAGCTTCTTGATAAAAAATTATAGGGCAAAGAATAATGGAACATACAAACCAGGAGAGCTTTGATGTTCTCCTGCACCAGCACCAGCAACCATCGCCCCTTTGACTACTCCCGCAAATCACAAAATACCAAAATACCAAATTCTAGACGTCACACAATTAGAACGGAAGCGCTGTAATCCGCTCGTGCAGGTCACTAACCTATTGTTCTTGTGTTTGAAAGTCATCTTGCACAGCATTACACGAGTCACGACTTCCTGACGGTACTCCCAAACATCATTATGGTGGCTACGGCATAGGAGTTAGATTGCTATAACAACCGGAGACGTGGAAGCTCCCAAAGAAGATATCGACTAAGAACAAGCTTCCTGGTTTCCTAGCTTTAAAAAAGTGGTGAGGAGGTACGGGGAAGCCCACTAGTCCACAACCAAAACGCGGGGAAGTTGGTGTGCGCTGGACCGACTGGTGGTAATGTTCCGTACTGGATTCAAGTCCAGCCATGGATGCCTCTGGCTCTGATCATGACTCGTGGAGTAAGGAGCTTGTTCTACGGACATAAGCAAGATCATATAATTGGTGGTGTGTTGAGTATAATGAGGTGATGTTGAAGATCAGCAGTTGCGGAGCAATAACCGAAAACATCATAAGCGGACCTGAGAGCTATGGGGCGATCTGTAACTTCTGTTAAACATGATCTTTTTTGACCGCAAAGGAGTTTGAAACATGTATAAAGGACTTTTTGGATTATATATGCACTGTGTGCTAATGCTCTAATTGTTAACACGTGACTATTTCCCAGGAGCATACTACAACAAAATAAAGACTACTCGTAATGCAGAAAGATTTGCTTGTTCTCGTGGATTAGACTACCTACTACGCCCAAACACTATCGAATGGGTGCTTATGACCTAGAACCATACTCAGTACATTTCACGACATACCTGTAATCTTCATAATCCAACACTCGTCGCATCATAGAACTATAGGTAGCTACAAGATAGCATAACTACAACTACCAGGCCTATTACATGTAGCGAACCTCAAGGTTGTATATTCTGGTTAACTCTTCCACCGTAGTTCTCAAATAATTACATCTATATGTAAATATTATACCTAAAGCAGCATGTTGTTACAACTGGTCAAAATAGCATAAATTTTACCCATTGATCAAGCATCAGCATTTAGCCTTCGCCCCCTCTAGATACCTAAAGTAGACATCAAACTATCGTTGTAGTTACTTAACACACCTGAGAAGTTGATTAACGTAGCTGTACTTTTGAGCTGGAGGCTTGGGGCGAATACTAAAGAAATGGATCACCGCCTGAGTAAGTCATCTAGCCGCGACGATATATTACAGTATAATCCTTCAACGTCTAAATTTAATTACTCATGAGGTGCTAAATAAAATAGAAACGGCCTTTGTAACAAACTAGCTAGGTTTCAATATAGTGGGTAGTGCATACTACAAAGATAATCGCTAAGCGTTGTATGCTTTCTTAAAAGCGGTACCAAATAGCATAACAAGAACAGCCACCCGCGCCAAAGCAAACCCATACATCCTGGCAGAATCGGGACAAGGCCACCACAGATAATTATACTACAGTCATAGACACAGCTATCTGGTTTTAGGGTGATCAACAACCACGACAGCCCAAGCTGGCTGGGTTGCAACTTCAGCTTGGAATAACCACATCTAATTAGCACCAGCAACAGCCCACGGCCGTATCCTAACCCAGCCCTTCTGCTTCTTCTCCTTCTATTAGCAAGAAATAGATCCAAGGAGAGATACTCCACAACGTCTCTGTCTTCTATTTTCCCAAGGGTTCCGGTTTCTTCGATCTCAAAATGAGCGCTGCGCGCCTTTGTAGCTGTCAGTCAGACTTAAAAGGAGACGGCTTACATAACATTTAGCTCAGTGTTATGACATTCGGTTCATTATAACTATTTACTGACGAGTGATTTCTGTGAGTCTGAAGCATTCACAACACTTTTCTCTCCATCTACTTCCACCCATCCATAATCCCCCTCCAGTTCCGCGCGGATATAGTCACCTGCAAGCTCCAAATCCCCGCCATCTCCCACAAGTTCCATTCTTTTATCTTCTCCACCAAGCTCGCTCGCTCCCTCCGATCGTGGAACTCCAGCCTCCATTTCGGCCTTGTCCCAACCTGGTGTGGGCGTTGGATCGATATCTTGGTTTTGTTTTCGAGTCCGAAAGCAGAACCAGGAAATAGAGCTAATAATAAAAATGCCTAATATGGCGGCTCCAGCTCCTATACCTGCTTGTGCGCCTTTCGAGAGACCGGATTTTCTGACTACTATCTCTTCGTCCTTGCAATAATTTTGGTACCACTTCTCAATCCCCTGGAAATCAGTGGCAGCCGTACAGCTCCCGGCGGTAGGTGCAGTGGTGGTAGCTGGGCTGCCGCTCCTCCTTCCTAACCCTGTTTTGGTTACAAGCGGAAAGTCAAGAACATTGTCGCCGATTGTAATTTGACCACCTGGGGTAATGGTCTGCCCAGCAATCACAACACTTGAAATCGGTGTTGCAGATGCGAACGCGGTAGTTGCTATTGTTTCCGATTGTGTTACAACACTAGATAATTGAGGAGCGCTGGAAAAAGCTCCAGACAAAGTCAAGGGAAGACTTGAACTTCCTATCTCCAGCGGGGGTAAGCTGGACGATGCTATGACAGGAGTTTTTGTTGCTTGTGGTGCAAGAGTGATAACTTCCCCCCCACCAATCGTAAATAATCCATTCGGTGGAACAGTGCGCGAGTCTATTATGACCTCTCCGGCGGCGTTCACCGATACAGAATATGTATGCTTAGCTTTAGAAGAAGTTGTATAATTTGAAGCATTGGAAGCATTGGAAGCATTGGAAGCATTGGAGGAAATGCAAACGGCTGCAACCCCCGACGGGCCTTCTAAAAATTGTTTTAGGCGCACATCGTTACAAAAACAGCTTTGGGATGAAGAGGATTCTGCCAGAGGAGGTATGCAAGCTTGTTGAACATCGAAAAGCTTCTTGCAAGACGATGCGCATTGAGGGAGGCCATAAGCAAAAGGGTCCATGAGCTTATCTAATTGTGGCTGGGCGACGGTAAGAGATATCATCAAGACTGATAGGGCGATCGAGCCCGCCCATTTTCGCACTATGACCTGCATTACGGCAAGGTCTGCGTTGATTGTGCACGTCGTATTCTTCTCGTTGTAGTCATATGTGAGTAGAGATTGAGGCCGCCTGTTGAAAGAATTGTATTTCCATTGCCTCTAGGCTTGTTATGGTACGCCGCATATACGGGTATCGCTTAACAGGGATATTTTTAGCTTTACTTTCGTATGCAGCGTGATCGCGAATCATACAATTTCCGAGAATGTCAACGGGCCAAGTAACCTCATTTGCATCTTGGCTACATGCGAACAAGGGTAGCTGCAAGGGGAGATCTACTGAAGTGGCAAAAAAACGGAGAACATTCAAGATCAGTAAGCCCCCTGTCATCAAAACACTTTAAGCATTTTACAGTCTTGGTTGTCGCTGATTACTCGATCATGAGGATATCAATCTTGCAAAATAGGAGAAGTAGGCTCTTGACATAGGACGCTATGTTGCTATAGAACAAGTAGGAACCCCTGAATGTATGTATACGTGACACACTATCTTGCACCAATTAGACGTTTCCCTGAAAAGCTATCGATTGTTTTGCCCCTAAGTACAGAGTTCCAACTCCTATGAACTCCTATGATGGCTAGAAATCTCAACATTTAGTCTCCTTTATTTTTCAGAGCAAAATCTAGTTTACATGATATTTATTCTCGATAGCCATCTTAGATTTTATCATACAGTCATTGCAAACTATGCAAGTTCATGCCACTCATGTCCCTCAAGTTCGGCCGGTTCGCTGTCAGCATCGAGCTCTGCACTTTTGGACTCCCCTGATAGCTCTGCTTCTTTGGAAACTGCAGAATCTACCCTCACATTTTCCCGATTAAGCTTCTTGGCGGAAGAATTTCTCGGGAAGGAATTCAGGATAAAGTCAATTAATGACTTCCTATCTGATGCCCCTTTGCGAAACCGAAGGAAATACCATGCAATAACTCCAATAGCTAATAGTACTCCCACAGAGACACTGACTCCTACACCTGCTATCGCGCCAGCGGAGAGGCCAGAACCATCAGATTTTGGCGACTTAGACAATCCAGTTCCATTCGTCGTATTTGTCTCCACAATGTTCCGCCACTCCATACAGTAGTTTGTATACCAAGATTCAATTGCTTGTAGATCCTCAGCAGCTGTACAACTGGATGTTACAACAGTTGATGCCGCTGTGGTAATTGAAGCTCTCGGCAAAATCTGTATTCCCGTTCCAACTTGAGGAAAGGAGAGGACGTCGCCGCTAAATGTAACTTTACCGCCATGCGTAGAGGTTTGACTGGCGATATTGAGAGCTGTGCTTGTAGATGCAGCTGCTGGTGCTGCTGGAAGAGGGTACAAAGTGTTATCTGGTGAGAACGGTATCTTTTGTCCATTGGCAACTATATTTACTCTTTTGCCTAAGGTATAAATGCCCGCGAGAATGCTTCCTGCTCTATCTATCGTAAGAGGCATGTGCTCTACTTGAGACATTGGACTGGCTTGCGCTTTGATAGGCGTAGGATTTCTGGCAGTTACCATCGGGTTTCCTCTAATTGTAATGATGCTACCAGGGACAAGTGTTTGGGTCCCAAAGACCAATTCGTCATTTTGATTCCTAGAAATTGACACTACAGTCTTCGGTTGTGTGCTTTGATTTCCAGCATTGCAAATATTGGCGACACCGTCCCGCCCGTCATTGAATGGTTTCAGGCGTGCATCG
>Ga0247734_1000317_pt1 | contig 42985 bp, 57 predicted proteins | sample UWRJL103311B2_FD_180933 | JGI IMG/M metagenome (GOLD analysis project Ga0247734, IMG submission 180933) | Plant litter microbial communities from Arlington Agricultural Research Station in Wisconsin, United States - UWRJ-L103-311B-2 | ecosystem: Environmental > Terrestrial > Plant litter >...
TACCCATACCATCAACAGTTGGCCTACCTGCTCAGGCGACGCATCCGTTTTTACAGTGCGCTGGGCCATCTTGACCGAGGCGGCAGGTTTTTTCACCGGGTCGGCCACATGCGCAGCGGGAGCCTTTACTTCATCCTGCGGTTGTGCGGGTGCTTGATCCACGGTGGAACAGCCGGTCAGGAACAGGGAAACTAGCAGAGCGCCAGCGAGGGCGCGAAATGGCTTTCTCATTATTCTTCTCCAAGACGGGCTCAACCCGACAACGCATTCAATTCACGAACGAGTTTATTCGATTTTCACGTATATTGCATCGGTACAAGGCACAATTTGATGAGGCTACAGCAGAGGTTGCAACCCAGCGCAGGGCAAATGCCATAATGGGGTAACGACCAAATCCAGGAAAAACCCATGATCAACCCCTCCCCTGAAGACTTGAAGATGCTGTTCTCAGAGGTCTACGCCAAGTTCCTGTCCAAGGATCTGCACGTCCAGCAGGTGTTTGCATCAAAAGCTTTCGGCGACGTCACCGAGGCGATGGTCAGCCATGTGCAGAAAGACCACCCCGGCATGGAGGGAATGATGAGCTATGCCAAAGAGCATGGTTTCGATGCCACGGCGGCGCGGGGCATGTGGATTGGCTTGGGCCTGTGCGCGGCTCTCAAGGGCCCCAAACAGAAGAATTACATTGCTCAAGCCGCAGCAGTCTCAAACAACCTGCTGACTGACAAGGGGTTTGCCCCGATCATCGCTGACCTGAAGACAGCGTTCCAGATCGCAAATGGTGGCGCACAGCACACATTGATGTCGACCTTCAGCAAGGCGTTCAGGAGGAACCTGGCGGTATTGATGGAGCCTGCCTCTCAGCCCATCGAGCCTGGAAATCATCAAGAAGCCAGACCAGACAAAAATGCTGAAAGGCACAACACGGACACATCCCCCTCCATGTGATGGCGAATCAGGTTTCGTCTGAGAGCGCCTCAACCTGAAGGGGCTCCCAACGATCCATGTCCACCCCTGGGTTGCGCCAGTTGGCAATGCGGCCATCCTTCCCGATAGTGATGTCCATGTAGTCCCCCGCGCCACTTCTGCCGGCGCACAGGTAATCGCTTGGCACGTACACACTCTTCCATCGGGCGATCTGGCGTCCGTGTGCGTCGAGCAACCAGTAAAGGCCTGCGTCGCACACCTTGTACATCAGTCGCGCTTCGACACCCTCTGGCCAGTGCTGCACGTAGCCAAGGGCCAGGTCGATCTTGCACACCCAGGCATCGTTCTCGCGAAGCGGCATATTCCCTTCCTGATCAACCCCCCCATTTAGAATCGCGTCTTCCCAGTACCCTGGGGCCACACTTACTTCGAGAAACCAGGCATCTTGCTCAATCGTCACGGCGCAAGCTCCTCGTTGGCATGTTTACGAGAAACATGCGGCTGGGCATCCATCACCTTAACGATCGCGTATCCAAGGTTTGAGGGAGAATCGCTTTTGTTGGCCACCGTCATGATCCAGGCCAGCATCTCGGACGGCGACTGATCTGCCATATCCCCGGCAGAACCAAAGCAAGCCTCGGCGCACTCTTGGTATTCAGCTTTGAACTTGGCTTCGTCCTTGATAAGCGCGGTGACCTTGAGGGTGAAGGTGTCAGTCGACTCCCGGTCAAGGCTGCGGCGCAGCACCTCGTAGCCTGCCTCCACGGGTTGTTTGTCGACCTGGGTCAGGTAATGCATCAGTGCACTCTGAACAGTGCCTTCGCCCACCTCATCGCTGAAGCTCTCCAGAAGGCCCTCCTCGTCCTGCAACAGGATTTGGGCGGCATAGGCAACCTTGCGGGGTGTAGTGCTCATGGCGTGCTCCTCAGAGGCCCAGGTCAGTACCGAGCGCATGATCACGGTGTTTGCCATGACTCAGGTGCTTGGCAGGGATGTTGTGCTTGGCAATCTGTAGTCGAACCTGCTCATCCTTCATGCCGGCGATGTAGCTCTTGGCAAGCTTGGGGTCGACTGCTTCCATTTCATCGATCTCAACACGCGTGAAGCGGTCGTAGGGCATGACTGCCTTGATCTGCTCAAGCGTTGCGAGCGGGTGATTGATGATCCGCATGAAATAGTCTCTGTCCTGATCCTGCTCGACCTTGGACACGTAATGCCCGGCAAAGGCTGGATGGCTCAGCAGTTTAGCCTTCATCAAGACATCCAGGGCCTGGGGTACATAGCGCAGGTAGATGTCCCTGGCGCACTGCTGGGCAATTGGCTGTGGGCAGCTGTCGTAGCTCATGCCCTGGTTAGAGGCCTTGACCGAGCTTGCAAAGAACGCTGCTACCGTCTTACTGCCCCCTTCCTCAAATTCGCCCATGTGGCTTAGCAGTTCCTCCACGTCCATACCGGCTGAATGGCCCAAGCGGCGCCAGAACTCAATGCAGATGGCCTCATCTGAGAGGGCCTTACCATCCCTGCGTTCTTCATAGGTACGGCTGGCATACTCGTAATTGCTCACCTTCTTCTGGTAACGGGCATATCCGGAGAGGATCGCTACCATGGCCGCATCTTTGTTCTCAGGATCCTTGAGCGCCTTGACCCAGGAGTCTGACAACAGATCTTTTCCGGACAGGCAGGTTTCGGGATACATGGCCAGTAGAGTGTTCAAGGTATTGAAGCTGTCCCCCGGCGTGATCAAGGGGTTCGATTGACCCCGAACAAAGCGGTTCGCGCTCGTTAGGCCTACACGGAAGTTGTTGAACAGAGCTTCAGGCTTCTGCATAAGCAAAGCGCCCCAGATCTCCAGGCAATCGCGATGGGCTTCGTATCGCTTGGCATCCATCAAGCTCAAGAAGAAATCGCCTACTCGCTCAAGCCCCTTGTTCTTGTTGAACCAGATGGGCGCGACTTTTGAAAACTCCTGCTGAAGCTTCCCATCTTTGTGCCAGACAAGGTTTTCAAGATGATTGGATCGCTGACGCAGGTTCTGCATTTTGTCCAGAAACTGGGCCTCAACAGCTTGAGGCCAGCCTTCTGACTTGGTAATGCTCCAGGCCAGGTGTGGTTTTTTGCCAATGGCGGGTTTTGGGTCAGACAGGTGATGCTTGAGGGCTCGCTTGAGATGCCGTGAATCCAGGCTGTCAATCGCGTAACCCTGATCCCAGTTGGGATAGAAAGCCACCACGGTGCTTGCGACCTCAAGGCCATTCCAGTGTTTGTCCAGAGCCTCGCGCTGAAGCTCGCTGGCGATGTACTCAAGGGTGGCGGGGTCAGAGAGGGCCTTTTCCATCGCAGCCTGGCTTTTGAAGGACTTGCCACACCAAAACGTGTCCCTCTGCGCGATTACAGAGTTGGGGTGGGCCTGGCGATACATCTGGTAGACGCGAAAATGCTGCGTGAACTTAGGGTCGTTCCAGCGGTAGCGGCCTTCTTCGACAATGGGGGCGAGGTGGATGGTCATCGAGAATCTCCTGTTACCCCATTGTGCCGAGTGATACTTCGCAGCCTCAAGTGCGCAGGTGCAAGCCGAGATCACTGGATGAGATTTACCCTGAGGGTATCTCCATTGTTGATGGAGGCAGTGTCAGAGCAATTATTATAAACCCACGAGGTATAGGGGTAATAATCCATGGTCTTTTTAAGATCGCGGGTATTGCCGTTGATCTCCAGCTGAATCTGAGCCGGAAAGGATGCATAAGGAGTTTCAGAGGTGACCATTAGGTAAGAGAGACAGCTATTTCCGTAAATAAGGTACCGGCCAATAACCGCTTGAATACCCCCGACCTTGATATCGGTATGATCAATTGATCCCATGGGGGCTACCTGGCCTGCGCAGTTAGCCGCATCAGCAAACCCTTTTAGGCCTACCCCGCATCCACCCTGCGTAGGGTGACCGCTCATAACGATGAGATATTGGCTAGCCTTTTGGGGTTCCTCAGGGGTGGGGCCTGGGTTGGTTGAGGGGTCTTCAGGATGTGCCGACCCACCAGGCTTTCCAGCGATAGGAGCGAAGGTTTTGATGATGTTGTGACTGCTATTCTCAGCTCCAACAGCAAGGGAGCTTCCTGCAACCAGAAAAGCTAAAAGAAGATTGTGGATTTGGCGCTTCATAATAGATCGCTCTTGTTTTTATTTATATTGATCTTGAGTTTTTCTAATAGCAACACACAGAAAGTGGTCAAGATTTCATTGCGAATGTCATATGACCACCTACCCGAAGTAACTTTCTAACGTGCAGACAACACCGGCTCGCCCTTGAGCGTGTGAAGCTGGTACCGGCCATCGTTATAGCTCATCACCAGTATCGTCTGGCTGGCCCCATCATTACCTTTGAGCATGGCGGGCACCAGCTGGCGTTCCGATGACAGGGTCAGACAATCCTTGGCACTATTGAAGAACGGGCCAATGTTCGGACAGCGATCGAGTCCAGTCATCTCGAAACGCTTACCCCCAATCATGACCGGCTCGTTCGGCTGCAGGGCCCAGTTGTCGATTTTCATTTCCGGGTAGGCTTGCGTCAACTTCTGCCCTACCGATCGGGCAGTTTCCATGCAACCTGTGAGACCTGCCAGCACTGCTGGCAGTAGAAATGCAAAAGCCAAGCGCATAAAGCCTCCTGTTTTGTCTACAAACCTGGTTCTAAAAGCTCTTGCCTCGACTGCCTCTTTTCTTCCAGTTGGCGTTTGGTGAGCTTGCGCTTGGCCTCGGCACCCATGCCCTGGTAATCGGACTCAACCAGGCGCGTGCCCAGCTGATCGCAACAACTGAGCATGCGCTCGCGAGTGAGCTGAGGGAAATCTAGCAGCGCCTGCTCGAACATGGGTTTGAGCTGCCGATACCGCTCGCTGCGGGCCAGGGCAAAGAGGTGGGCTACCACCTCCATGTCGCTGATGTCTTCTGCTGCTCGCTGAGCCATCGCTCAATCCTCTTGGTAGAGGGCCTCAAGATCTTGCTTGAGCGCCTGCTCGATACGTTGTTCGTGAAGTGTAACAGCCTTGAAGACACGCCGTGGGTTGCAGCACATGCAGCATCCGGAGCGTCCGCAGTTCAGGGCGTTCTGTTTGCGCCATGCCCCCTTTGGCTTGGAACCGAAAGCGTCGGGAATGCTTGGCGAGTAGTAGAATTGAACAATCCGCAGCTGACGTTTGATCTGCTTGCGGGCTTTGTCACGCCGGACACGACGTGCATTTTTGTCCTGAGACATGGATCACCGATTTTTCGCGCCCTCCCCGACATGGAAAGGGCCTGCGTGTGATCGGTGCTACCAGGTTGTTCATGGCCGACATTAGAAGCCCTCGTACTCTTCGTTGGGTTTCATCAGATCCAGTCCTCTTCTTTATGGCGGAGCACTATACCCACTCCTCTTCACGCCCAATTGCGTTTTTCATCATCGCTTCCTCTTGTGTCTTGCGCTCAATATAGCAAAGCCAACGCTCGGTTTAAAGACAAATTGATCAAGAGTTTTCGGAGAGTTTGAGTCTTTCAGAATAGGTTGTAACCCTCGTGATCATTGACCCCGGCGCCCCTCACGAGTCATGGTTATGGTATGGCCCCAAACACTTTTCATGAGCGAACTGATAATGCCCGACAACACACCCTTTCAACCCAGAATTTACAAGGTGAACAGCCACCACCGGTACGAGGACAACTGCGTGTTCGCGGACGTCTCCTTGAGCGAGGGTGTAATGATCATTCAGGATTGGTATTCGGCCATTGAAAGTCAGGGCTACTCGCGCCGGGCACTTGAGTGGATCACCGGAGAATCAGCTGTCAGCCGGGTCGAGGTAGTGGATGCTGCTGACAAAGCCATGCCCTTCTGGAGACGAATGTTCGATGTGGGCTTGGTGCAGCAGGTCAGCAGCACAACCGGCGAGACTGTGCTGGAGCGCGTCAATGGTGACCCCGCACCGATTATCAAGCCAGCAACCACAGCCATGCCGCAGTTGCCCAAGGGCATCCTGACGGGCAAGCAGGCCACTCAGTTCATTCATGACGCCATGCAGTCGATCGGGCTGCCTCGCACCAGCAAACTCAATGGCGGCGAAATCACCGGCTGGACAACCCACCATGGCGCAACTGGCTTCTCGGTGCGCCGTGATAACCGTGAGGGCTTGCTCCAGTGGCACGTGGTGGTGTCTGGACGCCCACACATGAGCTATGAGGAGGATGAAGATGGCCACCGCCCTTCCCGCCCAGAAATGCTTTGCACGCGCATCAAGAAGCTTTTCGAAGAGTTTGGCGTGAAAGTGAACTCGGTCAAGGCCACGGGTTGGCAGACCGCTTGGGATGATGACATCTCCTACGAAATTTTTACCGATCACCCTGGGTGGCTTGAGAACAACCGTCGCCTTGACCACGCCTCTGAAGTGAGCCTGTGAAATGATCAGACCAGTGTGTAAAGCGCAGTTCCAGCCTCAGGCCTGGCAAGACGATGATGCCATCGACGTTGACCCTGGCATGACCGAGTTTGATGTTACCGATCAGATCGAAGCCATGGGCAAGGAAAAGGCCCTAGCGCTGGAGGACAATCAATATTCGTCCGATGAGTTGCGCGATGGCAAGAATGTCGAGCAATGGATCAGGGACTGGGATGGGCCTTTCTACGTGCGTATCGAGGACTCTGTGCGCGAGTACTTCGAGGCAAAGGAGTTACAAGCAAACAAGGTCAGTGAGGGACTGGGCAAGATGTTGCGCCAACGGCCCGTGCGTGATGATTCGCCCGAGCCTTGATGTGCAGCTTATTTACTCGTCAGGGACGGATCGTTGATCTCAACGGTGATAGGTCGACCATTGAGCGTCCCAATCGATTTCGAAATGCCCCATTCGAAAGTCGCCAGCTGATTCACAGTGGTGGCGCTGGTCACGCCTGTGGCCAGGGTACAGTTCTCGTCGATCACCTCAACCTTGGGTTCTTTCTGCACCTGGCTGGAGAAGCTGACATAGGCTCTGACCGTCATCGCATCACTCCAGATCGGCAGCACGGCAATAGTGGTGCCACTGGCGTATTTGGAGAGGTCGCCGATGGTGCTGATGGATTTATCAGCATGCACGATCATGCAATGCGCCTGGCTGGAGGCCGATTGGACTTCACCCGAGGTCATGGTGGTCGGATTTCCGATCAAGGTTGTCATGGTCGATGAGAAACCTTTGGCCTCGACCGATACCACAACAGCTTTTTGTTCAGCACCCGAGATCGCCGTGGTAGGACTTGCGATGAAGGTTGTCTTGGTCGATGGGGAGCCTTGGGCCTCGACCGACACCGCCATAGCGTTCTGTTCGGCATGAACGGTGCTTGCCAGCATACCAAAAATAAGGGGGATCAGGATCTTCTTCACGGTAATTTACCTTCTTGAGGGGTTTGCGGCGGTGTTGATTGGGCCTGCACCTTGGCAACGACTCGATCCATTTGCTCATCGAAACATTCGTTGAAATCAGCGCCCGTCTTTTCAACCATGACCTGGCAAAAACTGGCGACCACCGAAGTGATACGCATAGCCGATTCCTTGGCTGTCGGTGTAGATTGAGAGGAGCTACACCCCGCTGTAGAAACCAGCAGGGTTAAGGCAGAGATTCTTAGAAAGTGCTTCATTGTTCCATTCCGTTTTCATGTGCAGGGTCATCAAACAAAAAACCCAGGTAAGTCGCTCACCTGGGCTTTCTTGAAGGCCTGGCGGTGAACCAGGCTTGATCGATTACTTGCTGGCTGGCGCCGGCAGCGTCATCGGCACGGAGCCGCCCGACATGATCACGCAAGTCGACTTGGCGCAGGCCTCGCTGTACTTGTCGATCGCACGCAGCTCAACCAGTTGCTCTGGGGAGTAGCCCATCTTGTCAGCGTAGGCTTTGTCAGCCAGTGCTCGGGCCTTCTCGGATTCTGCACGAGAATCTTCGGCAAGCTTGCGTTTGTCGTAGGTCTTGGCTGCCTGCTCCTGTGCTACGGTGTCATCCATCTGGGCAACCACCGTTTTGTTCGGACGGCCCTGGCCCATGTTGAAGTCCATCACCAACACAGGGATACCATCGGCCTTGACCTTGTCGTTCAGGATTTTCAGGATCTTTGTTTCAATCTCGGCGGACGTCCTGGCATCGGAGATGATCTGCGGCATCGTGTAAGCCTTCGAGATGTCACGAAATGCTGCTTCATAAGGACGCTGCAGGTTGTTGACGAACCATTCCTCACGGAAACCTGTGATCAGCTTGACCGAATCGAGCACCTTCACCTGAATGGTGGTGTTGAAATCCAGAAAGCTGTTATCAAGGGTCGGCAAATCGTCGAACTTGATCGCGTAGGTTTTGGGGGTCACGTCAACAGAAACCCCATAGGTGGTCGGCCAGGCCAGCAGCCGACCCTGAGTCAGCGGCTCCTTACGCGCACCTTCATGACCAAAGAAGTACGGGCGGTCAAAGATTACCACTTCGTGACCGGCTTCTACCGTGATGCTTTGAACGAAAAACGTGAAGAAAAAACCAGCCACGACAACAACAACTGCTGTTGCCACACCGATCAAACGACCGAAGAAACCACCCATACCGTTATCCCCTTTTAATGGCTCATATAGAACCAAAGATGCTCTGTTTCACGCCGCTACGGCGTGGTTGGCGCCAATAATCTACAAAACTTGTCAAACTGTCAATATATTATGAATTCGTTTTTAACAACCAAGATTTACCCCAGATCAGCGTTTACGCATGACTGGATCCATACGACAATACATCTTAAATTCGTATGGACGCCTCCCATGACTGAACCACACCAGCACGCCACCACCCTGGCCGACCGAGCCGCACACCATGCAGGACTTTTTGCTCGCATTGTCGAGGCGGGTCAGCTTGATGAGCGGGCTCAGACGCTGCTGGGTCTTTACCAGAGCTATGAGCTGCACCAGGATTATTCCAAGGTCTTTCATGATGCGCTGCGCAGCGATGACGCCAAGACGGGCGGCAATGCTTGCCGAACATTCGATTCTCTCTTCCAGGCACGCCTGAGCGAACAGCTCCAGAACATGAGTCGCCTGGCGCCTGAGCGTTTCGAGTCTGAGGGCGTGCAGGGGCTTGCCCGCCACGATGCCAATACTTACGCCACCGCCGTAGAGCAGGGTGAGACATTCGCCCTTCCAGCCCTGTGGGAGCGCATTCTCATTGGCCTTGATCATCACCAGTACAAAACCTGCTTGATTGCCCAGCTGATGCAGCGCGGCATTGCTCCCCAGCGCTTTCATCAGGATCTGGGCGCCATCCACACCGTGATCCGCGATCAGGTCGCTCCTTATGAGCGAAGCCAGGACAGTGCTCGCGTGCTGGACACGCTGGCGCACCGACACGCCCACTTCTACCTTGATCCAGGGCTGTGCGCGAGCGCAGGCTATGACCAGACCCGGCTGATGAGTGATATTTATGCCCTCAAAGGTGACAGCGTGTACTGGCAGACCCTGGAAAGCCAGATCGTTGAATCAGATATCAGTTTTGGGCCTATCCACCTGTACTGGTTTCGCCAGGAGATCTCGTTCTTCGAGGCCAACCGCAAGTCTCCTGCATTCAACGAAGAAGACCTGTTTGCGTTCGGCCCGCTCAACACCGCCCTGCTCTCGCTGGATGGGGACGAGGTTCTCCAGGGAGGCATGGCTGGAGCACTGAGAACTGCCCACGGTCATTCTGAACGGGGAGCCTATCAGGACGCGGAGCTCAAAAAGAGCAGCTTCGGAGCGGCTTTGAGGGAAATTGGTCTGGGCGCCAGTGCCCCGTAACCTTTGGTGTGGAAGTGCCCGAAAAGAGCGATATGCCTTTCTTTCCAAGTTTGTCAATTCATGGCAAAATAGCTCAATATTTTTGAGGGCGTGACCATGAAGTTTGGAAAAGCAAGTTGGCTCGCGCTGGTCTCGGCAGTCGCGGTGTACGGCCTGGGATGCCTTGTCGTTTCTTACCACCAACAATATCGACTTGATTCCAGCCTTTTGGAGACATCAGTCCTCAATGATTCCTTCAGTGCAGCTCACCAGCTCCAAAAAACCCTGCGGTCTAGGGGGATGGTGTGCTCAATCTTCTATTGCACCCAAGATTTAAAGGCTAAGTACGAAAAGGTAAGGTCTGTCAGAGAGGACTTGTTGCTATCGGCAGCAAGCCAGGGTGACAAGCGAGCCATCTCACTTGTCTTCGATTCGGAAAATTCGAGCCCCATCCTTAGATACAAGGCCCAAGCACTCATTCCTGCAATGTCGCTACTTCCGAACCCGACACCGCAAACCTTACAACTGGCGGGTGAAATGTACATGCGTGGCGAAGCGGTCAACACCGACTACAAGCGCGCTTACAGCTACCTTTCAAAATCCTGGGCACAGGGAAACAAGTTTGCTGCCGCCAGCCTTGCACGACTCTTCAGCTTGTTGAACGACAGCCCAAATGCCTATCTGTGGGGTCTGCGCTGCAAAGTGACCTGCACTGAGGTGACGGCCACCGCCCAATCCCATTTAGAGGCAAACCAAATTCTCCGTATTCAGTCCATGGCGCCTTTCGACAAAATTATGACTGCAGGCACCACACCACTGTCTACCTCATCTAACTTGGAAGATTTGAAATGAAGGTGCCTAGACTCATCCTTGCTGCAGGCCTGATTGCAGTACTCGCTGGTTGTGATCAATCAGGTACGCTCCAAGCGCGCCTTGATCAGGCAAGCCGCATCGGCGATCCCTACGAGGCCGCACAGTATCTGGACATGACCTACGAGGGCAAATACAGAAACGCCTGCGCTATTCTCATCGGCTGCAGCGACCAAGAGCTCGAACTCAACCGAGAAATCGAAAGCACCAAGCAAAGCCTGATGATTAAGGCTGTGGAGAGGGCCGACATTCGCGCCATCTCGAAAATCTTCGACGAGTACAGCCCGCCCAAAGTCCGCGCCCAAGCGGCCCCCATCGTCATGGCGCTGGCCCAGCATCCGGATGCAGACAAAGACATCCTGCGCATTGCCGGCACTCTGGCTTTTGAAGGCAAATTTGCCCAAGCCGACTATGTGAAGGCACTGGATTATTTTGCTCGATCCTGGAGGCTTGGCAGCAATCAAGCTGCCGATGGCGCCAAGACCTTGTTCGCCAAGATCGAGGACAATGACAATGCTTATCTCTGGAGCCTTCGGTGCATGAACGACTGCGCCTGGGACAACAGCAAAATCATCAAAACGCCCAATGCCCAGAGGGTAATTGAAATCCAGCGCCTGGCCCTTGATAAGAGCATTCTGGTGATCGGAGAATCCCCCTTCAAGTCGATCAAAGGCTGAGCCCCTACACCCTAATGTTGGCGGGCACGAATGGGCCTGTCAAAGATAACCAGCCGCAAGGCTGACCCACTCATTTTGCTGTAGAGGTTTTCATGCCCCACGATCTTGAGCAGTTTGATCCAGCCGCCGTCAAGGTGCACGACGCAAGCCTTTGGACGTCTGCCACGCCCACCGTCCACGCCGATGACTTCAACAAGTTGCTGGCGCTCTATGAAATGACCCGCCACCGGGCGGACTCGACCCAGAAGAAGCTGCAGACGCTGGAAGCCGAGGTGGGCGACCCAGCTTTCTTCCTGCGCACCATCAACTGCCCCCACACCATCGACGCCAGCAAAGTCGAGTTGCATTTTGACCCCCGGCAGGTAGGCCATAACGCCCTCAACCAACTGTCCCGTCGCCTGACACCTCCCTTGAAGGTGCTCAAGCCCGCCGAGCCATTGGGTGGGCGCCTGCCTCCCCCTGAGCGCCAAGCGATCTGGGTGGTCATCGACGAAGCCCTGAGCGAGACACACGAACCTTTCGAGCGCGGCGATATCTGCAATCTGCTCGCTCCGTTGCTGGTGCCACTTGTTAGCCAATCGCCAGAACAGCCTGGGCTGATCAAACTCAACGATCTGCTCAACAGCGCGCCCTGGCTGAACACCCCGCTCAACTTCGACGAGATCCGCCGCAACTCCGATCGCTATCTCTACTTGCGCGATCAGGCCACCAATAGCCGAGTGCCGGCCCCCATGGTCATCATGGTCAATCCCAAGCCAGACTATGTGGCAGCAATCGACAACGATGTTGGAAACTCGCTGAGTTACGGCAAACAGCTTGATCACCGAGTGGATCGGTGTTTGTTTCCAAAAATGGCAGGAGATGATCTGTCATGATCCAAGATGGCGTGTATCCAGACTCTAATAAACCCCTCAACGAACACGACAAGGCCTTTGTTCGAGATTTCTTGAGTGTGTTGTTCGAGCCAGCGGAGGCCGACCAAGATCAGGCGCCCCAGCCGCAGGCTGAGCACGCAGGCCTTAACCAGGTAGTCACCACGATTGTCGACCAGGCCTACCTGACCCCAAATTCAACCCAAAGCAAAGAAGGAGTTCTCGCGTGAGAGCGCAAATCAATCTAGACCGGGGTCGTGAGTATCCCTATGACCAACCTGACGATGTGGAAACCCCGTTTCCTGCCAACGACTGGGCGCATGCAGCTGCACGCGGCATCCTGGCAGGGCTCAAAGGTCGCGGCGGTGTTGGCAATGAACTTGAGCAGTACGACGAAGAAATCCGTCAGGAAATCATCAGCGAAGCTGCCGACGTCATTCGACTGGCCCACTCCCACCACGTCTGAGCCGTATTTCTTTAAAGAACCCCGTCTTTTCGGGGTTTTGTGGGTACCGGGAGCGACAAACGCCCCTTATCAGGAATGCCCACATGTCCGAGCCATCACGCCCCGCCCTGCCCGCTGGCGCCTACGCAGCCCTTGAAGGTCTCAAAGCCCAAGCCAAGGCAGCCATGCAAATGTTTCCAACCTGCGACAAAGCCACCCGTACTGCCGGCAAGAAAGCGCTCGGCGCTGCTCAGGCGACCATGAAGGCCAATGAAGAATGGGTAACCATGATCATTAAGCTCATGCGCTTAGAAGATAAATGCCTGGATGATGTGGATGTGCAGTGGCTGGAAAAGGTTTTACGTTAAGCACAATTGTGCAATAATTGCCAAAATGGCAATAGGTCAACGGGTTAACTGTCTGAGCCATTGCCCATAAGTGATCCACTGAGGATTAGATCATGAGCAAGCGCATGACAGCCGGAGAACTTCGGCGCGAGTACCTGCTTCGCCAGATTCGTCACACCGTCAGTGGCCGTGGCGTGAACTGCCGGGGCGGCATCTCCATGAATGATGATCTCAAGCGCCTGGTCGAAGAAGGCAAGGTCGTGATCAATCGCATTCGTGGCATGGGCCGGAGCAGTCTGACGACCTCCAATCGCCCCAAACGCGGCCCACGAGGCATTGTCCGGCTGACCGTTGCTCAACCTGCAGACGGTGTCTACACCACGGGTTTTTTTGAATGCCCCTGCTGTGGTGCCCGAGCGCCCGACGCCTGGCTACTCAAGCACGCGTCCAACTGCTCGTTGCGCACCGACCACTACTTTGATCGTTACCCAGGTTGGCGCGCCAAGGAGCCTTGGTACAACAAGCACTGGATGGGCAAACCCAACCGACCGTGACCCTTCCCCAAAAGCCCTGACTCAGACGGCTCTGATCAGGGCCTCAATCATTGTTTATGGAACAATCCCGCCTCTCAATAAAGAGGTGAAATATCACTCTTTTCTCTTGAGTTCACCACTGACCTCGGCCATACTTCAGTTGTCATCGGGACACGCAATATCCCGGATAACCGAACAATGCAGGGGGCTACGATGAGCATCTGGAAACCGACGCAAGCACAATGCGACCTGATCAAGCAGGCGGCGGTGCTCGAATCCTGCCCAAATGCCACGCTGGGCCAAATCAAGCTTGAGCCAGGCATTCGTTACAACACATCCTCTCAAACCGCTCCTGAGTGCTTTAACATTGCACGGGTCTCCGCACTCCCCGACTGGGCCGACACTGATCTGGTCGACCGCATTGACTGGAAAGTGTTTCGCAAGGGCGTGCCCTTGACTGAAGAAGGGGTGGCTATCGTGGACTTCTACATCCACTCGCGCACCGATGCGATCGCCGACAAGCTCGATTATCTGCTGGGCAACATCGTGGTCTTCTACAGCGAGGGGGAACTGACGGCTATCCGCAGCATTGGTGCCACCGGGAAAAACCACCTGCCCCAGTTGCTGGCAAAGCTTGGAGCCTGCGCATGACCGAACAGAACCCAATTGTGCAGCAGCCTGCTGCCCAAACAGACACAACCCCCTCCATGGTCTGGGAAGCTGCCAACACCCGCCATACCGGGGGCGAGTCACTGCGCCTTGGCAAATACATTGTCGGCGAGTGGCAAACCGATGCAACCCTACCTAAAGGGGCCAAGTCCACTCACGCCGTCACCTGTCGTCTGCCTGGCGTACGGCCCGCTCTGGGGCACTGTGAAACCAGCGCCAATGCTCGTGCCTTGCTTGAAAAGGTGGTCAAAAGCTGGATCAGCCAAGCAGGACTCTCCCTGACCGCCCCTACTATTGAACGAAATGAATCCGGAGTCTGCGCATGAACATTGATTTCCAACCCTTCGATTACGCCAATCTTCCGGATTCTGGCATGTACTGGCTTGCCGGCACCCGCCCCGTCTATGACATCGACGCTGATGCTGATGGGCGTACCGTTGGCCAACCTACAGGCGAGGTGGAAAACTTCACCGCACTGGTGTGGCTAGACGTGTACGCCAATAAAGATGGCCCTCAGGGCGGCTATCACATTGATCCGGTCGACGCTGGCAACCTGGGCAACTTCGATGAGTCCAGCACCATCCAGTACTTTGCCGAGGTCAAGAAGGCAGCACATCCTCACGATGTCGAGGACAAGTTGTTCTCCATTGAAGGCGAAGTGATCTTCCAGCGAAGCGACGAGCCAGGCGCGTCTAACTGCGTATGTTGCCCACCAGGACAAAACCATGTGTTCTCTCGTTACGTACGCTGGGACACGCGCAGCCAGGGCCTGGATTTCCACTACAGCAAGAGCGCTGATGACCTGGTGAGAAAATTGACCGGAAAATTTACCAACGAAGGCCGTAGAATCAAGCTGACGGCGGAACTGGTCGATGAGACCCCACCGCAAGCCCCGGCCCTCTGACACCACAGGTTGATACCTCATGCCCCGCACCAGCAAATACGGCAACATGCCCGCCCCACTCAATCTGGTCGCCCAGGTTAAAGGTGATGGCGGCACTTATAAGGTATGGGGTATCGACTGGCTCAACCACAAGGTGCTGCTTGACCGGGCGGGCTATGAGTGGACTGAGATTTCCAAGGTCAGCTTGACCCAGGGCGAGGTTGAACAGGATGACGGGCATGAGCGATAACACCAAGCCTCTTACCCAGGTTGAGTACGCGGCGCTGCTCTGGATCAAGACCACCACCTGCAATCTGGTCAGCATGATCCCAGACAAGACTGAGCTCAATGTGTTTGGCGATAAGGTGCCAGGCATGGCGACCTTCAAGAAACTGGCCAAGCGCGGCTACTGCTTTGAGACTGAAGAGGAGCCTGTTCGCTTCACCGACGATCCAGACGAGGTGCCCTTCGATTTTACGCCCTCGATCGAGATGACCGATGAGGGCCTCGCCGCGCTCAAAACCGCCATGGCCTCGGGCCGCTACTGACCAAGGGATTTTCAACATGAATCGCCAGACACCCGAACAAGAGCTTGCCCAGCGTGTGCGTGAAGCTTACGCCACCACCAACAGCTGCAATCCTGAATACGAAAAGCTGTTCGACGAGCTGTCGGACATGCGCAAAAACAACATGGCTCAGTCCCATCGCCGGCAACGCGGCCTGCCTGAACATTCTCCCACCCCGTACGACCTTTGAGTGAGCGCGTCATGACTTTGCCCTCGATCACCATGACCACTGGCCAAATTGCTTGCTGCCCAATCTGTGAGGCCCAGCAGTCCGATCCCATTGAGGATTACATGGCGCTCAATCGCATGGGTGCTGACAAAGGGGTTATCGATCGCTGCGAAGGCTGTGGCATTCGTCTCAAGATCATCTGCGAGATTCCCGGCACGTTTGTTATCCATGCCCTTGAATCGACTCGGCGTTAACACATGAAAAACCCAGATGTTACTCAAGCTCATTTCACCCTAGCCGGAAAGAAAACGGGCTACACCATCACCCGGATCACCTTTGACGAATGTGAGGCCGATACAAGCGATGAAACCATCATCATCGCTGCTGCCAAGCTCAAGGCGGCATTGTGGGAGCCTGAAGTAAACACCGATCCGGAAAGCCCGGAAGACTGGGGTGGTTGGCATTGGAGCTTCAAGCTCGATGACGGCACCCACGCCTCACTGAGCAACGATCGTCGGGGCGGCGCCAACTGGACGCTCTGGGTAAAGGATGCCGCCGATTCACAAAGAGTGGCCGAGGTGCTTCTCGATGTAATCGCAGCCTCAGGTTCACGCGCCCGCACTCGCGGCTACTGACATTTTCCAGGGACACCTTCATGACCATTCACCACAACCCTCTGACCTGGCCTCAGTACCTGCATGTGAAGCTGGGCGAAGAATGCGGCGAGCTCGCCCAATGCGCCGGCAAGGGCCTGTGTTTTGGTATCGAAGACGTCAACCCTAACTCTGGGAACCCTAACTGGCACGACACCCGCAGCGAAGCCAATGACGTCAATACCGTCCTGCGCATGATCGGCTACGCCACCAAGATCAATTTGCTGGGAGATTGGGCCAATGGAGCAAGCGACAACAAGGCCATGCTGCTCAAGGAAGCCCGCCTCGTCTTTCACGCCCAGTGGGCCTTGAAGCGCGGCACCTTGGTGCTCAATGAAGACGAACGCAAGTATTTCGACATCATCCTGTCTGAGCATGCTGAGTACCTCAAGAACTTCAAGCACCCGGATGAAATCTTGAAAAAGGATGATGAATCATCCGTTATCCTTGATAAGCGATGATATCTCATGTCTGAACTAAATCCTGTCAGCCTCCAGGCGCTCGTCACCTTGGGCGAGAATATTGAGATTGCGCGCCGTCGCCGTCGCCTGAATCAGAAGGCTATCTGCTTTAAGGCCGACATCACGCCACAGACTTACCGCCGTCTGACCCAGGGGGATGCAGGGATTTCCCTGGGAGTGGTGTTCAGGGTATGCCAGACCATGGGAATCGAGAGCCTGCTGGGTCAGCTGCTAGATCCCCAGCTCGATGAAGCTGGCAAGCAGGCTGAGGCCAAATCACCTGGCTACGAAATTGATGACAATGGGCGGTGCATGCCGGCCCGCAGGCCCAAGATCAAACAGCCTCCCACCCTAGATGACTGATCGACCGAGACCCCCTCATGCCCTGCCACTTTGAAATGATCGGTGCACAAAGGCCCTTTGATGACACTGACGTTGTTCGTCAGTCTGGGGTTGGCGCAAGTCCTGCCCGTTCGTGGCAGCACATGGTAGCCAGGGCGATTGTTGCCTACCTCCTGGATGCGATGGGCGCTCACTGCGTACTGGCTTCTATGCCGCACCCACAGCGAGTCATTTTGCTCAATGACTTGGAAAGGTTGGTCGATACCTACGAAGACGATCGCGAGGGCGTGAGCGAGAGGATCTTCCACCGCTTCTACTGTGACTATGCCCTACAACAGGAGATGCTCCAGACGAGGACAGAGCACGAGATTTTTGTGATGATGGATGACTGCTATCAGCTCATTGACGGCAATCACCAGCCCCTGAAAAGGCTTTGACGGTTTGTTTGGTTACAAAAAACGCCTTTCTGAGGCCATGGTTCTGAAAAAAGCTTTGGAGGCATCATGAACTGCGAATTTCGATTCAGCATCAGGCTTCTGGCAACCTGAGCTCGCTCTCAAGGATTCCCTATGAACTACAACGAATTCACCAGTTATCTAGCAGACCGAATCGTCGGGATTCGCACTCAGGAGCTCAGACCGGGCGTTCAGCGGAGACGCGAACGGTACCGCGATGCAGCTTATGCGTCAGTCATGGAGTGCCGGGCCTTTTTCGACCGACTTTCTCTCGATGAAGGCCCTCATAATGACTATGACCCCACAAGCAATGCCTCGGTTGAGGCCTATCGCGTAGCGATGTACGCACAAATCGCCGATGAGCTTGGTAATCGGGTGGCGGATGCTTGCGTGCAAGGCGACGTATCTTTCCTGGATTCTGTGCTCAGAAACCCCGTGAGATACGGTGAACATGTGTCAGACCAGAGGTTTGCCCACGTGGCTGCGGAGTATCTCTCCAATATTTCCTTTGAGCGCACCTGTGTCGGGTGTGGTGCAAAGTACAAGGTGGCCGTGAAGGCCCAAACTTACCGGATAGTGTCAAATAATCACCCAGCAACCTGTGCTGCTGTGCGAGCTGCTCCTGTGCAGACGGCTAAGCCTGAGGTCAAGAGGAAGGCTGAAGAACAACCGAACATAAGTCCTTTCCGCAATTTGCTCCGCAATCCGAATAGAGCGAGAACGCCCACCGAGCACTTGCCTGGGCCGGTGATACCCGATGAGATGCTCAAACCGAGACAAAAGCCCGCCTATAACTCGCCAGAGTATCGGGCCAAGGCCAAATCTGCATTGCGGTTGTATGCCGACTTTCTCAAGTTCTATGAAGATAGCCCGCTGCCTGAGAGCGACCCAGAGGAAAACCAGCGACAGATGGATCGCATGTACAACGTCGTTGTGCGCACGGTGTTCAACTTCGATCCAAACGCGAAAAAAAACAAAGAATGATCAAGGCATTTGAAATACCAAACCCAGCTACAAGCCCCCGAGAGAAAGGCGCGACCGGATTACACACCGCAGCCCGGTTTTCGCACCTTGCCCACTATGCGAGTTTCACACCTGAATCTGATTAGCCTCGGAAAGCCGATGGGCTCCCAGGGCCCACAGATCTTTAAGGGCGCTTGATGGTCAGGGCTGAGACACGACCAAGGTCTGATCCTACAGTGACGCTAGCGTCTTTGGTGTAGCGAAATTCAATGGTGTACGATCCGTCGGATGGAATGGAATAGCTTGTAGTGTTGCTCACTGATCCTGTGGCAGTGATTAAAACTACCCCATTCACTGTGATGATCAGCCGATCATAGCCAGTTTCTGACGAGACCATGTAGGCGAAAGTCAGTGCAGTGCCCTTCTTGAGTGAGATGGGTGAGAAGGTGACGTAACCTGCGCTGTTATTATCATGGTTCCGACTTTCCCAGCCGTATGCCCCTCTTGTAAAGCTGGAGACCGCAGCAAATGGAAGCTGGGATTCTGAGGCTCCCGTCGTGAAATCCATATTGCTTTGAGTTGCCGTGCCAACAGCGGGTCGAGTTGATGACACCAATATGGTCTGATTCAGGGTCTGGGGCTCGCCCACATTGCGAATCTGCTGAGTCAGGTCGTTTTGCTCGCGGGCCTGAGAGGTTTTCTGCTGATCTTGCTGGCAATCTGTCGCTGTTTGCGTAAAACTCACCCCGGCATCGATTTGTCCGGTGGCGGGACTCCAATTCGAACACCCAGTAAAGGCGCCGACATTTGCCCATACGGAGTCGTCGCTGGCGATAGCTGCCCAGTTGCCCACAGCTTGAGTAATGGGCGCCATGACGCGAATCACGTTGTTGGCAGAGGCTGAGGCTGAAACGGCCACTGTCTGCAGCATGAGTGCCATGGACAGCAGAATTAGCTTTTTCATCCAGTAGATGCTCCAAATTTTGAGTCATGTCTGTGCAATCAACACAGGCAACAATGTGCTGACATAATGACTCATACACAGGAGTTTTATCAATTTATTGATAAACCCTTATGGCCGAACGGTCATTAATCTTTGCATGTTGCTGAATACCGCGTCTAACGCCAGTTCGGTGGATGACGAAAACACACGATCACTAAGAGAGTAATGATGACCTGGTATTACGAAGAGATGGGTGCAGAGGCGCCGTTTGATGACACTGATGAGGTCATTAAGACCAAAACCGGGGCTACCCCAGCCCGCAGCTGGCAGCACACCGCCGCACGTGCCATCGTGGCGCTGATGAGACATACCGCCGAGCTGCGCGATGCCTTCTCTTTAAGGGACTGGCCACAACCCAAGCGCGTCGAACTGATCAAGGATGTGATCATGCTGATCGATACCTTCGAGGACGACCCCGGCACCATCGCCGAACGGATTTTCGAACACGTGCGCAATCACTCCTCGGTTGATCAGCAGTTCGAGGAAATGGTGACCCAGGATGAGCTGAGTCAAATGATCGAGGACACGCAGTCCTATATAGAAGAAACCCGTCACCTGGCGGTTGGCTGAGAAACCACTCAGCATTCACCCTCAGCAAGGGCGAGGCTTGCAGAATTGTGCAGCCCGCCTATCCCAAAAGACGCTTATTCATGAAATTGACGAACTGTTCTTTATGGAGCATACTTTCCTCAATTTTAGGCAACCCTTGGGGATGACATGATCAAGCTCGATCTGGGGCATGTGGTTAAAACCTTCGTCCAGACCCTGCTTCCTGCGGGATCCCCAGGCACACTGGCCATCGCTCTTCGAGTTGACACCTGGCTTAACATCGATGAGGACTGGCTCAAGCCAGAAGCCCGTGAAGCCTTCCTCGCTGATCCGACCCTGTACCTCAAGCATTGCCAGGTTAATCATCGCTACCACGAAGTGCTGGTTTTCAAGACCCCCAATGCTTATACCCAGGTGTACCTGCAGCAGAACGCCGAAAACCAAAGGCAGGTAGCATTTGAAGGCATTTATGCCAAGGTGGCAGATCACGATTCACAATGGATCGACGGCCTGGACGAAATACAGGGCAATGCACTCAAGGTCATCGAAACCCTTCGAGAAGATGCCAAATCCTACGTGCTGCCTGAATTTGCCGCTCGCCTACGCCCTGGCCAGACGGTGTGTTTTGCCCAGCACCCGGTATTAATCAACCCCTCTTCCTGGCGCATCGATGACGCCGGCAACCTGACTATCAGCCAATAACTACAACAATAGGTGCAACATGTCCGCAAACGCCTTTGTCATTCTTGCCCTGCTGGGCCTGGGAGTATTCGTGCTCTACCAGTTCTACCGAATCTTTTCGATCATGCGCAGTAGCAGCGATCGTGAACAACGCTTTAACCACCTGATGATCATCGAACAGGCTCGCATCGAGGCCCTCAAGCGCAAGGCCGAACAGGCCGCTCAGGTGGTGCCTGCGTCCAGCATCGGTCATGCAGCACCCGAGGATGATCAGCGCCTGGGGCTGAGCGCCTGATGAAAGTCATGATCGGCGGTATCGAGTACGTGCCCAAGGTCGACGTTGCCGAGATCACTGATGAGCGCCTGCACGACGCCCTGCGCCAGCTGGTGTACATGCAGTACCTCAACGAAACCCACAAGCTTCGGGCTCAGGCCTGGGATGTTCTGAACACCCTTGCGCCCGATCTTGCCCAGCTATCGAGCAAATCCCCCAAAGCGGCCTATGACCGCATGCACCCGGAAGACCAGGAGTAGCGTCGATGAGCCTTCGAGATTTCCTGAAGACCAGCTTCTCTCAACTGCTTTCGGCGCCACGCCCCAGCATTCAATCGCATGAGGATTTGCTCAAGATCGATGCTGCCGACGAGCGCGAGTACCTCAAGCAACAGGTGACTGACCAATTGACCTTCCTGCGTGCGTTCGATGCTGAGATGCGCCAGACCATCGACCGCCTCCATGAGCCTGAGGAAGGCAAGCTGATCCCATCCCAGGTCAATCAGCTGATCAAGGTTCGGGGCCGAATGAAAACGGTGCTGGCAATGACCAGCGTGCAGATCTTCTCTCAGGCCAAGAACCAGACCCCCCAGCCTGTCGTCCAGGCAAAGCTGGCGCTGGAACTTGGCGCCGCCAGTGGCGAGATGGAGCAGATCCTCAAACGTATCGGCGATTTGCATGCAGTTTTGGCAGACATGCCTTTGGACACGGTCAGCAGGAAGATCGGCAACCCCAACAATGGCGGCTCTGGCGTGCTGTGGCTGGGCGATCACGTCAACGTCCAGGGTCACGGCAAGGGTCAGCTCTATGACCAGTATCGAGAAGGCCTGACCAAGCTGGTGATGCTCAACGCCTATGGTAAAGCCCACCTTCTCGACCTCTATCCTGAGCCGCGCAAAACACTCGACCAGATCAGGCATGACTTCAAGCACGCCCCGCTTGATTCTGACTCATGGTGAAGGGTTTCACGTAGGCGCTTGTTGATGCGCCCAAGGCTCCTTCTGATAATGGCCTAAACCGTCATCGGAATTGACCTGCCTACGCCTACGAGTGGCCCTGAAGTCATGAACACATCAAAACTGATCCCCCTGGTCATGTCTATGCTGCTAGTCAGCCCAATGGCCAAGGCCGACAATATCATTCGAATGCAAGCCCCTATCCAGGGAGGCTCAATCGAGCAAGCTGACAGCTGGCTCCCGTGGACGGATGAGATCAGCGATTGGGCTGCTGTCGGAACGCCCACACTCTGTTCCAACTGGGCTCCTCTGGCCAATACTGTCGCTGTAGGCGCATCCTTCACCCAAACCGCAACCGACTGTCAGCAGCTTCAACAGCGCACAATCCAGCCTACAGAGCGCAATGATAAGACCCTGGTCGTACGTAACGCCGGCACCCCCACCGTTGAAACGAAAACGGTCACAGTCAGCGCCACTCAGACTGTCGTAGGCACTCAGCCAATCGGCAATACCGCAGAGTTTTTGGTCACGGTCGGCAATATCTCCACCCAATGGGGATACATGACCAACACCAGCCGTGGCACCCTGATCAGTAGCACAAATCCCAACTATGTTCTCAGCTACGTCTCCCTTGGGTTTCAGAACCAGGTGCTGGTGGGCCTTGTGGGTCAACAACCGCAGTCAGCCTTCAGGTACAAATCGATCAAGATTCAGATGCTCAACAGCGCGGGTGCCGTGTTCTACACGATGTCCAGCGACAGCATTCTCAACAATTATGCGCCTGCGCCCTACTACGTAGGCTGGGCTCACAACGCTACCGATTACGCCAACGCCAAGGTTGCATCCCGATTCATCGTCACCTTGAGCTTCAGATAGAAACCCCTGCAAACCCCAGAACCCTGCAGCTATGCGGGGTTTTTGCTTACAAAGCTCAACGAAGAACTGTTGTCCGACACTGACCCGAATATTGAACGATAATGGAGGCGGGAATGAGGGGCGAAGCCCTGGGGCCTGAAGCTCGACCAGGCGGTCTGCCAATTTTGTTTGAGCCCCCCCCTATAACCCCCAAATACCACATTCACCCTGCTCCGCTCCCAACAGCCTTTGAAGGCTCTGAGGGGCCGCTTGGAGCGATGTCATACAAGAGTGTTAGCGGGCGTGGCGAGCCATATAGTTAACATATGAGCCATATAGTGCTCATGAGCAGGGTTCTGGCCCTTACTGCAAGCGGGCGAGTATCTAAGCTCAAAGTTTATGATGTACCGCAAAATCATCTGCAGAACATCAAAAGCCTGGTGATCATCCAAATGGCCCTTGAAAAGCACCGTAAAACCCCTGGATTATCCTAGGGGTTTGGATAGGTCGGCTGTCACTGGAAGGGGAAACCCTGCTTCACCTTCTAAAAGTACATGTATACGAAGCTTTAAGTGACGCAGTATCTTTCACACGGGCATGCCGGGAACCTAGGCCCGAGCTCCTTTTTCAATATATTGCACGGTGACATCGAGTAACCTACTGCCTTAAGCATTTCTGCAGCAATGAATACACAGCAGCTCGCATTAACCGGCTCACTGCTGGATAATCGAACCAGAAGACTATTCATCAAGGAGCCTGCACCATGCCCTCTCATTCTGATCAACCTGACCTATTGGCCGTTGGGAGGTACCTTGCAGCCATCCTTCGGCACAAAAAGGTGCCTGATCACATTGGACTCAAGCATGATGCCCAGGGATGGATGAGCATCGCCGAGATCATCGAGAAGTCAGCCACCAATCGCAAAGCGCCGCCTCTGAGCGACGAAACTATCGATCTTGCTGTGCAGCACTGCGACAAGCAGCGGTACGCCATCTCCCCTGATCGCACGATGATTCGGGCCAAACAAGGCCACAGCTTTCCTGTGGATCTGGGGCTTAAGACCAGTGTCCCGCCCGTGGTGCTCTACCATGGCACGGTTGATCGTTTTTTCAGAAGCATCATGCGCGAAGGCCTGATGCCCCAATCGCGCCAGCACGTTCACCTCTCCCACGAGAAGCAGACGGCTTTGAGCGTAGGTGGTCGACGCAAAGGTGAAGTCGTCATTCTTGAAGTCGACGTCAAGTCCATGTTGGCTGCTGGTCACGTTTTCTATCAGAGTGAAAATGGCGTGTGGCTCACGGAGGCAGTGCCTAAAGAATATCTAGGCACCTGCCCTTCCTGATGGGTCGTCGCCAAGACGAGGTACCCCAGGAGGCAGCTCGCTGGGGCAAAGGCAGATCACTTAAGAGGCTTGGTACCGTAAGCGCCACGGGAGTCAGAAACAAAGATATCTCTGTATTCTTCTGTATCAACGGCCATCACCCTCACCCCGGTAGAGGGATCGGTGTAGTACTCCATATGAGTGCGGTACTGCTTCTGAACGCAGTCAGTGGCTGTTTGCGAGAAATACTGGTCATTTTCGACCGTCGATGGATCTGGGCTCCAGTTGGAGCAGCCGTCATAACGACCTTTGTTAGACCATCCTCCGAATGCAATCTGGTAAGTCCTTTGGGCGGCAACATTCCCAACAGTTCTGGTTTCTTGGGTGAGCGAACCCACATTGCGGTATTGCCCCGTGACTGAGTTTTGCTCACGTTTCTGAACGTTTGCCGTCTGCTTTTGCTCACACAAGCTGGTTTGGTTAATGCTGGCGCTTGCGGTGTAACCGCTGGCGATCTGGGGTGACCACTCACCGCAGTTCGAAACCGGGCCGTTGTTGTACCAGGTCGAGTAAACAGGATCGGCGGCAACCCACGATGCCATTGAACCCACCGCCTGCCTGGACATGCTTCGGATGACGGTCTGATATTCCAGGTAGGACTTTCCAACGCTTCGGATCGCTTTCGAGCTGAGGTTTTGCTCTTGATCCTGAACGCTCCTTTCCTGATCGACCCAGCAATTGGATTTTTGAGTGAACGCGGTGCCACTCGCTACCGTACTTGCAGATGGCAGCCATGAGCCGCAGCTTGCTGCTGCTTCGCTATCCACCCAGCCGCCATACCGTGCGTCCGTGATCTCCCAGCTTCCAGCCGATAGGATGGGCGCTGATATCCGAATGATATTCTGCCCTGCGGGGGTAATTGCGAATGCACCGGCTGAACAACCAGTCAAAATCAACCCTAAAAGTGTACGTCTCACGTCCGGCCTCCGGCCTGTCAATAAACCACATTATCGTAAATATTAATCTATCAGGAAACGCGAGCAAGGCGGAAATGATTCATGCTATCTGATCAATAATAAACCTGAAAATATGCTCATTTCTGTCACGTATCCGGCAATCTCGAATCAGGTCATCAGGAAAAAGGTAAACCCCTGAAAATCCCCAGCTCTGAAGCACAATGCAAGCGCAAAAGGTAAACCCCGAGGGGCATGAATAGCAACGTCAGACAGCTTGATTCACGGTTCAGGCCGCATGGAATGTAAACCCCTAAATCTCACCACCCTTGTATTTCCGGGGACGCTCGTGTGAACGGCGTGGTATGGGTTTACGTTTTAGCCACTGATCAAATAGTTCTCCCGGTTGACGTTTTTTGCCAAAGAAAGATAAGCCTTTTCGAGGCTTTTTTTGCGGAAATGTAAACCAGAAATTTCAGACAATTTGCTCCCTATCAGCACTCCCTCGCGCCTCCTATAGCAAGTGCAATGCGTAGAGACTCAGGGTGAGTCAAGGCAGAGAGGATGATTAAATTTCCGCAGGAAAATACACGAATTACCTATCAATTGACGAAACCCCAGTCAGTCGGTAGGATCAGAATGAAACCCTTTCCCGATGGGAGTCTTGCCATGTTCAAATTTTATGCTGATGCCTTCAAAAACTGCCTGGACTTCTCGGGCCGTACCGGGCGCGAAGCGTTCTGGAAATTCTTCGCCGTTCACTTCGTCATCTCCCTGGTGCTGTTCATGCTCAACAAGCAACTGGACGCGCTGTACCTGCTGATCGCGTTGCTGCCCCTGCTGTCGATCGCGTGCCGGCGCATCCGTGACGCAGGCTTCAACCCCCTGCTGACCCTGTGCCACTTCCTGCCGGTCATTGGTACCTTGATCACTCTATTTCTGTGTGCTCAACCCACCAAGCAGGTGGCACAATGAGCCAAGGCAAGAAGCCCGAAGATGATGCCCTGGACACGACCCGTATTCTCAATCAGGTACTGAGCCTGGGCGACCAGATCGACCAATGCATTGGCCATATTCGCCGTGGCTCCAATGTAAACCAGGAAGAGATCTGGAGAGCCAGTGAGCGAGTCGACGACTTGTGCAGCATCGTACGCAAGGCGCTGGCGCGTAAGCCCGCGCAGGTGATGGTCGCAGAACTGGCCCGCCCGCTTGATCCGCAAGCCCGCGACACCCAGGTGGCCGTGCAAACCCTTCGTTCGATGGATGAGATCAAGGTCAATCTTCACGTGGCCCGAGAGGCTGGACTGGAAATCTCGGTGACCCCGGAGCTTGAAGCCATCTACGTGGCCGAGTATGGCAATGACGGAAAGCGCAATCTGGACGTGATGTTGGGGCGCGCCGACACAATCGGATCGGTTAATGTCCGCACGTTCATGGCACTTGAAGACCCGGCTGAATAAAGCAGTGGTTTGAGAACAAAAAAAGCCCTCCGCGTGAGGGCTTACTTGTTTATTGAGCGTGAGTCTCAGAGCCCCATGTCTGCTGCAAACACGCCATCCCGACCTTGATCTGAACGAAGCAGATACGATCGGTACCGAGCATCCTCGCTGACCTTGTACAGATAGCCGATCATCTGCGCAGAGGGTTTTTTTGCCAACACTTCATCAACATTCAGGGTGCTCAGAGAAGCATCCAGCCATGACAGCATCTTGCCCTTGACGTGCCGACTATGCGTCTTGATCCCCTGCTCCACTGTCGCGGTCACCAGATCGACCGGTGCCAATGCCTCAAAGGCTCCCATGCAGTCGAGCTGCTCGAAAGGATCAAACCCATAGGGGGCAAGATTTTTGAACAGCAATTTAAGATTGCGTGTTGCGTACTGAATGCCAACTTCCGAATCGCGAACCTTCAGTTGATCGCCAGCCAGACTGCGAATCTGATCGAAGATTATCGCCCGGCTTTGCTCTGGTGTGGAATCAACGCTGGCCACGATACCTTTGATGAAGCCGTCCGCTGGCGCTGGCGAAAGGCAACCACTGATACAGGTACGAATGCTGGACACTGCTCGGCTTTGTGCCAGCACGCTTTCTTCCACCTGGGCCAGGTATTTGGGCCGGTAGAATTTCACCGAGTTATGAAGCAGTGATTCTGCGGCGATGCGATCGACAAGGCTTGTAGTCTCAAGCGCATTAAGCAGTGATTCCAGGGAGGCACTGGTCTGCAAATGGTGCTCAAGTTTGATCATGAACTGAAGGCGACCAAATACACCGATGAATTCCGTGGGCTTTATCACGAGCGCCCCATTCTCATCCACAATTGAAGGCAGCTCGCACCCCATTGCCGAAGGATCACCAGTCATCTGGAGGTAGCCCTCAGGCTTGATGATGCCTAGTTTGGAAAAGGGGTCGAACAGAGCATTAAGGCCTTTGATCATGTCGTGCTGACGTTCATGGTCGAACAGGCAGGCAAACACGGGGAAGTAGGTCAGGCATTGTGAGACATTTCCCCCGGAGTGGTGATGGTCTTGCAGCAACCCCTCCCGACAGGCCTTGGTGCCGGTCAGCGCCGAAAATATGTGATCTGACAGCATAACTGCCAAATCCAGGCGATCCGAAATATCCAGGCCTGCTCTTGACGATAGCATCTGAAATTGACTGATGGCTTTGGGTATCTCAAGGCTGCATGGGCTGGTAATCCCTGAGAGGTTGGGCAGGATGGAAGTCATGATCAAAGCCCCAGGTCTTGGCCCAGGACAATGTCACGCCCCAGATCGGATTGTTTGAGAGCATCGCGGTATTTGGCGGAGCCGGTGTGCTTGGCCATCCACCCCAATTTATTGGGCGACAGGTTCTGCTCGATAATCCAGTCTTCATCCATTGTGAGCAAGGCGGCGTCTATCAGAATACTCTTTGTGGTGTCGTATGTCCGCTCATCATCGATCGAATCCACCAGGTAAGCTGTCAGTAGCGAACTGCCCTCATCAAAGCCCAGCGCTTTGGCGATCGCAGGCAAAGGATCAAACCCATGCTGCCCTGCGCGCAATAGCACCTGGCGCATGCACTCAACAGGATCGACATCATTGGTCAACTCATCATCCCTTTCGATGAACTCAATGATCGCCCCTTCCAGGGCCTCAAGGGCTTTGTAGGTTGCGCTCTTATCCATGTTATCGATGAAGTCGAACGCCAGGTTCAGGCGTGTCATGAAGGTGTCTTCGGGAATGCTGCTGATCTCTGAATCCATCATCATGTGAATCTTGACCCACGCCTCTTTGACGGGATCAAGGATGGGCTTGAGCATCAAGCGTACCGGGTCATTGGCTGGCTTTACGCCCTTGTAGACCCGCATGGCCAGCTCCAGATCGAGCATGACACGACTGTCCTGATTCATCTGGGGGTAGTAATTGCGCAGACGCTCGATTCCCGAGGTGCCTTGTTTGAAGATTTGATCGACTTGATTGCCAAGCTGCACGGGATGAATGATCTTGAATGAAGCAGGCTGATAGCGCAGTTCGCCACCAATATCCCATAGCTTTGTGCTGCCCAGCTTCATCACGCTGGCGTCATTGCACGCGGTGCGCAAGGTGTGGATCTCCGTTGTGCGCACGTTGCCGTAGAGATCGTAAACTTCGTCAAGCATGACGCCTAGCAGGGGGTGATCGCGCATCAACGCATATGAAAGCGTGGTAAGCACCTGGGAGGGCAGCTTTGTCCCGTCCAAGCAGAAGGGCTGCAAAGCCGTGGAGGCTGCTGCCAACGTCCCATAGTGGGCCAGGATCTGCTCAGCCAGGGTTTCTGCTGCGGCAAGGACATCTTCGATTTTTGGCCGGGTGCTGACAACCTTGATGAGGGACATCAGATCGTCGCAGACCTTGATCAGCTGCGCAGGCGTAGGGTTGTGGGACTGGCTGTACAGATCGAACGTGGGCATGGAAATCTCCTATACCCAAGTTTGGCGGCTGAGCACGAGGCGCATCAAGCTCAGGAGCGCCCCTGGCAGCCCCTACAGGCCAAGATCCTGACCAAAGACCACCTCACGCCCGGTCTCGGTTTTCTTCAGCGCCTCACGCAGCTTGGGAGTGCCCTTGAGCTTTAGCAGCTTGACCAGGTACCTCTCATCCAGACCCAGAGACAGATACACATCCTCACTCGCAGCAGTCAGTGCCGCCTGCTTCCAGGCATCAGCGGTATCCATCTCATAGGGGTCTTCTACAAAGCCTTCATCGAGCAGGGCCTGAACCATGGACTTGTTTAGCGTCTTCAGTGCCCTGTAGTGCACATTCTGACAAACCTCATCCAATGCACAGAAGCCGAACTCATCAGCCTTCTCAAGCACCTTTATCAGACCTGGTACTGCCATTTCGGGATGATTGAAACGGTTGGCGCCATCTCCATGGTCGGCCATCCACTCTCGGATACAGGTGCTGATTGCCTTGTGGACGATGTCGGTCGCCTGCCCGATCGGTAGAGCGCGCATCAACGCAAAGGCATGCTCCAGGCGAAGATCGAAATTGGCGTAGACGTCGGGGTCGTCCAGCACCTCGAACATCTCGGCGAAACGCGTGTAGCCGTCCTCAATGTCGTTGAGCTTGTCGCCGAGGAGCGCACGCACCGGGTCATCAGCCGGCTTGATCGATTGGTAGACCTTCTCGCACAGCGTCTTGTCCAGAAGCTGGCGGCTGGCTTCGCTCATTACGGGGTAGTCGTCCAGGATTTTCTGAACGCCTGCAGGGCCCTTGTTGTAGAAGTCGTTAACCTGGCGCTGAAAAGATTGCTTGTGAATACTGGCATAGCCTGCCGGGCTGCAATTGAGCTTTCCGTTATGTCCCCATAGTCGTGGAATGACCGTCCCCGACAACATGCTGTCGTTCCATATCCCCTTGGTGAAGGCGCTGAATGAATGATCCTTGCCATCGCCATACAGCGCTTCGATTTCCCTCAACAAGACGTGAAGCGTTCCGTGCTCGTACACCGATGCGTACACAAACACACTAAGCGCCTCACGGGTTAGCTTGCTGCCCTCCCTCCTGAGCCCGCAGAGTTCCTGCGACACAGTCTCAAGGCTGTAATAGTGGCCCAAGATCTGCTCGGCCAGGTGCTTGGCTTCAATCAGCAAATCTGTCCAATCCGTATGCCTGGGCTTGTTGGCCACAGCTTTCGAGAAGGCTGCGCATACAGCCTGCAGCTGCTCGGGTGCTGGATTGCAGGATTCTCTGTAAAGGTCGAACGCTCGCATACATCACAACCCCAGATCCTGGCCAAAAACGATTGCACGGCCCGTGTCCGACTTCAACAAGGCCTGGCGCAGGCCAGGTGTACCCTTATAGCGTGTCAGCTTGGCCAAGTGCCTCTCATCGAGCCCCAGGGAAAGAAGAAAATCCTCTTCGCAGGCAACCACGGCTGCCTCAACCCAGGCGGTAGGGGTATCAAGATCATCTGAGCCAGTGTCAAAGCCACCGTCCAGGATGAATCCAACCAGCAACGCGGGCGACTCCTTGGCCGATGACAAGGTGTGCTTGGCCACCTCAGCCAGCCCATCAAAGCCTAAGGGCCTGGCGCGCTCCAACACCCTGACCAGGCGAGGGATCACCAACTCCGGCTCATCCAGGTTTCTGGCCAGGCCCGAGTCATCAGTCATCCAATCCCGAATGCATTTTGAAATGCCCTTCAGCACTTCATTGGACTGATCCTTTGGCAGGAACTCAACCAGGGAAAAGGCGTGTTCGAAACGGTCTTCGAATCCGCCCACATCGTCATCCCGGTCGACCAGCTGAAAGAGCTTCTCGAAACGCACAAGGCCGTCCTCGACAGTGTTGAGCCTGTCGCGCAACAGCCAGCGCACAGGATCGTCGTCGGCCAACACGGAGCGATACACGCGCCTGATCAGATCTTCATTCAGCATTGCGCGACTGGCATCATCGAGCATCGGGTAAGCGTCCAGAATTTTTTTAACCCCAGCTTCTCCCTCTGCAAAAAGGGCTGAAACCTGACGAAGATAAGTGCGGTTGTGCATGTGGGAGAAGGCTTTTGGGTTGTACTTGAGCATGCCCTCGGCATCCCACAGCGTTGGGCGCGGCAGCAGCAGCAGCGCAGAATCCTGAAGCATGCCGTTGAGCGATGCGAAAGCTGTGCGGTCTTGTTCATCGCCATAGACGGCATGCACCTCATTGAGCATGGTGTTGAGCGAGGGGTGTTCGCGCACGCAGGCGTAGAAAAACACGTTCATCAGTTGGTACGGCATCTTCTGGCCCTGGCGGGCGAATGCACTCACCTCCTGAGCGACTGCCGGCAGGTTCTGATAGTGCCCCAGGATCTGCTCAGCCAGACTTTCTGCCGCCGTCAGGACATCTTCAATCTTGGGTCGGCTGTCGGCAGACTTGATGTGGGACATCAGATCGTCGCAGACCTTGATCAGTTGCTCGGGCGTAGGGTTGGGGGACTGGCTGTACAGATCGAACGTTGGCATGGAAATCTCCTATACCCAAGTCTGGCGGCTGAGCGTGATGGGCAGCAAGCCTCACAGCCCCAGATCGTGACTGAACACAGCCTCTCGACCGGCGCTGGTGTGCTTGAGGGCTTCTCTGAGCCCCGGCGTTCCCTTGATCTTGAGCAGCATGACCAGGTACTTCTCATCCAGACCCAGGTCAAGATAGATTTTCTCGTCTGTGGCTATCAGGGCTGCTTCCTGCCACGCGATCGCTGTATCCAGCTCGCTGCGATCCTCAAGAAATCCTTCATCGAGCAAAGACTCAACCATGTTCTTGTTTACGTTTTGGTTGGCCATGTACCTGATGTTGCGCGCCACTTCGCCCAAAGGGTTGAAGTCATGTTGCCGGGCACGCTCAAGCACCCTGACCAGATTGGGTACCGCCACAACAGGCTCGTTGAAGCTGTTGATGCCGTCGCCATGATCGGTCATCCAGTCGCGAATGCAGCGGTTAATGGCCCTTTCCACCAGGTGCGCACCTTCATCTGCCGGCAGGGCGCCAACCAGGTCAAACGCATGATTTAGACGAGCATCGAAGCCAAGATGATCATCCGGATTATCCAAGTGCTCAAAGAGCTTTTCGAACCGTGTCAGGCCATCCTGCATGACCTCAAGCTTGTCTTTGAGCAGCACTCGCCTTGGATCATTGGCGGGCGTGACGCTGGTGTAGACAATGGAGCAAAGCTCGGCATCCATCCTCAGGCGACTCTCCTCGTCCATCAGCGGATAGTCATCGAGGATCTTCTGAACGCCCCGAGCCCCTTGATGGTAGAAGTCTGCGACCTGACGTGCAAAAGCGTCCCTTTGCATAAAAGCAAAAGAGCCTGGGCGGCACTGAAGCTTTCCGTCTTCATCCCAGAGTCTTGGCTTTGGCAAAAAAGAAATCAGTCCGTCCTGCCACATCCCTCTAATGGAATTGCAGGCCCTCTTGTCTTCACCATTGGCGTAAATCTGAGTCATCTCATCAAGCACGATGCCAAAGGAGGGATGATTCTGCACGCTGGCGTAGAAAAATACATAGAAGGCCTGGTGGGGCAACTTTTCCCCATGCCCGCTAAATCCTGCGAGCTCCTCTGCCACCTCACTCAGACTTCCATAGTGCCCCAGAATCTGCTCGCCGAGGTTCTGAGCAACCTGCAACAACTGCTTGGAGTGCAAGGCTGAAGGATGACCCACCATTTTCATGAACTGATCACAGACAGTCATGAGTTGTTCTGGGGTCGGATTGGGCGAGTGGCTGTACAAGTCGAGGCTGGGCATTGAATTCTCCTATACCCAATTCTGAGTGCTGAGCAGGATTCACATCAAGCTCAGAAGGGATTACAGCCCCAGATCACTACCGAACACCGCGTCTCTGCCGGCTGTGGATTTGAGCAGATGATTACGGATGATCTTCGCATCACCGCTCAACGCTAACAGCTTTATGAGGCGCCGTTCAGCCAGCCCCAGACTCAAAATCCAGTTTTGATCGAAAGACCTCAGAACGGCCTCCTTCATGGCGCCAGCACAAGTCATTTTACCGCGATCAGCCTCGATGCCGAAATCAATCAAATACGCGACCACTGTCTGGTCGCTATTTATGCGACCCGGCGCATACTTGTACAAAGACACCATGGAATTGAAGCCGCAAGCCTGAGCTCTTTCGAATATCTTCACGAGATAGGGAATGCCCACATCCGGATTTTCGAAGACGCTGTAGTAACCCGCAGTAGGGGTCTCCATCCAAACATCCATTATCTCCCTGATCTGCTCAAAGATGACCTCCTGATTTTCACTCGACAGTTTGTCGATCAGGCTGAAGGCATGCTCAATCAACAAGGGCGTATGGTCTTCATCGCCACCGTTCATGGGCGAGTCGAACATCCGGGCGACCCTGGTTTTGGCATCCTGCAGGTTATCAAGCTGATCTCTCAGGAGTTCGCGCACCGGATCATCGTCAGCAAGCGTCGACTCATACACGTGACGGCAGAGCTTTCTTGTGATCATCCTCCTACTTTCAGCATCGACCCCAGAAAGGCTGGTCAGCATTTTCTCCAGGCCTTCATGACCTCTTTCGAAAAAACTCAGTACTTGCTTGTCCAAACTGGTGCCGTGGATGGTGATAAAGGCAGCTGGGCTGTATTTGAGTCGATCATCTTCGTCCCACAGGGTGGGCCTTGGCACCATCATCAGCATGGTGTGAGAAAGCATCATCTCCTGCTTTTTGATCGCCACACTGTCACTGCCGTCTCTGTACAGGTCATGAGTTTGCGCCAAGATGGTACAGAGCGAGGGGTGCTCTCGTACGCTGGCCCAAAGGAACACCTGCTCAACTTCGTGAGGGAGCTTTTCAGTCGGATGTCGATGGTCTGCCAAAAAGGCTGACACCGCCATCAAGTCCGGATAGTGGCCCAGGATTTGTTCGGCAAGATTCTCTGCTGCTTCCAGAAGATCGTAGGGATGCGTTGAGCCGGCGCGCTTGGCCTCGATCATCATCTCTCTGAGAATGTCGCTATGGCCCGCAGACGGGGCTTTCTTCTCAGCCACAAAGGCAACGAACTGTTCGCAGACAGCAATGAGCTGCTCTGGGTTGGGATTGGTCGAGTGGCTGTACAGATCAAAGCGAGGCATGGCAGGTCTCCTATGCACCATTTTGAGGGGTGAGTGGTCGGGGGAACAAGCAGCGCTTAAAGCCCCAGATCCTGACCAAACACCACGTCGCGACCAGTGTCGGTCTTTTTCAGGTGCTCCCGGATCTTCTGCGAGCCAGTTCTCCCGGCCACCCACGCCAACTGGCGTACATCAAGATCAAAACTTAGCAGCTTGTCATCATCAAGGCTCAGTATGGCTGCCTGTGCCCACCTCATGTACATTGACAAAAAGCTGCTTTCCTGCTCCAGATTTGGAAGGTTAGTCAGGACGCCATGCACAAAGTCCTCCTCGCTGATCGCAAGGTTCACAGTCTTGGACACCACAGCTAAGGGGTTGTAGCCCTGGCGCTTGGCTCGAATGAGCACTTTGGTCATGCATTCCACCAGCTGATCTTCGTTATCAAACGTTGGCTCATCTTGGATGTGGCAGGTAATGATCTCATCAAGCTTTGTGAGCACTCGCTGGGCTGCTTCAGCTGGCAGCCCATCAATGAAGTCGAAAGTGAAATCCAGTCTTTGAAGAAATTGTTCTTGTGGGTCGAGGCTCATTTCGGATTCAAATAGGACTTCAATCCGCGCCAGCCCGTCCTGCACATCATCGAGCTTATCGCGCAGCGTTGCGCGGATAGGAGAATTATCATCAAGATCTGAGAGGTAGATGCGCCAACACAGCGTGGTGTCCATCATTTCCCGGCTGCTTTCGCTCATGTCAGGGTACAAGCTCAACAGCCTTTCAAGCGCCCCACTGCCCTTACGGAAGACAGCTGTAATCTCGGCATCGAACACCTGGCCATGGACGAATCTGAACGCTTTGGGGTCATGGACAAGCACCCCAACACTGTTGATCATCTGCGGCTTGGGCATCACCACAAAGCGCCTGTCGCTTTGCAAAAATCCGGCGATAAGCAGGTACTCAGCCCCCGGCGCCGTATCGGCATACATCTCATGCAGTTCATTGAGGAAAACCTCAAGCAGCGGATGCTCCTGAACACAGGCATACAGGAAGGTGCGCAACACATTTTCAGGCAGTTTTTGGTTTTGACTGCAAACACCCCGCAGTGCTCTTGAGGCTGCCTCCAGGCTTCCATAGTGAGCAAGGATCTCCTCGGACATGCTTTGCGCCACCCGCAGGTGCTCCTTGATGTGTCGGGCGCAGTCAGTCGCATCATCCTCGACGAACTGCTCGCAGGCGATGAGCATGTGATCGACAACCTGGTTTGGGTGAATGTTTTTTAGGTTCAGTATTGTCATTGATAATGTCCACACGGGAATAGCAGGTTCAGTTTCATAAGCCCAGATCCTGCCCAAACAGTATTTCTCGACCGGTAGGCGAAGACTTCAAGGCAGATCTGAGCTTTTTCGATCCCCTAAAATCTGCAATTCTTGCAAGCTTCCTCTCTGGAATTCTCTGATCCAAAAGGGTTTGATCATCAAGAGTCAACACGGCTACCTCCATGATCAGGTTGTATGTTAAATACCCCGAACGAGCTACCTCAGTGAATTGGCCCACCATATGGTGGAGCAAATCGTCTCGGTTTTTTATTTTGTTCTGCAGGTGCAACCCAATCGCACCGATTAGATCAAAGCCGTGGTCTTGCGCCTTGCCAAACAGTTTCAGCGCACATTCGAGAGGCTGGTGCGCCTCTGAGAGAAACTCTGCATCCTCTCCCACCCAGAAACCTACAGTTTGTGTCAGCTCTTCAAATGCCTCGCTCACTTGGGCAGGATCAAGCCGTTCGATCAGTGCAAAGCAAAAATCCAGGCTTTTGTGGAATTCAGAATCCGGCTCATTATTGAGGTCACACCCAAAAACAGCCTTGATACGGTGCTTGGCGTCCTCAACCGGGTTGATCTTGTCCCGGAGCAAAACCCTCATCGGATGATCTTCCTGCAGGCAGGCGATGCAGACCCTATGCCCCAATTCGTAATCGCACAGTTTGCGGCTGGCCTCGTTCATGTCCGGGTAGGACTCAAGCAGTCTTTCAACTCGCCAGGCGCCTTTTGCAAAGTACTCTGACAGCTGGCTGTGAATGGATTTTGGGTGAACGCGGCTCAGGGATGAAGGGTTGTGCTTCAAGACGCCATAGGCATCCCAGGCATAAGGGCGCATGACACCCTTGAGCAGTTTTGACCCAGGGGTCATCCGGATCACCTTGAGTACTTCGGGATCATCCTCGTGCTCATAGAGCTCGAATAACTCATCCATGATGATCGAGAGCATGGGGTGTTCACGCGCACAAGCATACAGGAAGGTGTGCAAAACAGGGTCAGGGAGCTTTTTGCCTTCAGTGCAGAAGCCAATCAGCACCTGGGACGCCCTTCTCAAGCTGCCGTAATGTGCAAGGATCTGCTCAGAAAGGCTTTCAGCCACTTCCAGATGATCCTCAACAGCCCAGGTGGAACCGGCCATAGCGCTATACCGCTCGCAGGCAAGAAAGATTTGGGCATCGGCGGCTGCAGGGTGTATGTGAGCAAGGTTGAGGTCATGCACGGGTATGTCTCCTATGCCCTATTGTTCACGCTGACAGAATGCAGGGTCAATAGACCCGTAAAGCGTTACAACCCCAGATCTTGGCCAAAGACAATGTCGCGCCCGGTGCTGCTCTTCTGCAGATGCTCGCGTAGTCGACTAGAGCCTTTGGCATGGGCAAACCAGGCGATCTGATGCTCTTCAAGCCCCATGGTCAGGAGCGTGTCATCTTCTATTCTGACGAGCGCCGCCTGAAGCCAAACTCGGCAGGTGTTCTCTTCCCATGCCAGATTCTCGAAATCCTCCAGTATTCGAGTGATGAACCCGGCTTCAAGCTTGTCGAAGGACTCAACGAAGTAATCAAAATGACTAACGATGGTACTTGTCCCGTCGTAACCCAGTGCCGACGCCCGGTTCAAAACATCAACCAGGCACTGCACGGGCTGGTAGGTCTGCTCAAGCTCTTCGCGCCCCTCCAGCCACTGCTTGATCACTAAGCCCAGTTGTATCAAAGCACAGGCTGCATGCTCGCGTGGCATGCGTTCGAGCAGCGCAAAGGCATGATCTCGGCGTTTTACAAATTCGCTGCCTGGAGCATTGCTCAGGTAGCACGCAAACATCGCCTTGATGCGCTCCTTTGCATCTTGAATGTCATCGATACGACCCAACATCACCAGACGGACTGGATCGCCGTCAGGTACCAGGCTGCGACAGATGGTGCTGGCAAGCTCCATATCCAGCATCTTCTGACTGTGAGCATCCAGATCAGGGTATTGGCTCAAAAGCCGCTCGATCGCTGGCGCACCTGCCCAGGCAATTGCGGAAACCTGAAACTCAAAGGACTTTCGATGAATGCGTGCAAATGCTGCCGGATTGTATGAAAGCATGCCATCGGATCGAAACAAGCCAGGTCTTGGCACCGAAGTAAATCTCACATCTTCGCGATGTTTCTGCATCGCTCCCAGCTCCCCGGTGGTTGATCCGTCACAGTAAAGATCATGCAACTCGTCGAGCATGATGCCCAAGGTCGGGTGCTCGCGAACCGAGGCCCACAAGAAAACACCCAGGACATTGGTGGGCAGCTTGTCGTTGATTTGTGCACCATTGCTGCTCGCCAGCATGGAGGCAGACGCCTGCTTGAGGCTGCCATAGTGGGCCAGAATGCTTTCGGCCAGATGCTCGGCAGTCAAGAGCAGGTCTTCGACCTTGTAGAGCATTCTGTCAGACTCCAACATGAACGTTTGACACACCGTGACGATGTGTCGCTGGTGTTCAGAGGTCGGAATAGCGTCGAGCTTGAGCAGGTTCATGGGTTTCTCCTATGCCCCATTGTCTGCGCCGCTGAGACGCAGGGTCAAGGAACACTCACGTCCTAGAGACCCAGATCCTGGCCGAAGATGATGTCTCTGCCGGTACTCGACATGAGCAGGGCCTTGCGCAGTACATCCGATCCTCTCGCCTGGGCAATGCGCGAAAGTACTCGCTCATCAATACTCAGCGAAAGCAGCTTCTGCTCATCCACAGCAAAGAGAATCGCCTCCATCAAAACTTTGGCCGAATTGGTGGTGTTCTGACCGAACTCTATGGATTTGAACATCGTTTCGACGATGGCGCCCTCATCGTGCATGTACACGAACGCTGGGCGTAAAGCCCGGAGCACGTCATAGCCATGCCTGCTGGCGCGGTTCAGGACGGTGACCATGCAAACGACTGGATCATAGGGGTTGCCCAGGTCACAGCCGCCATTGTCCAGCCACGCGCTCAAGACGTCAGTCAGTTGCTCCAGCGCATTTGTGGCCTGATCGGGCGTCAAGGTATCAATAAAGTTGAAACAATCATTCAAGCGAGCCATGAACGGGCTAGCCGGATCATTTACTACCTCCAGCACGCCGTTGAAGAGGCAGCTGATGCGAGCCTTGGCATCTTCGACGTCATCGAGCTTATCGCGCAGCAGGCGCCTTACAGGATCACCCGCTGGCAGGTCGGAGAAATAGACCCGATTCACCAGGTAGTTGTCGATCAACCTTTGGCTGTCAGCGCCCATTTTGGGGTAATGACCCAGCAAGCGCTCTATCCCACTCTCGCCCTCTGCAAAAAAGGCATTGAGCTGGCGATTCATTGCGCCGTGGTGGACGTTTCGAAAGGCTGCAGGGCTGTACATCATGACCCCGGCGCTATCCCACAGCTGCGGACGTGGCGTTCTGATGAACCTGGGATCCTGCAGTATCCCGGTCATGGATGACGCTGCCTGGGAATACCCAGAGTGGCAGTACAGCTCGTGCATCTCATTAAGTATGATCGATAGCAGCGGGTGCTCCCGCACGCAGGCAAAGACAAAGGCCTCCATCACCGGCATGGGCAGCAGCTCATCAGGGCTGCAGTAAGCTCTGAGTGCCCTGGATGCCTCGTTCAGCGTTCCATAGTGAGCGAGGATCATCTCAGCCAGGTTCTCTGCAGTAGCCAGAATGTGGTGAGTGCCGCATTCATCTCTGGAGGCCCGGTGTATGAACTCCCGACAGGTGCCAATGATATGGCTCTCTGGGGTGGGCGCATCAACCTGAGCGGGCGCTGGCGCTGGCGGGTTGGCCTGGAACATTTCTTTCAAGCTCTGATCAATGATCACGGGGAATCTCCTATCCCCCATTGTTCTGCCTGAATAAGCCATGGGTCAAGCCGCGCCGGTCACCCCTAATGAGAGATTCACCGCTCTGGGGAAAGCTCTACACCCAGTTTCTTGGCCAGCTGAGTCAGCTCGTCAGAACGTTCGTCGACTAGCTGCTCCCTCATGATCTCAGAAGCAGCCTGTTCCCGAATCTTCGACTCCCCCAGGGTTTCACACATGGGCGCCGGCACCAAGCCACGGGCTGCCATCTTGCGTAGGTAGTCCAGGTACTGGGCATCGGGTCGGCTGCGCCCGAATTCCTCGGACAGGTTCACGCCATGGTCAATCAGGTGCTGGTTGTTGGCGGCGAAGCCCTTGAACTGATCAATGGTGATCATCGCCTTGACTGCCAGCTTCTCAGGGCCAAAACCCCACACATGCTGGGTCAACACATTCAGCAGCGAGCTGCCCATGGTGTGGGCTACCTCTGTTCCTGTGTAGCGTGCAACACCCCCGCTGGTCATGACGCCAGGCGCAAGAGGCGCGGTCGACTCGAAGACCTTGTTGGACATGGCCTTGAGCTCAGCATGATCACCCTTGATGATCCCGAAGGTAGCGTAAGCGTGTTCACCCTCCTCAAGTCCCGGCATCTGAGTCTTGACCAGGGCTATCTCCCCGGCAGGTACGTCGACCAGCGGCGTGCGCCATACCGGCAACTTCAGTACGTGGGTGAATGAAGCATTGAGAACGTCTTCAGGGTAATCGTTACGCTTGGCGAGGTTGTCCAGGTGATGGTCATTGACCAAAAAGCTTACGGGCGCTACGGATCCTGCCCCAGCGATGGCCGAGGACAGTTGAATGGGCATCACATCGTAGTCATTGAAGACCCGATCACTGACCACAATGCCAACCATGACCGTCGTGCCACGGGTGACCAGGTCAGGATCGACGAGCGCAAATTGCAATTTCATACAAATTCTCCTTTTCACCAGTGTAGCCAGGCAGCATCGCCGATAACCAGCTGGTGCTCTCATTACTCACCCATCATTGAGTATGAGACGTAACGCTCAAAGCCCCAGATCCTGGGCCAGGAGAATGTCACGCCCGGTGCCTGTTTTCTGAAGCGCCTCCTTTAGCCCCTCGGAACGACGGGCCTGCGCCAGCCAAGCAACGACCCGCTCATCCTCCACTTCAGCCAACAGTGTGTCTTCATCCAGGCTTAGCAGAATGGATTCTACCCAAAGGGAGACGAAGGTCTGCTTTCTGGTGTCAGCTTCAATCCTCCCAAAGGCAAAGTCGACGAGCCCTTTGCCGCTCTCCTCCCAGCACATCTCCGAGTTCATCACCCTGAGGCCATCAAAGCCATGCTCTCCTGCTTTTACGAGAAGGTGCTGAAGATTGTTAACCATGGCATGGCCGTACGAAACACGGTCGTTGTTTGCCAGCATGTTCGAGATATTGCCTTCAATATCATCTATAACCCTAGCGACTTGATCAGTGCGAAGATTTTCAACAAGCTTGAACAGCCGGTTGGCTTTTTGTCTATAGGATGCCCCCGCCCAATCAGTTTCGACGGTGAGTCTCGAATCACTATCACTGTAGTGAAGCAGCTCCCTCAACAGCGAACAAATTTCTTCGCCCGGAAAGCTGCTCGTCGGAGTATTTCCGGTGCTAGACGACCCTGGGCTTTGTGCGTTGAGCTGGATTTTCACGAAGACATCCTTTTTTCAACAGTATAGCCCTACAGATTTTTATCCTGCTAGCGCTTGCGTACGCCAAAGCGTCACCCCCTGCCAGGCTTTCAAAACCTAAGCCCGCAAGCGTTCCGCTGCAGCATCAATTCAAATTGATCGGTCAGTGTCAGACAACGACAACCGGTCACTATATTCGATTTAGACGTATATTGACAATACCCGTTTTGGGGGTAGAATTGACCTACAACAACAAGAAAGATGCTGCGCTGCCACGGGGCTCTACCCAGGGTTTCCAGCCTGCACAGCCTTGTTCATCCGATAACAACAAGAAAATGTGGTGAGCATGAATCAGCCCAAAGTGGCTTTTGTCCGAAAGTCAGCTCCTTCGAGTCGTCAGGACGGGTTGTTTGCCCATTTCCCTGATGCTCAGGCCCTTCTCAAGGATCCTGTCGATTTCGATATCGTGATCCTTGACCAGACTGCCGAGCTGACCGGTCTTTTCCTGCGCCTTTTGCGCGTCAGTTCTCGCTACCGCTTCAAGCTCATCTATGCCCGCGACCAGAGCAATGCTCTGAACACATCGCTGTCCGATGGCCTACCCCCTGAAAACTTCTTTCTGATCAGCCAAGCCTGGAGCGCCGTCACCGAGCGCCTGGATGCATTCAACCGTGGCAGCCAGCCAGAAAGCTTCGAAACCCGAATTCTCGCTTACCTGTGGATGCGCGAAGGCAGCACCCTGCGCGCCGTGGGCAACAACAAACTGAACCAGCATTACCACTACCCTCTGCTCGATGCCTTGATGGGCAGCGAGAAAGCACACGCTTTTACCTGGCTGAGCTTGATGGAAGGTAAGGGTCTGCTGGAACCTGCCGGCATTGTCGACCGCATTCGCATGTGCAAAGGCTGTGGCTCAAGCCGCCTGAATTATGTGGACGTGTGCCCTGAGTGCAACTGCCTGGACATCAAGCGCCAGCCAGCCATCCACTGTTTCACCTGTGGTCACATCAACCACCAGGACAAGTTCCTTGTTGGTGGCGTGATGAACTGCCCAAAATGCCTTACTCGTCTGCGCCATATCGGCAGCGACTACGACCGCCCGATGGAGAACTACAGCTGTAATGGCTGCCATGCCTTCTTCGTCGATGCCAAGGTCGATGCGCGGTGCCTTGATTGCGGCGAATGCCACGAGCCCTCAGAACTGCGCATGCAACTGGTGCAGGACTATACGCTGACCGAGAAAGGTCGGATGCTCTGCCGCAATGGCCTGCTGTTCGAGCAGACCCTCAATGAGAAGTTCGTGCGTGGCAATTTCGTTTCGTTCGATCAATTCAAGAACCTGCTTGTCTGGCAGATGCAGATGGTCAAGCGCTACCCCGAGTTCTGCTTCACGCTGCTGGGCGTGCACATGCACAACCTTGAAGCGGTGATGGGCGAATTGGGGGTGATCAAGGGCAATGCCTTTGCGCAAAACCTGGTCGAGCGCATCAGCGCCAACCTGCGTGAGACCGATCGCGCCAGCCGCAGTCAGGACGATCATCTGTGGGTGTTGTTGCCCCATACCGATGCCAAGGGTGCCAGCAAGGTCGAGCCGCGCCTCCAGGAGATCCAGAAGCTGCTGAGCACTGCATCGGCTCAAGTGAAGATGTCGGTGGCTTCGGTGAGTATCCAGCAGGGCCACAAGCTTGATGACGAACCCGAGGGGCTGCTGGCTCACCTGCGCGACCAACTGGGTGCCGCATGATCGAGAGCATCATTGCCTACTGGCAGTCGTACGCCCACGACCTGGGAATGGCCGACGGTACCTTTCGGCTTTTCCTGATGATCTTCCCCTTCTTCCTTGTGTTCGAGGTGCCTCTCAACGTCTTGATCATCCTGGGTGTGGGGCGCTGGTTCCTTCGCATGAACACCCTGC
>Ga0247734_1000318_pt1 | contig 42826 bp, 72 predicted proteins | sample UWRJL103311B2_FD_180933 | JGI IMG/M metagenome (GOLD analysis project Ga0247734, IMG submission 180933) | Plant litter microbial communities from Arlington Agricultural Research Station in Wisconsin, United States - UWRJ-L103-311B-2 | ecosystem: Environmental > Terrestrial > Plant litter >...
TCTTAAAACGCCTTGCAATGCTTTGGCTTTTTCTATTGTAAGCTGATTTGACCTATCTTCATACCTTGCTTTAATAATATTCTGCTCAATCAAAAACTGATTTTGCAACTGCGAAAGGTCTTGAAATTGGTCAGTCCCTTTTTCTACAGAATATTCATATCTTTTTATATCGTTTTTTAATTTCAGCTTATTAAGCCTGTTCTCTTCTTCGAAAGCCATTTTTGCCTGATTATTCAAACCAAAATAATAATTTTCCATTGCTTCGGCTCGGTCTTTGAAGTTCTGTTCTTCATCCTCCATAACTCGCTTGTCGTTGTTAGATAAAACCTCTGAATTAAGCTTTCGCAATTCATATATTTTAGCTTGGTAATCTACTTCGTCTTTCTGAAGCTTAACTTTTTTCTTTTTATTTTCAGTATCTGCTTTTTCTTTTGGGTTTAGTTCGTCTAGGAATTTTGAAATAGCCTTTAACTGCCCTTCCCTAATCCCTAATTGGTAATTTAATCCTTCTAATGTTTTTTCATTTTCAGCATATTCTTCTTTTCTTGCCTTTATTCCGTTTTCTCCAAATCTAGGTAAGTAATTTCCGTTTTTATCTTTTGGCCTTCTCACCTCACTAAAAGTATCTTGAAGTTCTTTGTTTCTTTTTACAATACTGTTATATTCAACAATAGCGTCATTTCTTAATTTAGAAATATTATCTTGTTCTGAAAGCGCATAAAATTTTCTGTATTCCTGATATTTTTTCTGAAATTCCTCTTGGGTTTTGTATATTTTAGAAGATGCTTTTCGGAAATCTTCTGCTGACACATTTAACGTTTCTGTTTCGTCTTTAAATCCTTTTGCAAATCCCCTGCTCTGAAATTCCTTATCAGCTGATTCCTTGCTTTGGATTAATCTTCTGAATCCTTCTATAGAATCGCCTATTGCTGATATCGAACCTGACAAGAATTTTGCAAACGCTCCATCTCCTTCGTTAAGCGTTTTTATTAATTCAGTCCAAGTGTTTTTTAATCTTGTGGTTTCAGCATTTAAAGTTTCTACTCTTTCTAGATTTTCAACTCCGTAAGCCTTTTCTAATTCTTTAGCAAATGCAGGTAAAACTTCGGCAGCCAAAACTTTACCATCCTTAAGCATTTTATTCAATTGCTGTTCCGTAACATTCATTGACTTTGCAAGAATTCCAAATGCGCCAGGCAATCTTTCTGCCAGCTGACCTCTGATTTCTTCAGCCTGAACAGTTCCTTTTGAAATCATCTGTTGCAACGCAAGAAATGCGCCTTTCTGCTGTTCAACAGACAACCCCATTGCCCCGGAAGCCTTAGATACGCTTTCAAATATATTTTGGATCTGCTGTGCAGTTATTGCTCCTGAATCTATTGCATTTTTAGATGCCGCATAAAAAGCAGTATAAGACTGTGTAAGTCCTATAAGCTCAATTCCATATGCTTCTGAAATTCTAGATAAAAACTGCTGTGTACTGGCTACCTGTGCCGTATTTCCTATTACTTGCGTTAATGCAAAATTCATAGACTGCAATTCACGTGTAGTATTGAAAATATCTTTTGCAATTGATGCAATTAATGCCGTGCCTCCAAGAATTCCGAATGCGCCTATAAGGTCTTTCAGTCCCCTTGCCGCTTGCATCGGATAATTACCTACATTTCTATTGAACCTTCCTACAGCTCTATCAGCCGCTAAAACACGCCTGTTTAATGAGTCAAATTCTCTTTGCGCATTTCGTAATTCCCTGTTGTATTGTCTTTGTGTTTGTTCCGCTCGTCTTCCTCCTGCAATCAAATTTTGTAGGTTTCTGGCAGAAATTGCCTGTTGTGCTGACAATCTTTGGTATGCACCGCCTAAAACGGAAACAGAACGTGCGTATTGATCTGCATTTTGCCTTAAAGTTCGTTGGTTTACTATTTCTTCAGCAGATAATTGATTTGCTCTTTCACGAACGGTATTTAATCGCTGATTCTGTTGCGTAATTTGGTTTAAATTGTTCGCGTTGTCGCTTGGAAGTCTTGAATTATTAAGATTCCTGTTTATATTTGTAATTTCGGCAGCGATCTTTTTAAGGTTTTCGATTAACTCCTGAACCTTTTTGTAAGTTTCGCTTGATGCTATTTCAACTAATCCGTCGTTATTTGCCATTTTTACGCATTGATTTTTTGTTGGCTTCTGATTTTTGCTTAGCAGATTTTACCGCTTCACGGAAATAAATTAAAGAAACATTGTCCGGCAATGGTCGCATAAGAATATTTTCAACAGCTACCAAGTCAGATTCAAATGTTCTTTTTATGCTTTCTTGCTTTTTAGGTTCTGAAGCAATAAGCATATTTAATTTGTTTTTCATAATTCCTAAATCAGATTTAAGAACTCTATGGCATTCTTCTACAATGTCTTTTTTAATGTCAATTTTTACGCCCAATTCTTTCAATATAGTTGCTAGTTCTTCTTTTTGACTTTCAGAAGTTGGCGTGTAAAGCAATACCTGCATATTGTCTTTTATTGCTTGGATATTCAGTCTTAAATATTCAGTCTTGCATTGCCTATCCAAATACTGCTTTATTTTAGAATTTTCTGAAATATCAAAATCTTCATCGACAATTTTTGACCACGCCTTTTCTCTTTGCTCGTCAGATTCCCCGCCTAACAATGATAAGTCATTAGTTTCAATAATCTTAAAGTAAAGCTTTGCGGGTATTTCTGCGCTGTCCCAAATAAATTCACTCATTGACCTATTCTTTTTTTAATTAGTTTCAGCAATTCAGGCTGATAGTTTGCTTTTGCAATCCTGTTGAAAGTGTTTTGATTAAGGCTTGCTATTCCTTCACCGTATTTCGAAAGCAAATCATCATGCTTGCTGTTTGAACTGTCAAATATTACTCTGTTGCTTTTTACAACTGGAAACAATGAATTCGACCATGCGCCAGTCAATATCAAATCGACGTTTCCAAATCCTGCCAATGGATTCTTATTGTTCTTTTTAAACGCATAATCATCACTTCGATAAGAGCCTATTTTTGTCCTGTCAGGGTTTAATCCAAATTCAAGTTCGTTAATCTTTGCTTTTCTTAAATTCCTTCCTTTGTCCTGCTCTATTAGGTCTTTTGCTTTCTTCTGTAATTCCGATTCCGTTATCGTTTGAAGCCTCTTTATCATCTCCTGAGCTGATATTCCCATGTGGCACATTTTTAAGTAAAACTTTTGCTCTTTCCTCGTCTTTCGGATTTAGCAGGTTTGCTAATTTTTCAATCTGTTTTTCTTTGGTCAAGGTCTTAAACTTTTCAAATCCCTCTTTGCTGAATGATACGTTGTCGAATTTCATAATTTATTTTTTTTAAGTTTTGCTTCTGCCATCATTTTGTCTAATTTCTGCATAAACCTGCTTTTTGTGCTTACCATATTGACTTCAATTTTGACGTCATATTGTTTTAGTTTTTCGTTTAATTCTTTTATATTAGAATCCAAAACTTCTTTGTGTTCGTTTAAAATAGCCAATACTTTTGTTGTTTTTTCTATTCCATCAGCAATAACATCTAAAAATTCACTCATAGTATGTTGTAATAAAAAAGGGCAGGCGATTAACCCACCCTTTTAGGTTTATAATTTTTTGTTTTGCTTTAAGCTCCCGCTATCATTGGTGCAGAAACTCCTTTGTAAAGCTGATTTGTTCCAACCAAAGCAACATTTAAAGGTGGCGTGGCAGTTGAATCATAAGTTTCTACAACATAAGTTGCCGCCAATGTCGGTGCAGTTGTAGTATCAATTGTGTAGTTACCCGGATTCGCTCCGGCAACTACCGTATCAATTGCCAAAACGGCATTCGTTATCGTGTTTCTGATTCTGAAATTAGTTTCGTCTAAGGCTTCAATTCCGAAAATAGTGTTATTTACCGCTGTAACATCTACAACAAATCCGTTTGCAACAGAAGCAGTACCTGTGATGTTTACGCCAATAACTCCCATCAATTCAGAATTAATATCTACATTAGTTTGGTCAACAGTAAGCAAAGCCATTCTTTTGTTGAATTGGTCTTCGTTTGATAATTGGAACTCAACCAATGTCTTAGCCGTTTCATCGCCTACTTGTGGTACGTAAGTGCGTGTGTTTACCATTGAAGCGGTCAAGCCGATAAAGCTTAATCCGTCCGCAGATGTTGCACCTACCAAAGTCCCTGCTGAATCCACAAGCAATACATTGTACTGGTTGAATGAATTTTTAGAATAGGCCGCTTTATGGAATCCGATTCCGTTGTCAAACTCAAAAGAGTATTGAGGCTTTCCATTACGGATAACCGACATAACACCTCCTGTATATTCTTTGGTTGTCGGATCAGGCGTATTGTTCACGAATTCAACAGCATTTAAAAAAGGCTGCCAAGTATCATCCTGAACAAAACCTACCATTTGAGCATAAGTAAGTGTTTCCAATTCTGCGATCGATAATCTCCAACTTTTTGGAACAAGGATAAAAGACTTGAAATCTTTCAATCTTGTCTCACACTCGACAATTCCCAATCCGAGATTGTCCTTATTGCAATTTACTGCATTGATTAGTGCCATAATTTTTTAGTATTTAAAATTGCCCAAGCAATTATTTGTTATTTTTAATCCTTTAAATTCTAATTTCAAAGCATCCCAAATATCTATTGTGAAGTTTTTCTTATCACTTTCGTTATTGTTTTCCCCTCCATAGTTTGGGTAAGTGGTCTTTCTAAATTCTCCATCCCAAACAAACATCTGAGATTTTTTGAATAAAGTTTCAATATTTTTAGCTAACGGCCAAAGAATATTCTGATAGCTCATCGCCCAGCGGTTTTCATTTAGCAAATCTGTTGCTATTACCCTTGTCGCTAAAATAAGAACTAAATCAGTTGTTGTGTAATTCTTTGTAACATAATCAGAATCAGTATTTGAAAGCTGATATATCAACGGATAAGGCGAACTTCCCTGCTCGTTGAAAAGCTTTATCTGCTTTATTAAATGCGCTTCATTTCCCCATTTGTAAACAGGTTGAAAAGCATCTACTGCAGGTGTTGGCGGTTCTTCTGTTTCCGGATAACCTCCAAGCGTTGGCAACGTACCGAATGCTTTTGTTAGCTGTTCTTCAACAATGATCATAAGTTCCATGCGTTTATAATGGTTTCTCTTTTAAAGAATGACAAATCATAGTCTTCAGGATAGGCAGAAAGAAACTCGTATAGGCTTACTTCATTAGACTGCCCGTTGCTTCCGTTCCATTGCATACCGATTCCGTTCCAATTTTGAAAGAAATTATAGTCTCTTCCGCATAAGTTAGATCCGTTGTACATCTTTACAAATGTATTCCAAGCTTCTGACTGTTTTTGGTTAGGTGTCTGCGTTTCGCTGTTTTCAGCGTTTGCAATCTGAATTCCTGTAGCTGTGTATGTTGAAAAATCCCCGCTTAAGAAATAGAAATAAACGTAATAAGCGATAATGCTTATTTTTTTACTTCCGTAACTATATCGAAGTCCGTTCCAACGCTTGCCGTTTTCAAGTGTTTTACCTTCCGTGAGATCTTTCCATTTCTGCAAAGCACTATCTTTAAAAGATCCAGCACTATTAAACTGTTCCGAAAGCTCTTTGTATTGCTCAAATCCTAAAGCTGATATTAATAACTTCGCCTCTTTCTCGTCGATTTCCTGTTTAAGTACGTCAGTTTTGTTCGGGTTATTCCCCCCAATGTTTGGTTGATTTACCACATTGGGGATGAATACCGATTTATTAAGAAAGTATGAAGTGTCTATAATCATTATTTAGTTTTTGGAACTTCAGTAACTACCGTTTCAACTTCTCTTTGTTCTAGCTTTGCATCTTTTACCTCAGTTGCTTTTTTGTTTTTAATAAGCCTGTCAGCCTGTAAAACATGTAGCAATCTTGGTTTTTTAGTTTCATCGCTATTAAGATAAACTACCTTGTAGTCTTCTTTTTTCTCAAAAGTGGCTTTTGCAACCGCCTTTGATTCTCCTTGTTTAATGTCAAAAATTGGCATAATTATTTAATTAAGGTGTTACTACTGTAATGTCTTCTCTCACTGCGTCCAAATCTAAAACCATCCAAGCCGGTTTGTCGATGTTTGCAATTCTCAATAAAGAGAATACCTCGCCAATAGCTGTTTTTTCGTTCAAGATAAATTGATTTGCATAAGTTCCCACTCTGAAAATGAAATCAGAATGCCACTCACGGTAAACACTTGAATCTCCAATCAGAGCTGTACCCTGCGCAATCTTGTAAGATGAAAACACTCTCATACCATTGATGGAGTAAGAACCGTTATTGTTTACTATATAAGGTTTTAATTCTGAACGCCCTTCGGTGTCTTGGGTAAACATTGCCGTAAAAATATCACTAGGGTTCATAATTACAACGTTAGGCGTAAAATACATTCCTTGGATAACTGATTGACCTGCAATAACTGCTAAAGCATTGTCAGCTTTTACGAAAGTACCATCAAAAACCGATGAAGTGTAAGCAACAGCGTTTGTTTGGATAGTGGTAATAATACCATCTTGCCAAGCTCTGATCACTTTGTCTTCGAACAATCTTACGATTTCAGCGAATAACATATCGTTATCCATTTCGAACTCTTCAGTCCATTCGATACGTCCTGCGTATTTTTTACGAAGCGTTCTGTTTCTGATAAAAGTATCAGAAGTCAATGGCTTGGTACCGCCCTCAGCAACAACCGTAACCGCTCCTTCTTCTGTAGCCTGTTCTGTTCTTACAACTTCGCTAGGTACTTTTGCAACCTGGCTGTTTGGAATAACATCTAAGATGAAGTTTTCAGGGTGTCTAATTACTGCAATATCGTTCTCAACCAAGAAGTTTTCAACCAATGGCAAACCAACTCCTGTACCGTTAGAAACAGCATTTGTAGTGGTAAACATCGCCGGAGCTTTTAAAGCCGTGAATGTAAAATCAGGAAGATCTTTGTTATTTTTGATTGCGTCAACAATCGCTTTATGGTTTTCACGAACATACTTTTTCAATTGGAATTTTTCTTTTTCTCCAATCAAAGCCGTGCTTTGTTTCTCAACTTTTTCAAGTGATTCAGCAATGTTTTTCAATTGCGTTGCAAATGGCACGATTTTACCTTCCTCGTCTTTTTCGATTGCTCCCATTTGTTCAGCCAAAGCCGCTTTAAATGACGCTGAATAAGATTCGTCTGTATCTGCCTGACGTGCTTTCAAAGCTTCGTCTAGAGCGTTCAAGAACTTTTCTTGATCCGGCTCGATAGTCGCTCCTGATTTTTTTAGAGCTTCCAATAAACTGATGTTTTTTCCGTTCATCTTTTTAGTTTTAAATAAATGTAATTTTGTTTTTTACTTCTGTTTTTGGAGTGGTTTTAACCGGCTCTAATTTTTCTTCATTTTCATCAAGTGATTTCTCGGCTTGATTTATTTTTATCTGTCCAGTTGAAGAATTGCTTCCAAACACAACCAAACTAGATTCTTTTACGTTTTTTGCCTCTTTAATAATATAATAATAATAAATATAGTCATAGTCAGACTGATTCGCTATCATAGGCAAATATTCGTCATAGTTTTTCTTCAAATCTACATCTTCAGGCGCATTGCTATCCATGGCAAATAATACAGTTACGTACTGCATTCTAACGCTTCCTTCTATTGAATCCCCGCTATCTAGCCAGTCTTTTACTGTTTCGTCCTTTACCTTGTCTTTTGCTACCTTGTAAATAAGAACTTCTGTATCTCCTTCATACGGCTTTCCAATTAATGAAAAAGGAACTTTTGCAGTGAATATCTCAATATGTTCTTTTCTAACTATTACAGATTTTATTGACAAATCATGATCTACAACTAAATAGTTTTTGCCCTGTTGTTCTTTTATTGATTTCTTCCAAATACCATCAACGTGCAAATCATCGTGAGAATCTAATATCCTTGTAGAATTAACAGCGATGTAGTAATAATTATCATCAATCTTAATTCCCTTTAATTGATCTGTAAACTTCAATAAGTCAAGTGATTTGCAAGTTACAGAAATGCCTTTATCGCAAGACTTCTGAATAAGAGCTTTTTTAGATTCAATAATTAAATCTTTATTTTCTCTCAATTCTTTAAAAAGTTCCTCTTTGGTAGAGAAAGTCTTATCTGTAAAATAGTTGCATTTTATCATTTCTTAACTTCTTTATTTCCTTCTAGGATTCTTTTTTTGTTTTCCAAAGACTGACGTAATTTATTGGGCAAATCTTTTCTCTCCAACATCTTATTAATATCTTTCAGATTATCCATTGTATTTTTCTTTTAAATTATTAAAAGCATTTTTCATGTCCTGTCCTGCTTCTGTCAATTTTACCAGGTTATCAATCTCAATAGAATCAGATTCTAAAGATGTTTTCTTGTCTTCCTGCAAGGCTTCTACTTTTGAAAAGTCAGGATAGAATTCTAATTCCTCCGGAAGATAAAAAACCTTGTCTAAATCTTTAGCCTTGTCTTCGCATATTGATTTTACCACATTTTGCCAAAGTCCTTTTTCTGCATCGTTCTGATTTGTAAAAGTACTGCTTCCTTTTCTAGGAATAAGTTCTTTGTTTACCCCATAAACCCCAGCTATCTTTATTGCATTTTCTTCTGTTTCTTCAAACGGCTGCAACTCTTGTATAGTTCCCAATGTTTTAATAAACTGAAGCGGTATTGCGGAAATTCCAATAAAGTTTTTATTTCCTGTAATCCCGTTTCTGTTATTAAGGTCGTTCAATATTTCATCCCTGCTTGCAGGATCTAAAGCGTCTTGAATTGATCCGTTGCTAGATGAAGGTGCTTTGCTCAATATACCCCCGTTGCCGTTCTTGGCGTAAACGTTAAATCTTGCCTGATAAACAGCAAGAATATTATTAATGTTTCTGCTTACTCTTGACAATGGAGAAAGTCCGCAGCCGTTTTCATCTAAGCCTAGAACGGTTCTGTGCAGAATGTATCTTGGCTCAATATCATGCTTTATTAAAAAGAACGTCTTGTAATATTTTATAAAATCCTTTTTATCTTTCATCAAGAAAGGATTAGAAATCTCTTTTAAAAGAATAGGCTTTGTAACGTTTGGCTTTAATACCCAAATATTGCTGATGTTGTCAATAGTCGGGTTTTTAATGCTGTCAGGCGTTTTAGTATATATGTAGCTATTTCCGTCTGAAAGTTCGCTAAATACCGACTGGTAAACAATATCGCTCATCCTTGATAAAGGATTAGGATTATCAACCAATCTCTTTAGATTTCCTTGTGGCTCGTAATCTTCCTGCGTTTTTTTGTTTCTTATCTTATATTCGATTGAAGCGGCACGATCTGCAATTGCATCAATAGGAATAAATATTTCAGCTATGGTGCAGGCTAATTCGTAAGCTTTTGAATTTTCATACTTCGGTATCTCTCCATTTAATGAATTTACGTACTGGTTGAAATACTGCATCCATTGCCCTGAATTGTCCTGTTCGGCAAATCCGGTTACTTGCGTCTTTTTTGATTTAGCAAAAGGATTCCAATTCATTTAGATTAAACGTAAAAAATCCCTGCCTATGTTTCCATAAGTAGGGATTAAGTTATAATTTCTGTTAAAGGTTCTACGCATCTTCACATAGGATATACTGCAAATATATGTAAAATAAGTTTATAAAAAACAAATATTATTTAAAACTAAAATACCGACTATATTATAGTCGGTATTTTTATTATACATGCCCTCTTGTACTAATATGAAACCAATTCATACTTTCCTTTAAAACGAGGGGAACGGACTTATAATTTTTCATTCAAATAGAAACCAATTCTAAATGCCCTACTAAAAATGCCCAAACAAATATATGTAAATTTAATTTAGCTTTTACAAAATTTTTATTTTATTGTGTGCTGTAGTGATGATACATCGTTATTTAAAGCATCGGTTATTGTTTTCCAATCTTTCATTATTTCTTCCACACTTCCGTTCCAATAAATATAACCGCCATAGAACGAAAAACATATTGACTGTTTTTCGGAAGGATTAATTTGAATAGATTGACAATGATCCAAATTAATTATTTGGTTGTTTTCGTTTACACTTTGAATAAATTTCATAATTATTATTTTTTAATTGTTTGAATTTTGCAATAAACTATCGCTTATTACCGTGTTTATAATTTAATGCTGTTTGAATATTATAATTATCCATAAAGAACTGATTTATATTTTACTTTCAATATTGCTGATGCACTGCACAATGAATCAATTGCATCTTTTTTATTCTTGTTTTCCTTTTCTCCGTCCTTAACATATCCTGTTAAATCTTTTATGAAAGAATGATACTCAGGATTAGACTTATAATTTTCATCGAATACAAAATACTTCTTAACGAATTCAAAGTTACTCAATATCCTTGTTTCTTTAGGTGCAGTCGATGTGAAAGGCTTTACTTTAGAGTGGTTTGAAATATCTTTTTTAAGCAAGTAGTAAGCCGCAACACCTACCCCGTTTACCTCTAAAAATGTCTCTTCAATAAAGTTTAGCCTAGACTTCATAACTGCTCTTTCAACGGTTACTTCAATACCATCTTTTGAATGTATCACGTCTTTAACGAAACAGGCTAAAACGCCCTCTTTCATTGCTACATAGATAAAAGGAATAGAGAATGAATCCCCGCCCTTGTCAGCAGGATCTCCAACGGCAAACTTAAATACTATATCTTCTTCGGGTATGCTGTCAATATTAGCGAATCTTAATTCAGACATAGGCAAAAGAACTCCTTCAATATCTGTTTTCCAACCTCCTAAAACAACGTTGTTATATTCCTGTTCGTTTTCTAACTTAAGCCTTTCGTAATCCCTTATGATGTTGTCTGGGATGAATTTTGGATTAACGTCCAAATAACTTGAATGTATGTACATTATATTGTCAACAATTCCGCAAAATCCATCTTCAATTTCCTTTTTTTCAAAGAATTCCTGATAAATCCAATGTTCTTTTGTAGTAGGATTAAGAATCAATATTGAAATGTTTCTTTTTTCAACTGATCTTATAGAATAGAAAACTTTTTTAAATGTTTCAAAGCTTGGTATTTCTTCAGCTTCATCAACCACAAAACAATTGAAACCTGATAAAGATTTTAGATTCGCAGTCTGTCCTTTAGAACCTGTCTTGATACCTTTAAATGAAATGAATCCTTTTCCGTTGCTTGTTTCTATGCGATATTCATTGTCTGTTACTTTGCCCTGATAGCCTAATATATCAATCTTGTCGGATACTTCCTCTTTGATCGAATCTTTAATAGATGTATTAGTGAACCTGGAATAGAGAACTTTCCAATATTGCTCTACTACGCCTATAAGACAAAGTACGGCTACGTTAAATGATTTTGAAGATGCACGGCCACCTGTTAATATTATTGTATCAACTTCAGGGTATTGGCTGTCATTGAGTAATTCGAATAAGGGTTCGAACTTATAAGATATTTCTATCTCATTACTCATTTTCTTTTTTGAATTTCTTGAAAGATATGGTAGTAGCTGAAGGATTGTTTATCTCTCCGCTATGTTCTGTCTTAACCGTATCGTGCCAATTGAAGTTTTTAAGAACGAAAATGTTTCCTGTACATTTATCTCCTCCGGCTGTCTGTTTTTCGTGGTAAGCCTCTATTTTGGTCAATGCTCTTTTTATCGAGTCCGAAAACCCATCCTTCTTAGAGTAGTCGTAAAGCGTGTTTTTGCTTTCAAAACCTAAATGCAAAGCAAGCATTGTCACTAAAGGCGGATCAAAACTTTCTTTGTCTAATGTTTCAAAATAAGATTCGCAAAGCTCCGAAACCTTTTTATAGTTTTCTTCATTGCTTTCATATATTGGAGGTCTGCCGCCTAAATTTGGAGTTTCCATTATTTACATTGGTATCTATACATGTTTCCGTTTCCGTCGCTTCTTAAGGCTTTATCCCCTGTGCATTTTGATTCGTCAGCGGGTTGATCGTGAAGGAATTGTATGCTGTTGTTATAAACTTCTTTTCTGCAGTTGCAGGTGTCGTTGTCTGAAGAACAAGAGAAAATAAATACTAGGATTGCGATAGCTAGGAATATCCAAAGTCCGTTTTTTATTCTGCGTTCTCGTTGATATCTTCTTTGTATTGTGTTCTCTATTTTATTTTCCATATATCTGTCAAAATTTATCGGACATTTTGATATTGTTTTCATAAGCAAATATAGTTAATTATTTTAAGATGTAAATAAAACACATGGATATGATAAAAAGTATAATTGCAAAAATATAAATATAGTTATATTTTTTAATTTCCATTCCTTTTTGTATTTCATATTTCATAGATTCTGTATTGAAACATATAGTATCTATCCTTTTTTTGCCTTTAGGTACTTCATCAATTTCAATTGTTTGATCTTTTAACAGTATATCCCTACCGTTTTTCATATAACTGCTTTCGCCTATTTTTAATTTCATTTGTTTTGAGTTTATATTTGTAATACAAAAAAGCGGGAACGACCCCGCTTTGATGATCGTAAAATTCATACCGGATTTAAAAATTGTTTTAACTTCTCGGTGGGTGTTTTTTTATCTTAATTTCATAATATATTTTTTTTTTGGGTTAATAATAATTATTTTCACCCAAACACCCCGCTTATCTCTAAGCAGGGTGTTTGGTTTTACTTTTTGTTGGCTATTTCCCAATCAATTTGCGCTGCAATCAATGCACCCGCTTTAGTTAATTCCTTGATTCTGTCTTCTGGCGTTGGTTTCCAGTATTTTTCATCCCACGGCCAAATTGCTAAATTTAGGCTTACTCCTTCTTCATTTTCCTGGTCACGTTCTTCGGGTTTCATTGCATAGCAAACACCTGCATCTGCAAGCTGATTGTTTGCGTACAACTCGTCATTTGAATAATCATATCCAAGTTCTTCAATTTGTCTTTTTAGCTCAATTGCGATTAATTCCAATCCGTTCATGTTTATTGATTTTAAGTTACTATTCGTTTTTATTTAGCGTTTCAAAGTAAAATATTCCGCTGAAAGGCTTTTCTTTTGTGATTCCGAAAACAGTTGCGATATTGTTCATGTACGCTATTCTTTCGATTGTTCTTTGCACTGTTGTTTTCTTTGGCAGTTTGGCAAGCCTTACGTGAAATGAAAGGATATATTTTCTGAATCCTTCAAGGTCAAGACTTCTTTTGTAATGGTTTACTATTCTTAATGCAGGAACTAGGTTTTCGATACAGTCTATTTTTTCTAAAGCTTTAGTTCCTTGCTTTTCATATCCTGATTCTAACCAATTGTTTAGGGATTTTGGTAATACGTGGTCTGCTTGCCACTTATCGTCCAAAGGAAGTCCTGTGTAAGCGCATAATCCATCATACTTTAACCTACATTGTTCACGTAATTTTTTACTTATCGACATCTATTCGTTTTTAAGTGTTATTGGTTCGGCGCATAGTTTGAAATTGTTTTTTGAAAATTTTACTGAACTAAATAAACGATAACCTGATGGAATTTTAAACTTTAGGATAATTCCTAAAAACAAATTATTATTATCAAGGTCTTTTTCAATTGCGACAATATAACTATCGTTTTCTAACAACTGTCCCGCCTTGCTCCATTCAATTTCAGTTTCTTGTTTTTTACCGAAACGTTCTCTGAATTCTTGGAGTGAGATTAGTTTTTTGGTTTTTGACTTATTTAAATACAGATTAAAGTAATCTGATTCTATATAAAAGAAAGCTAATTTTTCTTTATACATACTATCAAATAATACTTTCTCCCCACACGCCTTAGCAATTTCAGCGCATTCATTCGCTTCTTCTTGATTTGAAACTTTTACTTGAACTTCTCGGATTGAAAGCGGTTTTTGTTCATCTTTGAGAAGGACATCAGTGTCCTTCTCAAAATCATCTTCTTTCAATACCCATTTTTTGAACTGATTGAAAGTTATTTCGGTGTAGGTTTCTGTGATGTGTGCATTAGCAAAATTCCATCCAGAACCAATAATATCTAAAATGTGTATTCCGTTAAAAAGATTGTGGCTGTGAAAATATTTATTTACAAAACGAATATTATTATAAATTTCATCAATTCCCCTATTAAAAAATTTTCCTATTTCGTTTATATTGTTTTCATCAGCTTTAACACACCACTTTTTAGGCAGTTCCTCCAACTCTTTTGTAGGCAAGTCGAATTTTAAAGGCTCAACACTTTCCATTTTGGAAACAGTTGTATTTGCCGATAATTCCTTTTCAATTTTATTTAGTCTTTTGCCGTAACTAGATTCAATGTCTTCAACGTACTCCCTAAGCTTATCTATTTTTGACTTCTTTAGAATGTCTTTTGCTTTGTGGATGGTGTAGCCGTGGTCTTTTGCAAATAATTTTGATGAGCAATCGCTAATTCCTTTTTCCATCGGATACAAAATACAACAGCTTTTAAAAATTTTCTTTGATACTTTCAAATCAAACATTTCAATAATCGAATCCCATTGCTTCTGCGTCTTACACCAAATGGCGTCTTTTTCTGTTAGTTTTTTCATTTTAAGGTATTAATTTTATTCCTGAAGATTTGTAAAATTTTAATCCTGAAAGTGCCTCATCAATTTGTTTTTTAACATTTGACAAGTCAAGTTTCAATGGTTTTAAAGCGTCTTCTATCGAATTAGTATCATCGCCAGTATCATCGTGATGACTAAGCCAAATTGATTCAATAATCATTTCCTTTAAAATATCTTCTTCCAATCCCATTGGCGAAAATGATTCCTTTTCTACTAAGGAAATGTCGTCTCTCTTCCAGTCTATGTCTTCAGGGTCAATTGGTTTTACTGACTGATAGCCGTCACTATCATATACAAATGATTCGTAACCTAATTCTAATGCTTGCTTTACGGTAAGTTTTTCAATATTGTTTTTCATAATCTATCCATTTATAGTTTTAACTGCGTTTTCTGTGAGGGTTAAACCATATTTAGACAAGTCTTCAATCGTTTTATACGTGTCTTCGGCAGTGTTTTCATGAAAAGAAATACTAAAAACATCAATCTCTAATGTTATAAGCATAATTCCTTTATAAGTAACTTCAAACCCTTCAAATAAAACGTTTGATTTTGATTTGTTGTAGGCTTCTAATTTGTCTTGATAATTTCTTGCGTCTTCGAGGAAATTCCAGCCAGTCATACTATCGTAAAATTCCATTCTTGGTTCTTCTAATAGATTCCCATTAGAATCACACGGCACAAACATCGAAAGCTTTAAAGGCTGTGATAGGAATTTAGCGTAGTTTCCTATATCGTCTAGCATTTTCCCTCTGTTACAAGGAATGTCTGAATTTATTACTTCTAATACGTAATCCAAAAGCGGAATTAGTTTTTGTGTTTTCATTTTTAAAGTTTTTTGATTGTCATAATGCAATATCCTTTTTCAATTCCGAAATTACCGCCGTGCAAAATATGGGTTACTTCTGCTTTTATTTCTTCGCCTGAATACTTTTCTAGATTTGGAAAATATTCTTTTAAAAATAAAGTATCGCCAATCTGATAATTTCTATCATTTAATCTTATTTCCCAAGGCTTTAAGCCACGAACAACATTCTGATAATGTTCTGTCCAGGTTTTTAATTCATGTACCATAACTATTTAATTTGGTCAAGTGGATAAGCGTTTAGTATTGATTGGTTTTCTACGTATTCTTTCCCTGTTGCTCCTGAAACTTGGCAATTTAATCCAGCTTCAAAAGCAATTTCTGAATGAATTTTTGCGAATTCAATCATAATTTCTAATACTAGGTGCTGTCTTTCCTTATAAGTTATTTTGCCTAATTCGTTAAATTCTTTTGTTTTTTCTTTTAATAATTCTTCTGCTGTTTTCATTTGTTTAGTTTGAGTGGTTAAATTTTACTTTTGTCAATCGCAACGCCTCTTTCAATTAATCCGTGTAAATCAAAATGCCATTCGTAAAGCTTTTCGATTATTTCATAAGGAAAATCAAAAATATTATAATAAGTATTTTCTGTATGGTCTGAATAATGAAACATTTCGCAATATTCGTTTTCATCTTCAAAATAAATCCAATTTTTATTTCTTATTTTTTTTATTTGCTCAAACGGAATAAACTTTTCTCCACTATGCTCAATTTCTTGTGTAAGCATTGATAAAGGCCAAAGGATAGGTTTGATATCCTTTAATTCAAAACGATTTAAGACCGATATTGTTAATTTTTTTTCTTCATAAGAACCATACAAATAAGCTCTTTTTATCGGTAAAATATCTAAGCCGTAAGACAAATACCCCGCTATTTCTTTAAGTGTGATTGAATCCATTTTTAAAAGTTGTTTGTATAATTAATTCTTTGTTAGTTATTCTGTTGCTGATTTAATTTTTTAAAATAGTCTATAACAACTGACCAATCATATTTTTCTTGAATGTAAAATGAATTTTTCTCTACATCTTTAGAAACTGGCTTATTTGGTTCTTGAGAAAGTCTTATTGCTTTTAGATGTTCGTTTAACTGATTTCCTTTTTCTATTTTTAAATTAGGATAATTTCTATCTAAAAAAGTATAAAAACCCGTTATGTAAGTTCCTCTTTGTCCGTAATCATACATTCCCATAACTAGACTTCTTTAATAATCGTTACATTTTTATTTTCCAATTTCGATATTTGATTCTGAAGCTGGATTAACTTCTTTTCTTTGCGTTGTTCAGCGTCTTTTATTGCTTCGGATTCTGTATGGAAAAAATCCCCTTCAAAATAATATACTTTAGTTTTTAAATCTCTTGATGTTACTGAATTTAAAATCTTTACGTCGCACAACAAAATACCTATTGTCAATGCGTACTTGGTTACGTAGACTTTCATAAGTCCCAATGATAATCATTCATTTGTCTGTGTTGCTCGTTTTGATCAATTGCAGATTGCAAATCTCTATCTACATTTTTTTCGTAAAACAAGACCCTTAAGGTGTCTTTTTTATATTTTACATCAATAAAAAAGCACTCTTTTTCTTGTTTAGAGAAAACACCTATCTCTATTGTTTCTTTATAAGGCTCTGAAACTATTGTAGTTTCTTTTGGAATATCTCCTAAAAGATTTCCTGCTAAATAATAATTTCTGTTGCCAGTTAAATTTTTAGTATAACTGTTATCGCTAGGGACATATTTTTTACCTATGTATTTCATAACTACTCTTTTTTAGATTTTAAACACTCCTTTTCAGCATTTTCTAAAGCTTGGTTTGTAACTATATTACTCAATGGTACATCCGGATTAATTCCGTTTGATTTGCACAAGTGAATATAATTTTCAAGGGAAATATTTTTGATTCCGTTTTTCCACTCTCCAAACTGTTGAGGAATAAATCCCGCCTTTTCGGCTATTTCTTTTTGTGAAACGCCCAATAATTTAATAAGTTCTAAAATTGCTTTTTGGCTGTCTTTCATTTTTGTTTGATTTGCCCCGAAATTAATCAGGGCGTTATTAATTTTTAATAGATTATAAATTGTGAATTTCCGTGCTTGTAACCTCTCTTATTTCCGTTATCGTCTGTGATAAAGAAATGTGTTTCGTTTTCCTTTAAAATTGGATAGTCTTTTGTTTCTGTCAAGTTACCGCTATGATTAAAAGGATGAACACACTTAGCAATTCCATTTGCTGGAGTTCCTAAAAAATCATTTTCTTTTTTCAGTTCGACAAATAAAATTTGCTCTGTTAAATCAAGGTTTAAGCTGATTTGCGAAATTATAAAATTCACGCTATTGTTTGTTACCTTCCACCCAATTTGAGGGAAGTAAGAAACGTTTTTATCTCTCGTTAAATCACTTCCATTTACTTTATAAATTATATCCATATTTTTTAAATTTGTTCTTATCTGATAGCAAATGTAATACTTTAATATTATAATACAATAGTGTTATAAAACTTTAACATTTACAAATAAAAAAACCTAGCTGTTACGCTAGGTTAGGGTGTTTTAAATATTTGATTAATAACGTGAAGTCCTAATTTTGGATGAACACAATTTCTCAATATCTGAACTGGGCAATGATTTTTTTCATAATATATATTTTCTTCGTAATAAATACCAAGCCAATCCATCATAGTTTTTTTTTGTCCAACAGTTGCCAAATTCATCATTCCTTTTGGAGATTTAGGAACTTCCTGCATTTGATCTATGTCAAAATTACTCCAAAATAAATGCCTGCCTATTTTTACGGGATTACCGTACGGCTGATAATAAGGGACTACATTTTCAACCACCCATTTTTTATCTTTGCAATACTGTGTAAGAAATATTATTTCTTCAAATAAAGCCCCGTAAACATATCTTATCATGTTGTGCCTGGTTGCTAAATTCATTTTTGAATGCTTTTGACATGGCCTAGATGTCCAAATAATATCAAAGTCTTTGTAATTTTCCAACAAAAATTGATGTGCATCACAAACAATAACTTTTTGATTTGGTTTTCTTTTTTGAAGCACATTCGCTATTTTTGGATCTAATTCAATATTGGTAATATCGAATTTATCTTCGTCCAATAATTCTATATTGCCGCCTAATCCGGCATATAAATTCAACAATTTTATTTTTTTACCTAATTCCATAATTAAACCAATTTATTATTTTTTCCAATTCTTTAATCTCAATATCGTATTTGTCTGTCTTCTCTACTGAACTCTTTACTTTTAAATTGTTTAGCTTGGTTTGGGTTTCGGATATTGAATCAGAAGAGTTTCGTTTGGCCGACATGGTTTTTTATTCTTTTAATTGCTGAATCGTAGTATTCTTTGTCTAATTCGCAAGCGGTTAATTCAAATCCGTAATCATGGCAAGCGATTGCGATGCTTCCTGAACCTAAATGAGTGTCTAAAATTTTAAATCCTTCTTTTGCATATTTCTCTAAAAGCCATCGATATAATTTTTCAGGCTTTTGTGTGGGATGTATTCTGTCTTTATCTTGAGGATGATGCTCAAACACTTTAGAAACTGTACTTAATTCATTATTTATCCACGCATATTCAGCCATTGACATTGTAAAAACATCGGAAATTGTTTTCTTTTTATATATTACAAAGCCTTTATTATTAGGTAGCATTTCATTAAAATTATTTGCTCCCCAAATTATTTGATTTTTAGATATTCGGAATAACTCATCAAAAAAAACTTTTTTAGGCTTATCCCCAAAATTATTCATAGTACCATTGTTTCTCATATCTTTAGTTGGCTGGTTTTCTATCATATCTCTATAAGGCGGGTCAACAATTGCTAAATCGAAATAATTATCAGGATAACGAGCCATTAAGACCATATTACACTCGTTAGTAATATTAATTTTATCTGTTATTTGCATAATATTCTGTATTCGACTTCACGTCCGTTTTTTAAAGCATCATCGATACCATACTGCATGCCTTTTGAAATTCCTAAATCGGTATAGACTACTGTTTTGTTTATTACGCTTTTAAATGCTAATCCTGCATTAATTCCAATTTCACGCTCAATTGGGTCATTGTCGTCCAAACATTGCGTATAAAGAAGATGTGAGACCATTGGGGCTTCGTTGTGGTTTAAAATTGCATCACGCATACAAGCCTGTGCGTAAATCATATTTTCTCCAATATTTCCAGCGTATGGTGATTCTAAAATAATTAGTTTCATTTGTATAAATTAAAAATGCCTTCCGATTTTTGTACAAGGTCTCACGTTGCACGCCAATCAAAAGGCTAATCTTTTTTTTGTTTCCTATGTTTGAGACCGAAACAATTGTTTTGTAAATGTAATAAATTCTAATTGTAAATTGCTAACTGTTCATTGAATTTTTTACGTAATTCTAAACGTTCTTTTGCAGTGAATTCTCTATTTTGAATATCTAGCCACTTGACTATACTTATAGCGATTGATATTTTTTCCTTGTATTCGTGGATATGAAGTTTCAAGGTAGGATATTTGGAAACAATTTCAAACTTTACATACTCCCAATATTCTTTTCCATATCGTTCAATCAGACCTAAATCGTATTTGTGTATGTTTCCGCCCTTTTCACAATTGCAGTTGTAATCTTGCATATGCAAGTTATCTAAGTTGAACCTGATTGCTCCATTAGATTGTACCGTATGGTAATGACCTGCTTGCGGTGTTGTAATTCCATTGCAAGATATACAACCTGCATTTTTATCAATTAAGCAGCATATTTTGTTTATGTATCTTTCAAGGTCTTTTTTAAATTCCTTAATTCCTTTGATGTTTTCTTTGATACTTTTTTTCTGTTCTTTCCATTCCGATTTAGATTTTTTCTCTTTATCAGACTTTACTTTATCCATTGCTTTTTTAATCAAAATATTCTTTGCTTCTGTTCCTGCTTGTTTGCATTCTTCTGTTTGTTCGCAGTAACGGTAGTTGAATATTTTTTGTTCAAATTTCTTACCGCAATATTTGCAATTGCTAATCATAATTATACATTTTCAAAACACTCGCAAGGGAATAGGTCTTGCGTATGCTGTGTTAGATATTTTTTTGCTGATTTCCAGAACGTACTGCTTGGTATATGTTCGCTTGCAGGAATTCCTATTTCTTTCATTTTTTTAAACTTAGGTTCAATATCTTTTAGAAACTCCTTTCCGAAAGAATATCCAATAATTTCTTCTGCTTCTTTACCTAGTTCAAAAATATCGTAATGAAAGCAATAGATAACATACCAATGTTGCTGTCCAGCTTTTAAGCAACCTTTGCAATTTGCATGTTTAAAAAGTTTATATTGATTTGGTCTTTTTATTCCTATTTCTTCAGTATCAAAAATAGTACGTAAATTTCCTTTATATTCTTCTAGTTTAATTAATTCGTGCTTTATAGAATCTTGTATAAATTGATTATGATTCATTTTAAAATCAAAAATATTTATTTTTGAATTATTTACCTTATTGAAGGTTTTTAATAAAGACGAAATAAGATAATCATTGTAGGCATTTATCTGTTCTTCAAGCCAAATTGCTAAAGGGAAGTCCGACACGTACCCATCTTTTTCTAATATTGATTTCCTTCTCTCAACCCTATTAAATTCATTTTCGTCAAAACCATAATAAATTACATATTCAAAATTTTTATCAAGGTTTTTTAAAAAATTATAAAAAGGTTCGGTTTTGAGTACGAAAGTGCATAAAATTTGTCTTCCGTGTGGATTCACAAAACTTCCTTTTTCAATACAAACTTCAAACTGATTTTTTATAAGTTCTACTACTGATTGATTGCCTTCGTTGGCATAAGTAATCGGGATTCCTAGGTAGTCAGAAACTTCTTTTTTAAATCTTTTTATATCTTCATCTTCAAAATGAGGATGTATATCGTGATTTAACAGAATTACATTTTCCTTTCCGTATTTTCTTTCTGCCTCAATCGCAACTATTGCCGAAGCGTGTCCGCCAGAAAAACAAATAATATGTTTTTTACTTTTCATAAACTATCTCTATTGAAGGTTTAGCAATTTCATTTAAGAATATTTTTGCGCTTTCAATATTATCAAAAGATTTTTCTACGTAATGATCTGCCTCTGGTGGGTTAAAAGAACCTATCTCTACTTCTTTAAAATATTTCCATTTGTTAAAAAATATTATCCACGAATAGTGATAAAACTGCGGATAATATCTTTCTTCTTTTTTTATTATTCTTAATTTCATAATACTATTTTTAAAAATTAGGGTTGATTTTGTTGTTTACTTTTTTGTAAATATTTAGATAATTTGTCTAAAACACAGTTTATATATCTAGATATTTCTTTATTAACTTCTCTTAAAGCTATTGCCATTTCATATCTTCCAACAACAATAGGTGGTTGTTTATATAGCTTTGGATTTTTATAATAATCAATTATAACCATTCTTTCATAAAAATCGAATAATATTTTATTTTTCATAATTTCTAAATAAATGAGTTAGTGTAGTTTTCTGTCATTTTCAATAAATCTATATTATCAGGAATTAACTTATTGCATTCGAAAATCTTTGAAATAATTTCTTCTATCTCTTTTTTTAATATTGGATAAATTGTCATTTCAATTTTTATCTTGTTTCTTCCATGAAGATAGCTTGAATGTTCACGGTTTACTGTTTCGCTTATCTTCTCATTTGTCAGTTCCGTAAATTCCCCGCAAAGATAAAAGTAAACGTGTCTTGCCTTTGCTATTTGCTTTTGCCTTAATTCGCTTTTTATATATTTTTCTTCAATATCGTAGTAAGAGCAGACCGTATCTAAAATTTTTGTTGTTGGCAGATTAGGTTTCATGTTTTGTAATTTTAATTTCATATCCGATTGCTTCGGCTATCATCAAGAAAGTTAGTGCGCTTGGTTCTGAAGATTTTCTGTTTATGAATCGCCACACATTTGGAGCGGTAATGCCTGATTTTTTAGCTATTTCAGTATTGCATATTTTATTTTTAAGCATGAATCTTTTCATTTTCAATATTTCGTAATTTAAACGAATTGATGCTTTTTGTTTTTCAGGACTCATTTTATCTTGGTTCTTTTTTGTTTTAAATAATCTAAGTATGGTTTCATTTCTTCTTTTGAAGTCCAGTCTAAAATTGTATCTTCTAACATTTGCCTATCCATATTCTCGCACATTTTATCAATTTCAGCCTTTGCCTTATCTTCTTTTTCCTTTTCCGCTTTTTGTCTTCTAAGCTTAGCATAATACTGTTCAACTGCATTTTCAGAATTTGATGAGTTTATTTCGGATATTTCCTTTTTCTTTTGCCTCTCAAGTTCTTCATACTTTTTTTCTAAATATTCTGGAAACCATTTTGTCATTACGTTTTGACCGTCTAACTTATAGTCTTTTCCATCGCCAATAGATCCCTGCCTAACCATTTTAAGCATTAAAACAACGTCTTCAATTGTTTCATAAGGATATTTTTCTGTAATGTCAGAAGCTAGCAATGCAGATTGTTCTATTGTGAGCTTTTTTCCTACATTGAAATTAGTATTGAATCGGTTCAAAAGATAGCATATTGCGGTTATTATTCCAAAGTCTCCAATATGTCTTTCTAATTTTGATAATTTACTACCTTCAATTGATTTTTGAATTGAAAGGTTTTTTTCAAGTACAATAAGTTTTGATTCATTGCGTTCTACCAAGCAACTTAGCAACTGCACTGTAAGATTGTTCTGCAAGTTCATCAGTTGTTGGGGTTGTATTTCCACTTTTATAATTTCCTGATTTTCCATTTTCTTGTGATTTTAATAATAATTGCTGAAATTTTTCTCTCAATTTGCTGGTTGATAAAATATTTGATTTCCAAAATTCCCCCTCAACACTTCCTAAATATTTGTAAACCAAAGTCAATTGTTCTTTTGTAACTCCATCACTACACATCATTAAGCGAATTGGCGTAACATAATTTTTATAAGTGGCTTTTTCTTGATTGGACGCTGGTGCGTTTTTTTCTTTTAGGTTTTTAATGAAAAGCTTTTGATAAGCCAATGCAATTTCAAAATATTGAATCTCATTAATTTCTAAGTCTGAAATTTTAATTTCAGATAAAAGAATTTTTTTTGTTTCTTTTAGTTTTACTTCCTCTTTAACTTTTACTTTTACTTCCCCTTGTAGTTTTACTTCCTCTTCTACTTGTTCTGTAGGGGGTGTTTTTACCCCTACAGAAGGGGGTTCAATAGGGTGTAATATTAGACCTGTTTTATCTTCATATCCTTTTACTTGACTGTCTATTGAATTAGTTTGAGAGATATAAGCGAATTTAGCCATTCCTTTTAAGCTTGTTGGCCTAATGCCTAAAAATTGTCTGTCTAATAATGCATCCATAAATGCAACTTTATCAGAATCGTTTTCTAGTTCATTATAAACATCAAAATAAGATCTAAAGAAATTAAAACCTTTTCTTTTGGTAGGCTTATACATTATCAACCTCGCTTTCTGTTATTTTATTTATTTCCGTACGAAGTGTTTTAGCGAACTTGATTGCTGTAGATTTATCAAGCCAAATAGCAAATTCATCATCTCCGCTAATTCCGAAAATAGTAATAACATTTCCTAATTCAGTATCAGAATCAATAACTTCTGTCTGTATTGAATCTCCTTCAGAAACACAATCTAAAAATTTTAATTCAAATTTAGCCATAATAAATAAAGGTTTTAAGTTCCAATAAACTATTAAGTTGATAAAAAAACAAAACTCCAATAAATCCCCGCTCATCACTTCGGTTCATTATTGGAGTTGTTTAAGACTGACGTTGGTATAATGTGATGAGCCAACTACATAACAAAAATACGATAATATTTTAAACACACAAAATTAATCAATCAATATTGTGTTTATTTTGCTTTCAACGGTAACAGTCTGGAAGTTGTCAAATTCTTTTGTAACCTCATAAACTATTCTTTCGCTCATAGACAATAATTTTGCAATATCTTTTTTAGCAAAACCTTTTTTATAAATTTCAATAATGTTTATATTTCGGGAACTTGTTCTATAGTTCCTAGGAATATTCATTATTATTTTTTCGACCTGAACACGTGTGTAATATTTAGAAGCATCTTTACCTAAAACTTTACCTTTTATTTTTAACTTAAATACACGTTTTGTTAAAATGCTTTTTTTAATTCCGTACTTTTCAGATATTGAATCTAATGTGTGTTTATGTCTTGAAGCCATAATTTTGGTTATTTTAATTCCCTCGAATTCGAGGGAATTAGTTTTAATTACTAAAACGGAAGATCATCGTGTTCTTCTTCTTTGAAATTTTCAGCAGGCTCAAAAGGTTTTGAAGCTGTATTTACCGGTTCTTTTTGATTCGATAGCGATTCAATTCTCCATCCCTGTATTTGATTAAAGTATTTTATTTCTCCCTGCGGATTTGTCCACTCACGGCCACGCAGATTAATAGAAACTTTTACTTCTTGACCAACTGAATAATTATTAAGTAAATCGCATTTATCCTGCGAAAATTCAATTAAGATATGTTGCGGATATTGTTCGTCAGTTGTTACTACCAATTCTCTTTTCTTAAATGCAGAAGTTACTTGCTGTTCTGCATTTATAACTTTTACTTTTCCTGATACTTCCATTTTATATTTATTTAATTTTGGTTACTCAATATGGTTAATTGCGTTCTGAACTTCTGACGAGCTTAAGTTTGCGTTTACAGCATCTTCGATAAGCTTGTTTTTCTTCGATGTAAGCGATTCATTTAGAACTCTGCGAAGATTGTTTAGCACTTGGACTTTTTCGAGGTCTGTCAATTTATATTCTGTTTCTGAATTCAATACAGCGAAAAGCTCTAAAGTTCTTCGGTTTACTTTCTGTTCCGATGTTGGTTTAGGAAAGAAATAGTTTAGTAGTTTTTTCATTTTTCTTCGATTATTTTTACTGGATTTAAAAATATGTGTTCTAATCCTGTACATTTTTCAGTCATGTAAGATGTAGAAAAAGTCAACTGTACTCCTTCACTAAATTTAACATTTACGTGTTGTTCCCCTATTTGCATGGGTTTACCAATTCCTAAAAACGGATGATATAATTTGGTAGATAACGATATTCTTTTTAGTTCTTCTATAGTCATAATTCAAGTTTTAAAGTTTTTTCCTGTGTTCTGTTTGACTGCTGTTTTAGCTGATAATTTTTGCTCAACCAAACTTTTTGAGGTCGGCCGTGGCAAATTGGATTAGTACTTTTTCTAAATCCGTTAGCGGTAATCAATTGTAATTTTTTAAGTTCTAAAATTACAGAACCCCATATCCTGCATTCGCCTGGAGGTTCATTTCCTAATGAGTAAAAAGCATTTTTAAGTTCTTCGCTTGTAAATGGTTTCATCTGAATTTTAACCCATTCAATTGCGAATCCTAGAGCTTTTATGTGATAATTAATATTACCACGCTTAACGCTTTCAATTGCTTCTTCTTTTGTTTGTATATTTTTCATTCGTTGAAATTTAATGTTGTTTCAGTATTCGGATCTGGAATTATAACATTTAAAAATTCTGCACTCCATCTTTGTATTTCTAAAATGTACTCCATAAATTCAGTAGTTGACATTTCGGAACTGATTATTTTTTCAGAAATAACTTCTCCCGATTCTATATTTATCAATTCTTTTTCCGGAGCAAACATTTTTAAAAGTATGTTGTAATGTATGTTTTCCATTGTCCTATATTCGCCAGTAGCTTCTTTTAAGCCGTTTTGAACTAAAGGCAGACAAACACCCCAGTAAAATTTATTTTGCTGATTAGAACGGTTCTTTTTGATTCGCTCAATTGTAAATAAGCAATCCTTTCCTTCAAATCCTGAAACTGCATCAACAATCTGATTTATGTTTCTTTTGAATTTTCCATTAAGTACTGATGTTATTATCTGTATTTTCATTTTTAAAGGCTTCTTTACGTCTTAATTCCCGCAATTGATACTCACGTTCTTCTAAAAGTTTTTTAGCCTTTTTAGACTTCGAATATAAGTCAGAAAACATTTCATCCTGCATATTTATTGACCAATCATTTGTTTCTCTCGTTATGTTTTTAGCACTAAAAAAACGCTCTTTTATTTCAGAAGGAATTTTATCATATTCATCTTCTGACATTTTTATAAAAACTTCTTTTGAAACTCCCATAATATTATTGATTTAGTAATGATAATTGATTTTCTAATTCTAAAATTTGTTCAGTTGTGGCAATAAGCCTTTTTTCGGTAATTGCTTTCAAAGTTGCAGAAATGCCTTTTTCGTCTGCTCCGAGTGCTTTATTAAAGTTTTCCAGTGTAAGTGTAGGTATTTCTTTTTTTGGCTGTTGAATAGCCTTGTTCCCGTCATCATCTTCTGCGCCAACTCCGCAAATAGATTGCAACCCGTAACGTCTTGCATAAGTTATTCCGCTACCTTGTGCCTGCGCATCGTTGGGTTTTGAAAATAATATTTCTGTAAATCCTTCTAGCTTTTCTCCGCTTTCGTGAAGCAAAACAGTATTAACAAAGCTTTTCCCTTCAATAAAAACAGTTGGCTGAAGTATTGCTATTCCGTTATTGTGTAAAGCTTCTAAAACAGCTTCTAAAACGCTATTTAAGTCAGCGTATCGTGATTTGAAGAAAGGGTTTGAATTACCTTTCTTTGGAGTTCTCATTTCTGATTGTGCTTTTATAAATGCTTTTGCTATTTCTGACATAACTATATTTTATTTAATTTATGGTTAAAAAGTTCTCTTAATCTGATGTATTCCGATGTATCTTCAAATCCTTTAGGACAAGATAAGTAAATGTTATTTTCGTGATAAACCCTCTGCATATTTGCATTTATCTGCTTCAGTTCCTTAATTGACATCCTTAAGTCTTGGATTTCTTTTTGATCGTCGGTAAGTTCGATTACTTCGATTTCGTTTGCCGGATGATTAGGGTTTTCTACCCCTAATTCTGAATTGTCGTAGTTTGTCATGATTTTTTTATTGAAATTTCAATATCGTTTAATTTTATATCAGTTCTAGTAACTTCATGAATTCCATCGTCTTTCCAATAAAATCCATTATCATAAATGCTTATTTTCTGTTTTTTAAATTCAGGGTGAAGTACTTCGTCGTTGATGAACTTTTCGGAAATACTTAAATTGTGCTTTGTTGTTATTTCGTGTAGGCTCATTTTATGTGATTTTAACATTTACTAAATCTACCTTCATTCCGTATTCGTAACCGGATACAGTTACTGAATCATAACCCAGTTTTTTAGCGTATTTGGAAATCTTTCTTAATCCGTTTGGACTGTTGTACTCTTTGCTGAAATTTCCCTGCTGTATTTTAGCCTTTTCGCAAAATGCTTTTTGGGTTTTAAACTCTTTATCTACCCAATTTTGAAATGTTGTTTTTTGTGACATATAAAATTTATTAAAATTAATCCCCGTTATAAACCCCAATACCGTAATAGTGTCTTGCTCCATCGTTATTTATATTTCCAGTAAACAAGTAGCATGGTTTTATTTGTTTTATTTTTTTAATCAATAGAATCTGAAGTGATTCTATAGCCTTAACTTCTTGATATCTGAAAGCTTGTGCATTCAATAAATCAATATCATTTTGCATTTTCTCTACCTTTCTTTCTGCCCAGGAAATTACTAAAGCAGAGCTTAAAGTGATTCCCATTTCTTTTACTAATATCCAAGCTGATTTAAAAACTAATGATTTCATAATTGTTTCATTTTGATATAGCAAATATATGTACTTATTACATATATACAAATATAATAATGTTAAAGTTTTCAAATAAAGCAAACAAAAAACCCTAACACTTGTAAATGCTAGGGTTTAAGGTTAAGATATTTTTGAATTGCTATCTTATTTTGATAAGTTTTTCGCTATTTCTGATATAGCTATGCTATTTTTGTTGATGGTTTTGTACATTAAAAATAAAGCGATTCCTACTAAAATAGTTATCATTCCGAAACCGTATAAAATCCAGGTCGTGTTCACTTCTTCTTTTTTTACCGAATCCTTTTCTTTGATGAATTCTTTTAGTTCTCGGTTTTCCTTTTTAAATTCCTCTATAACCGATGCAAAACAGTCTATTGATGTTATCTGACCTTGGGTATTGTAAACGGTCTTTAAAGTAGTTCCCTGTCTGTTTGTGGTGTATATCGTAGTGTCTTTATAAGTTATTTTAGGAACTAGATAAGTTACGGTATCTCCTTTACGGAAAATCTTTGTTTCTATCTGCTCTTTAAAGTCAGTATCTGTTTTTGACTTTGAAGCCTGTTTGTAGATGTCGCAGGATTGAAACATTAAAGCTATTAGGAATATTTTAAATTTTGATTTCATGAGTGAAAATTTCTATAGTAAGCTACCTTGAATAACTTAACATCGTGTTTGTGTATTTCCGGAAGTCCTATAATATTTACTCCAATATTAAAATACAAAGTCATAAATATTCTTTTAGTTTTTTTCATCAGACAAAATTATATCGGCAAATACAGCCATTATTGAAAATAGATTCGCAAGTTCGTAGGTTGATTCTGCACCATTAGCTATTAACTTTCCTTCCGACCAAGCTTTATAGCAATAGGCTAAATTATTTTTTACTGTTAATATTTCTATGTCTATACATTCCTGTTCTCTAAGGTATTTTTTTACATAAGAAACTTGTACAAATTCTGGAATATCATCAAACATTTGTTTGTATGGAGCAAGTTCTTGCTTGTCTAGCCAATTTAAAAAATCTTCCTTTAATTTTGATTTAGGTAAATTCATAAAACATAATTTAAAAATTAATCCCCGCCACTTCGCTACAAAATGACAGGGATAAAAAGTTTAGTGTAGCGATTGTAAAGATAAACAAAAAAACCCGATATTGCTATCGGGTTAATTATTAACTCAAACCATTAAGTTATGAAAAACACATTCAAATATACAAATTATTTCAATTCAAAATGGGCAGGATCAAAAAGACTTTTAAAATCCCCACCCCAAGTAATTCCTATGCCCAAACATTTTGCAACCGCCTTAATGTGTACTGAAATTAATTTAAGCTTCGGAATAACTTCTTTGTCGTCTAGTTGTACTTTTCCGTTGTAGAAAGGGAATAAGTCAACTGCATGGCCGTAACCGTCTGATTTTGCCTGATGATTTGACTTCTTTTTTACTCCATCAGCATTGGTTACGATTTTGCCTTTAACTGTTCTTCCTTGTGCATATAACGACTGCTGATATTGTGTAGTTCTTACTCCTTGAACAATTGTAAAGTCAACAGGACTTTCTTTGATTGCTTCGGTCATTAGTTTGACCAAATTTGGATGAACTCCTTTTAAAGTATCTAAACTTCTTTGTGAAAATTTATTCATATTATTTACGTTTAAAAAAATTAACTATGCTGTCCTGTGCCACGTTTACCAATGAAGTAAGGAAAATGTCAACATTAAATTTATAGATAATGAATCCTGCTATATCTTTACTCAACATAGCAATTAAAGACAATACTCCAGGGACATATATTTCTTCGATATGCTTATAAACTACCGCGCTGAAAGCATAAACTATTCCTACTGCAATTATAATTGAAAGCAGTACATTTATATACGATATTTTTTTATTTTCCCTTTGCATTTCTACAGCTATTTTGATACCGACGCCAATAATTGCGGGGACAATTATCTTTGTAAAAAAAGCTAAAAGCTCATTCGATAGGTTTTGTAGTCTTTCTGGCATATCTAAGGTATGTTATAATTATCAAAATTAAGGCAAAAAAAGCCTCATTTAACCCAAATTTAGTATTATCGAAAATTGTTTCATCTAGGAAATTATTTATAGATAAGCATAAAAGTACGAAACTAGCGACATATTTTTTAAAGTTTAACCAAATAAAAACACTTAACAGCAAAAAAGCTAAAGAGTTACCGAAATAATAAATCGGTATTCCCGTTTTTTCTCTGATAATATCCCAAAACAGGAAAGCTATTACCGATATGATAATAGCTGTCCATAGAATTATTTTATTTCGCTTATCCACGGTCTTTTGGTCGTGTTCCGATAAGTTCCAAGCCTACACGTCCTAAAACTTCGTTAGCATCAGCAATAGCCTTGTCGATTGCTACTTGGTCAATAGGGTTTTCTCCGTTGTTTCCTCCTGCCATTTTAAATATTTTTTAAGTTAGATGTAAAAGTAATGAAATTTATTTATATGTTTGCAATGTAGTTCACGACCTACGGAAAAATATAGCTAACTTTTTTAGCAATTAAAGAACCCTGCATCGTGTCGTGACTTTGCAGGTTTTCTTTTTTAAATTATTTTATTATGAGTAGAGAAATTAAATTTAGAGGAAAAAGAATAGACAATAATGAATGGGATTATGGATGCCTTATTAATTATTTACCTAATAATAACCCTAGAATTATATCATGTGAATTTTTAGGAGAACAAAACGAACCTGATTACAGAGAGACTAATAATGAAATTCACTCTAGTTCATTAGGACAGTTTACGGGATTATATGATAAAAACGGAGTTGAAATTTATGAAGGCAGTATTTTAAAGTTTATTGAAGGCGTTCATAAGAATGAAACTTTCTACGTAAAGTATAAAACATCATTTTTTCAGCTTTTACCTATTGAGGATAAGCACTTAAAACAATACACTATTAGGCTTGATGATGAATCAAATACTCAAGTAATCGGCAACATTCACGATAATCCCGAACTACTATGAAATTCGACAAAAGATATGCCTACACAGTATTGCTAACAGCTTTTTTAATTTCTGTTTTAGTAGTGGGGTTTTTATTAAAATGTAATTTAGAGAAAAGATGAAACTAGCACATTTAAGAATTGGTAATTTAATTTACTATAACGGAAATAAAAATGAATTAGGTTTAATAACGGCAATTGAAAGCTACATTATAAAACCTAAAGGATTTGTAAAACTAAATTTTAGAAACGACAAAACATATGATCTAGATCAAATAAACCCAATACCATTAACAAAAGAATGGCTTTTTAATTTTGGTTTTGTTCACGACACTTATGGTAATTTTAGTTTAGAATTAAATAAAGACGTGTTTCTTGTTTTATACATGAATGAAATAGCAAAACTTCAACAGTTTGTAAGTATTGCGGAACATACAATTAGCATAAAAATAGAGTTTATCCACCAGTTACAAAATCTATACTTCGTATTAACAGAAACAGAACTAACAATAAATAAGCAATGAAAATAATCAGTGTAATAGAAATATCAAGAACACCTGAAAAGATTTTACTTGAAGTTGAATATGAAAAAAAGGCAAGAGGTTTTTTTAGCGATTATCCGGATGTTGTAAAGCGTCAAATATTTTACAACATAAGATTTAAAAGTGGCGAATTTAGAGACAATGGCGAAAGCATGTTAAACGAAGGACTTGACTTTTATCATGGAATACAAAATGAAGCAGATTTAATATTAAATAAATTATAATGAAATCAGAACAACTTAAAGAATTGATAGAAGAGTTTTTTAAAAAATCAGGATATAATTTAGAGTCTTTGAATAGTCTAAAAAACTTACTTGTTCAGGCTAAACATTATGAGTTGGCCGCCTATATTAGAAACTTTGAAAAAGAAAATTTTCCTGTGAAAAAATTAGAAATAACACAGGAAGAAATTGATAAGTGTATTGCGTTTACCGAGAAAAGAGGCGAATTAGTATATAAATATCTTGAAAGATATAAAGGACAATTAATTTACAACGAGATTGCATTAGCAATAGAATTTGGTTATCAATTAGCATTAAGCGAAACAGATGTATCTAAAATTTAAAGAAATATTATTATCAATATTCAAGATAGCCAAGCCTTATTTATATTTTGTTTTAATAGAATTATTAAGGGTGTGGTTTTATATTTTATTGATGTTTTTTATATGCGTTTACGCAGCTAACATTGTAAGTAATTTTAAATAAACTAAAACCTTTGAAGTGATATAGGGAACTTCTAAATTAATTATGGGAATACAAGATAAAGCAATTGAACTTGTTGAAAAATACAAGGGTTTAGTTTATCCTTATTCAGGAAGTGGAATGCTAGTGAATCAGTCAGAACCTAGTGTAATATTGGCAAATGCAAAAATATGCGCCAAAATAGCAGTAGATGAATTAATTTTATGGACTGAAGAACTTGAAGGTAACGAAAGTTATTGGAAAAAAGTTTTAAAAGAAATTGATTTAGTAGAAATAAGTAACTAAAAATATTATTATGACAAAAGAATTTAAGTTTAAAAACGGAGATGAAGTTATTGAAAAAGTAACAGGATTCAAAGGAGTTATAACAGGAACTGCTTTTTATCTTACCGGATGCACTCAACATTTAATTACTGCCAAATGTGAAAGGCAAGATAAAGAACCAATTGCATTGTGGTACGATGAAGGGCGCTTGGAATTCGTTAAAGAATCATTTACAGAAAAAGATGTAAAAGGATCTGATAATGGTTGTGACATTTTGCCAAACATCGGAATTAAAGGAAACTAAAAAAAATCCCCTGTCGAATCAACGCAGGGGATTTTTCATTTTAAACATATAATACTTAATTCTTCTTTGACAATTCATTTATAGAATCATCTTTTGTTGCTGAGCTTTTAGAGCTTCCGAAATAATAACCTAAGACAACGCTCATAAGCGAAAATAAGCCTATCCTGTCAGCATCATTTACTTTTGTGAAAGTAATTATAGACATTCCTCCAAGAACTACTATAACCGCTATTACTGCCTGTATTTTTATTTCCGGAAACTTCATATCAGTAAGTTATTTCAGTACCTGTTACATAATTAACACTTGCCGTTCCAGTTGTTGCCGTCCTAATTCTCACTAAAGCATTTGCAGGAATTACGCCAGTCAATGTGCCTGTCTGCGTGTTTGTCAATTGTATGGCTACCGTTACGCCAACACCGCTAGAATTACCGCTTTGAGAAGGAGTAAGCCAAGTCGTACCGCTGTTTAATGAATACTCCAAATAAGCCGTCGCAGTAGATGTGCCGACTAGCAAAGGATTGGTAACTGTACAGCTTACTGCATAAGATACTATTGCGGGTTTAGTAGTCGAAATGGTAAAGTTTGAGTTTAATAATTTAGATGTTACGACCGTTACCGTTGGTTGAACTACCGAAATGGTTAGGTTTGGAGCAGTACCCGTTATTACTATTCCATTTCCGGCGGTGTAGTTATTTGCAATTGGAATAATTAAGTCTTTTGGATTTCCTAATCCGTCCAATACTTGGGAAACTGTCCCCGTAGGAATATTTAACTTGTTTGAAACTGAAGACAAAGTACCAAGCACAGAACTATCTAAAGAATATATCCCAGCCGAGTAATTAAGTCCAGTTCCTGAGCTAAAAGCATTCCTTGCTAATGAATTGCTGAAATACCTATTCAATGCGCCCTCTGAAATATTATCTGAATTTTTTAATCCTAGATAATAATCGAAAGACGTAGCGAAATTATATACGGCAAAAGCATTTGCATTTGTCGGCTGAATGCCTACGAAATTTTCTTGAACAGAAAAAAGAAGGCTTGATTGTCCGTTATTTATACCCCCCGCCCTCGGTGTTTGAGAAAAACAAGAAATGCTTAATAATAACAGTACGAATAATAGTTTTTTCATTTTATGATTGTTTTTATTGGATTACGTATTTTAAGGAATTGTTATAAAGAATCATGGTTCCACCTGCGGGAATGTTCATCGATACTGTGTTTGTTCCTCCATCCCAAATGTCACTACCTCCTGAGTTAGAATTTAATGTGATGTTTCCTGTTCCCATATTCATAATCGTAACGTACAGACCTGTGTTTCCTGAAATAGCAGGCAAAGTCCAAGTTGACGTACTGCCATTAAAAGTAAAATACATCTGCTTAGATACAGGTGTCAATGCCAACGTTGAAGTTGCGCTTACGACATTTGAAGGATAATTTGAAGTCCATATAGTTCCGTCAAAATACTCAATAGTATTTGTATTTGTATTGTATATTTGAAGTCCAGTAGCGGGAGAGGAAATTCCATTTCTTTGTACTGCGGTCATTCTAGGGATTAAGAATCCTTCAGTTGTGCTATTGACTGCCAATCTAGCAGATGGAATATCCGTATGTGTTCCAGACTGCTGTAATAACTCCCGACCCGAAACAAATATTGTTTTTTGAATTATCTTTGCCCCGCTGGTTCCGTTTGAAGTGTAAAACCTATAACCTCCCGAAACATGGCTGTTTTCTATATTTGTTTTTCCTGTAGAATCAAAAAGAGTCAACCTTCCGTAGTTAGTACCTCCTGCTGTCTGCTCTAAATAAACTGTATCGCTGAAAGGCATTGAAAAACCAAGATTAACGTTTACTTTTCCGTTTTTCTGAACTTGCAAACCAAGCAAAGGCACTGCCGACGTACCGCCATATAAATTTATATTTCCACTTGAGTTGTGATTCCTGATATTCAAATCGCCGTTATCTTCGCAAATATCAATTCTATTATGATTTACATTGTCGTATCCTGCAAATATTCTTATGCCTCTCAAAAGTGCAATATCTTTAGGTCTGTAAGCAGGATTTTCCAAAAGCGCATCTTTTTGGATTAAGCTTGATGCAAAAATAATATCTCCTTCTGCTTGAAGTCCATCAGGTAACCCGATTAACGGATAAACATTACCGTTTGTGTCAATAGCTAATAAGCTTCCGGCAACCTTATAACTGAAATTGCTTAATTTTAAATTTTTAATTTCATTATTTCCCGCTACTATTAAGTTTTTACCGCTTACGCTGAAAATGTAGTCAATCAGGTTTGCGTTAGAAAATATCTTAAAATGAGCTTCATTCCCTATAACGTTCGGATGCGTACCATCTGCCGTTAAATTTCCTATGACAGAACCTTTTGTCTTGACTGATCCGTAAGGAGAGTTTACAATCATTGTATCATAGAAATCTAAATATTTAGTACCTAGATTTGTAGAAACATTTAATATAGAGGTGTTATAGGCTCGTATAGTAGTGTCCGCTACACCTGTCTGAAATTGATAACCAGGCATTGTAACCAAAACTATATCAGTATTTGCCCATCCCTTAGAAATTGCCGCATTTACAAAGCTTGTGAGGTCACTTTGAAAAGTAGCCGCAGTATTTCCACCAATTGCACGGTCGTTTGTTCCGTAGCCTATTACCAAATATTTTGAAGTACTTGTTTTGGTTGGAATTATAGTTGTAGATTGTGTCTTAACTGAAGTTCCGGCGATAGCTAAATTCGTTTCAGTGTACCCAAGGGCATTTGAAAGAACTGTCGGGTATCTTTTAGAAGTGTCTGTCAATCCAAATCCGGACATAATACTGTCACCTATAAATACAATAGAATGAGGTGTCAAATTAGGCACGCCTAATGTAAGTTTAGACAGATCTAAAACATCACTAGAAACTAATGCAGTTTGACCTAATCCTATTGTAGTGTTGTTTTTTAGTATTTCAAATCTCTGCTGAGTTTCGGATATTACATAAATTAATATCTGATTTGCAGGAATAACTACATTAGGATTCAAAGAATTAGCATAGGCTAAAAACCCTGTTTTATCCAATGTTGTTAAATTTGACGCAGCAATATTCACTACTTCCAAATCAACAGTTCCTGATGCCGAAGGAATATCAGCAATAGCTTGATCCACATATTCAGGCGTTGCAACGTTTAAAATAGGATTTGCAGGGTCTGAATTGTTTACAGCTAAAGGATTTAATGCGGTTACGGTCTGAACTCCTGATGAACTGCCGCCACCAAACGTTCCTAAAAAATCAAATTCTAATCCGTATTCCTTTAGTTTAATTACTTGCCCAGGCAACAAGATAAAATCTTCTCCATTGTGAAAATTAAATCCTGAGCCATCGGTTATGATAACATTTGTTAGTTGGCTGTTTCTTATCGCTAATTCTTTGCCTTTGTAAAGCGAATAGGCTGCTGTAATCAATACGCTGTTTAATCTTGTAACTCCTGATACTAAATCTAAAGCGGAATTTATGCCATTTAATGGATAATCAGTCAATATTCCATCGCCTGTTGCGTTAACTCCTTGATATTGGTATTCTACCTTATTTACATATTGCCCGTCTGAAATTGGTATTGTAGGCTCTGAAATTGCATCTTCATAAATATAAACGGTTGTAAGCAATAACTGATCACTATTAGGTATAGGGGCAATTGCATTACCGCTACCTGCTGACGATTCTCCCTGTATTAACGAAAATGTGCCGTCAGATTCTGCTACAATAATATCTACCCTAGAATCTCCTGAATCAGCATCTTCAATTGTAAAATCGTAGGCTATAGTATTTCCTAGCTGTATTCCGTCAATAATCCAAAGGAATCCCGTAGATACGTTTATTTCATTTCCTATCTTGGTAACTGTTCCAAGTTCTAAATACCCATTAGCCGGTATATTATTTTCAGTTGGAAAAGGAACGGCCGACCATCTTTGAATTGTCTGATCACCTTCTGTAATTGTAACAACTCTTAAAATATGTCCTGAAGGAATGTTTTGAACTGTTTGTAAATTCGTATCTCCAAGATCAGAAAGAAATTCATTATTTGCTATTGTTTTCGAATCAAGTACGTTTCCATTGATATAAACTACTTGACCATCTCGACCTGTAAAGCTTGAAAAGGCATCCGCAAGCTGTTTAAACGTATCAGCGCCACCAGATCCCGGCGTTGTACTAGCGTCGAAAAAACCGACTTCCTTTAATTTGTTGTGCAATGATATTGCCGAAGCGAAAGAAGCAACGCTTCCACCTCCCGTTTCGTCAACATAAGAAACTTCCGAAAAAGTAACATTTGCAAAAAGACGTGCGCCATTTTCGGATTTAAATGTAAACAATCCGTCAATTTGAGTACCGCTCCATTTGCTGTCAGAAATAAAAATCAAATTATCTTTGACTATTTCAAAAACGCCTTCCGCTTTTTTATAAATTATGTATTGTGCCATTTTTTTAGTTGTTAGTTTGTGCTAAAACGGTTATGCTTGATGAATAGCCTACAACACTATCTGATATTGTAAAAGTAACAGATTGATTTGTAGTAATATTTATTGTTTTTATTATTCCGGTTGAATTAGATTCTGTTGTAACTACAGTACCGCTTGGCGTGGTTGTTGTTAATGTCAATGTCTGCCTAGACCCAATTTCGGTAAAGAAAAGCATAAATTTATATTGTGTTTCTGATACCTTTTCCTGAATTAATCCAAAAAGCTGATTGCCTGTCAAAATATTTGCCAAGTTTTTAGAATAGATTCCTAGTCCTTCATGGAACAGTCTTAACCTGTTGTAGTTTCCTGCTTCCGTGCCTAAATTTACAATTCTTGGAATATCGATACCGCCTGTATTAGACATATAAGAAGCTCCGTTTACACTTGTCTGAATTGCCACATATGTAGGTTCGAAATTATCAAAAGTAAAAAACATGTCGTAATTTCCCGGCTGTCCGAAAGTCTTTCTTAAGAAAGTAATTTCCATAACAGGTGGGTTTACTGGAATCGGAGGCACGGGAGGAATTGGCGTAACGTAATTTGGATCGTAAACCTCTGACTGGTTAAAAGTAAAGCTTATGTCAGACTGCACGAAATTCTCTTTCCCTTCTATTCTTGGAATCTCAACAGGCTCGAATATTGAAGCTCTTACTAAATTTAGATAAGTAAACCTGTAATCAAAAGACTCGATGATTTTAGATAAAATTAATTTATCGATTACTTCGGTTCTGAAGATTTCAAAACGCTGTGATTTTACCGTATCAGTCTGCGTGTTTTTTGTTGAAACTTCCCAATACTGCGTGTATTCTTTTGAAACATCAAAATCAAAATAATACATGTTTACCTGAACCGACTGCATAGAATCACTTTTCTTTTCTCGGTAATCAATCCTTGAAGTAAATTCTCCACAGTCATTGGTAATCATGAAAGGACTTGTGTAAAAGGTTTCCCCATTTTCCTGCCTAACCTCCAAATAGATTAATTGCTTTCCGAAATCAAAAGGAACTTCTGAAAGTTTCCACGTAATTTGAGGCAATCCCGTATCAGGGTCTTGGAAATTATTTTCTACAAAAAAATAATCAGCAATATTAGCCAATGTTTCCCCGCACATTGATTTTACATTGACTTCTATATAATCTTCCAACTCGATTCCATCATTGCTTTTAGTAGTCTGCAAATAAGGATAGATGTTATTTGGCAACAGCTGTATTCCCCCAAAATAAAAATATGAAGTATCAGGAGATGATTTTTGATACATCGCCTTTTCCAAGCTATTTTCCAACCTTATGAATGCTTCCAATTTACAAGTTATTTAAAGATTGTTCAAGTAAAAATCTGTTTTCAAACAAGCTGCCGTTTACGCTTACCCTGTCGTACAAAGTCTTCGTAAATAGCAATAATCCCGTTTCGTCAAAGATAAACAAATATCCTAATTCATCGATAGTCCAGTTGAAACTTAATTCATCTACGGATATAAAATCATTTATCCTGATTATGCCCGTTTCATTGTCGGAAAATATTTTCAGAACTTCAGGTTCATGCTTGACTTCCATAGTGCATTCTAGTTTTCCTTTTCCGTCCATTTGCGTGGTAAACTCCATCTTTTGCGGATATCCACGGGTAACTATTCCGTTATTATCTATGTATCGCACATAACCGCTTATATCCCGTGTCTTGTTTTCAATATCTACGTATGCGGTAAAGTCCATAGTAAAAACGCATCTGTCAAGCTCATTTGACAATATAGGATTAGCCGGAATAAAATCTTCTCCCTCGACAACGGTAATTCCCGCATACGTAGTTTTAGCTAAAGGATTGTTTTTGTAAAGCGTATTTTTTATGCTGAATTTATTTTTCCAAAGGTTGTCCAAGTTCGCACTTGCCAGATATTGGCTGAAATAATTGATAATATTTCTTTTTACGGAAAATCTTAAGTTCGGATATTTATCGCCGTTGGCTATATTTTCAATAGTTGTAAATCCTTCATTAGTCCAAGCCTTGCCTGATATTGTATTTTTCGCAATAGTATAAGTGAATTTTGTAAACTTATATCCGTTGTTTGCAGTCGATGGCGTAGCGGTTGAATCAGGCGTTAATATCAGATAATTGTCTGCTACTTCAAAAACATTGTAAAGTCCGTTGTTCGGCTGAGGCGTATTAATTACAAAAGGTAAAAATGAATCTGCCAAGATTCCCAATAATTTAAAACTGAAAGAATTATCATTTGTGATGGTAAGCCTTCCTGTTTCTGTATCGTAATAATGTCGCAGATAAGCGGTTTCACTTAAGGTAATATTTCCTGTGATAAGTTCAGCCGGATAAACGTCTAAAATAAACTTCTTATCATCGTCCTGCGTTTCCGTTTTGTCTGAAACTATATAAGCCTTACTTCGGGATTCCTCCAACTGGAAAGCATCACGAATTGTCTTAACGTCAATTTCCTTTTTATTCTCTACTTTTTTGCTTGCTAAAAGCCATTCGGTTTCACCGTGAACAACATCAATTGTCTGATCAACTTCCTTTTCTTTTTGAGATTGGAAATTTGAAAATTTGTACTTGAACTCATTTATCTTGTACTTCGGATTATATTCTCTTTTATAAGCGTCGTTTTGTATCATTTCAATAACTCCGATTTCAATATCTTTATAGAAATCAGGATATAATGAAAATCTTACCTTATCATCAGTAGTTATTTGGTAATCGGCGGCAACCTCACAAATTGTATCTAAAATCTGCTCAAAGTTCATATTAAAGCCTTTGTCCTTTATTCCTCTTAAAAAGTTACCGGTAAGCAGGAACTGATTGTAAAACTTACCGCCCGGCTCGTAATCAGTCGCTATGATATCCATTCCCGAAACAGACTTGCATACGTATTTCATTATGTCGTAAAGACGTATGGCAGGATTTACAGTCGAAAGAGTTGTCTGCACTACTTCAATTTCTACTTTCATAGATTTTACAGTAGTGGTCAAAAAATACGTCCTGTTTTGCGTGTCAACAAATCCCTCAAACCAAATATAAAGCCTTTGCCCTCTTTCCATTGATAAATTTGAAAACGTAAAAGATCCGTCAACTAAATCTCTTTGCAAACCGACTGGACTTGTGCTTCCTGGCTGATCAAAAAAACTGAATTCAAAAACCCTGTTTCCTATACCCGGATCTACATCAGGAAATCCTATCGCCCATCTTAAAGTAAGCGAACCGTAGCCAAGCGTGGAATCAGCCGTTTCTTTTGTGCTTACAGTAAGGTTACTTATTTTAAGGTTCATTCTTGAAATAGTATCGGCCGCTTCGATATATCCGAAATCACGCCTGTTTCCTGAACCCTGTATAAAACTTAAAGTATCTTCAATTCCGCTTAATTCTACTTGGTTTGCATAATTGAATCTGCGTGTTGTTACGCCGCCGTTGCCTCCCTGAACAAATGTTTTTGGCGTAGGCTGCGTAAATCTGCTGTTCTTAGTTATAGGCTTCGCCTGAATGAAAATATTATGGATTTGGCAAGGAAGTATATTTTCATCATCTAAAGTCAGGTTTGACAAAACATTTACGTTTGTGCCTGATCTTCTTTTCAATAAAAGCTGTTTAGACTTCTGCAAAACTTGAAAAGTTATATAAGTAAGTTGATCAGTTGACATTGATCCGAAATCAATATCATAAGTAAGATTGATTCCATTATAGTCTATAATCCATTCTACTTCTGATTCTGTGCCGTATAATTGCCTGTATACAAGCATAAGTTCAAATTGATGTTCAGGACGTGAATAGATGGTAAAATTAGATTCGCCACCCGCAAAAAGAACATCACGACCGAATCTTTTGTCATCCTGCTCCAAAGAGAATTTGGAAGCATCGAAACCCGTAAATTCCTGTACTTCCTTCAATCCTTCCCCGCCTGTTATAAAGTTTAAATAGAATTTTATCATTTTTATACTGGAAACCCTTTGCCTCTTACGTTATTATTTCTAATTTTTACCTTATTATTCTTATTTTCTATAAAGGTATTAAATCCTTCCTTGTCAATTACTGTTTTATTGGTAGTAATATTAGAAAAATATTTGCCTAAAATTGAATCCATTTGCTCATAATTTAATCCGCTATTTTCTAATTCGATATTTGGAACGCCTCCAAGCATCGCACCGCTGTTTTTTAAGAAACTATTAAAATCAGGGAAAACTTTAGATCCTTTTTCCAAATCTACCAAGGTATCTGTTTTAGGAGTTACCGAAAAGCCTTTTGACGGCTGATAAACAATTTCATTTTTCCCCCCATCGCCCACTATTGCCAAACCTCCTGCGTGGTTGTCAGTTCCCATAGCATATTCAGGCACTTGCTGGCTTGAAATCATTGCTATTTGCGCCGCTCCAAGGACACCCGCTAAAATTGCGCCCGCATAATTTGCTTCTGCTAAAAATGCCGTTACAGCCTGTGCCGTATTGATGATAGCATTGAAAATAGCCGTTTCTTTCTGTGCTTTTGCTTTTCTTCTGTCTATTTCACGTCTTCTTTCTTCATATTGGCGTTCTATTTCGGCTTTTGCAGTTGATGATTCCCCCGCAAATTCAATCGCCAAATCCTTTTCTTTTTCTAATCTTGCATACTGAGCATCGAAATAGGCATTTTGGTTTTGGTTAAGGAAAGCTAAAGTATCTTTTGCTATATCTCCGATAGCACTAAATGCAACAGCAAATTTCTGTTCTGTAGTTTCTGCCTGATCCCATAGCTTTTGAAAAGTAGAACCGGTTCTTGTTTCTATTTCGCCCATTGCGTTTACAACCTGATAAGTTGTCTTGTCAAAGAATTTTCCCAAAGAAGAAAATCCAGAATCAGACAAAAAGCTTTGTCCCATAGAATTTAAATATTCATTAGTTGCTTCTGCCATCTGCCGATAAACTTCCTTGACAGATTCAGCACGTTTATTATCAGATTCTATTAATTGCTGTTGTAGGTTTAATTCTTCATTCTTAAGTTCGTTTAATGCTTCGTTATCTTTTGCTATCGTTTTTGATGATGATAATTGGCTTTTAATTCTTTCCTGATTGGCTAGATTTGAAGCCAAATCAATTCTTAATGATTGGTTTTTTCTTTCTTCTTCGCTATTGGCTATGTCATTCAGCTTGTTTTCTAAATCAGCAAATTGTTTTAATGTTGTAGTTCCGGAAATATTTTTAAGATACAATCCTACCTGTCTTAAATCTTCAATGCTTCTTTGTGATATTATATTCTTTTGAGACTGGTCTGTGATACTTCTTAAAACGCCTTGCAATGCTTTGGCTTTTTCTATTGTAAGCTGATTTGACCTATCTTCATACCTTGCTTTAATAATATTCTGCTCAATCAAAAACTGATTTTGCAACTGCGAAAGGTCTTGAAAT
>Ga0247734_1000319_pt1 | contig 42816 bp, 34 predicted proteins | sample UWRJL103311B2_FD_180933 | JGI IMG/M metagenome (GOLD analysis project Ga0247734, IMG submission 180933) | Plant litter microbial communities from Arlington Agricultural Research Station in Wisconsin, United States - UWRJ-L103-311B-2 | ecosystem: Environmental > Terrestrial > Plant litter >...
ACGACAAACGAAATCGGTACAGGGCTCGGTCTATTGCTTTGTAAGGAAATCATTGAGCTGTTGGGAGGCAAAATTTGGGTTGAAAGCGAGGAAAAAAAAGGCACGATATTTTATTTTACACTCAGGAAAACGCGTAGTTAATTGAGTTTGCAGCCGGTCAATCGGCCAACATCTAAACTCAAATTTGAAAGAAAGTCATTGCACAACTGAGATTGCCTTTATCTGATTTAAAGCCAATCACAAGGACATTCCCATTATTGACCAAAATTGAATATCCACCGGCTAAGGTAAGGGAGTTTCTGGTAGATTCATCCTTTCTACGACTAGCGAAGAGTCCAATAAGAATTAATAATGTAAAAACGTTTCCGAGGGTTAATGTGAAAGTGCTATAATTTCTGCAATTATTCATAAAATTCGATTTAACTTAAAAGTTATAAACTTATGCACTGGCTGATCATGACTGACCGTATTGATATTTAAAAACGCTACAAGATTGACAATTAAAATTTATTCAGGGAAGTAATTCACTGAATTTCGCAAGAATAAACAACTTGGGTGAAGCCAGACAGCCTAAAATCCGATAGCCTATTCTAAGGTCGCGATCATTCCTTTTGCATTTTTATTGTTTATATCCGCTGCCAGTGCTTTTTCATACCATGCCTTTGCCTGTACTTTATCACCCTTTTTTAAATAACATTCTGCAGTAAGTTCATATGTATAAGAAATATCAGCGTTTCGGGTACATAATGGTGTGGCAATGGCATACAAACGGATTGCATCATCAACCCGATTCCTTCGCTGCAAATACTTACCCGAACTGATCAGGTCGCCCGCTTCAAAGCCGAAATCATACTGATCTCGTCCTGTCGCTTTGATCTGACGGTAAAAGGCAAGACCTTGTTCCATATTTTTAAGCATCTTTTCTCTGATATCCAGATATACGGACTTTTTAGGGCTATTAAAGGGTTGGTCTTGTAAAATAGCAAGTATAGCACCTTTAATTGCGTCCACTTTGAAATTTTGATTATTGGTTTCCATCACTATCGTTATTTCCTGTACATGATCAGTATAGATTAACGCTTCGTAATTACTATTGGAACCCTGGTGCCGATGCCATTGTAGTTTTCCTTCCTTAAAATTAGTTGTGCCCAGGCTGCTTTCGCCACCTGGAAAGTTATCAGATAACTGATCAAAAGAATCCTTACCGATGATTTTAAAGGCTTCGAGCCGTGTAATAAACTTATAGAGATCGGCGGAAGAGAGCCTGGGAAAACCGGTTGTTAGCTGAATAAAAGGTGTCGCATTGAAATCATTATCAAAGGCTTTGGCTACGTCAGGTCTGTTCACATCGGCATCCATAATACTTTGCTTCATACCGCAAGGCCTGAATATATATTTATATATAAAATCCGCATAAGACAATCCGGAAACCTTTTCAATAATACGTTTTTGCAAGTATACATTTGCGTGGGCATAAATATAGGCTGAACCGGGTTCAAATTTTAAAGTCTTAAGGTTTTTAAGCGAATCCAAAAGTTGATTATCTGTCTCACTAGACTGCGCATCAAAATTTGGCAGGCCGCTGGTATAATTGAGAAGGTGTTTGAGTTTTACTTTAGCTGCCCAATCCGGCAGATCTGGGAGGTATTTGGATACAGGGTCATCGAGTTTAATTTTGCCTTGTTCCTTCAATAACATGATGCTAGTTCCATTGAACTTTGGAGATCGATCCTATGTCGAACAGCATCGCTGTAGTTAACATCTGGTTCTTGCTTGCATTGGCGAAACCCCAGGCTTTGTGATAAATAATCTTGCCCCGTTTGGCAACCAGCAGTGTGCCATTAAAAACTCCCCGGCTTGATGCGGTATGCATCAATGAATCAATACGTTTGAGCTGTAAGGCTGTTTGGGCAGATAGGCATAAAGAAATCAGAAATAAACAAGCTGGCAATAAAAAGTACTTTCTTAATTTCATAAAAGTTAAGCTGAGGCGATTTAAATATAACCATATGACAACTTTTATTTGAATTAGTTGCAACAAATAAAGAGTTAAAATTGAATTAAATCTATGCTGTTGATGTGATCATCAAAAGGTCTGAACTACCGCAGATGACAAAAAGCACCAATACAAGGCCATATTACAAAACCAACAAGCCGAAGTCCCTCAAATCATTGATGGGTTGCGAATACCAGAATAACTCAAAAAGTTCCATGCTGATTTCGTAATCAGCTTTAATTTCCTGAAAGGTATAAACCCGGGAATTGGATACTGATATTTTATCTAAAATTGATGAAAGCCACTCCCCTTCATTTTTATTGGTCTGGATACTGAACGTTTCTTTTTTATCATGAAAAGTCAGTACTGTCATTTCTAAAGGTTTTCCCTTCTTGTACTTCGCAAAACTTTCTACAGTTGGCTTCCCTCCCAGCCATAGCACTTTCGCAGTTGGTTTGGTATCAAACTTACTCTCCTCCTTCAAAGCTTTGACAACAAAATCTGACGGGATTGTAACCTTAGGAATTTTAAAGTCGAACCAATCCTGTAATTTGTAGTCCAGGCAAATACCATGCATAAAATTAAAGAGGGATTTCTTGAGGCCGAAACTGAATTTATCATGGTTGATACCTGTTTTATCAATGTAGTTGATATCATTGTTGGCAAATGTGCCTATCGCTTCCGTTTCTTTTACTACTCCGAATTTTTCCGGATACATACCTACAGGGCTATGCGCGGTCATAGCAAACTGATGCCAGAAACCTGATTGTAAAACCCCTGCTTCAAACAGTTGTCTGACCATTTCAAGACTATCAACTGTCTCCTGGATAGTCTGCGTTGGGTATCCATACATTAAATAGGCATGCACCAGTATTCCTGCTGCTGTAAAATTTCTGGTTACCTGCGCTACCTGTTCAACCGATACACCCTTATCAATCAGTTTTAGCAACCTGTCAGACGCCACTTCCAGACCACCAGAGACGGCAATACATCCTGAGGCTTTTAATAAAATACATAAATCCCCGGTAAAGCTTTTCTCAAAACGGATATTTGTCCACCAGGTTACTGATATTTTGCGTCTGAGAATTTCGAGCGCAACTTCCCGCATCAGGGCTGGCGGAGCGGCCTCATCAACAAAGTGAAAACCACTCTGCCCGGTTTTTTCAATTAGTTCTTCTATGCGGTCCACAATCATTTTGGCGGCAACGGGTTCGTAAACCTTAATGTAATCTAAAGATATATCACAAAAAGTACACTTGCCCCAGTAACATCCATGCGCCATGGTCAATTTGTTCCAGCGGCCGTCACTCCACATCCTGTGCATCGGGTTTACAATTTCGATAACCGAAATATAACGGTCTAATTGCAGATCGCTGTAATCAGGTGTTCCTACGTCAAACTGTTTATAGTCACTCCTTAATGCATCATTTTTATAAACAACTATCCCGTTTTCCAGCATGAAAGTCCTTTTATACAGATGAAAAGGCCCACCATTTACAACTGCGTTGTAAATCAGCTCAATAGGCAACTCTCCGTCATCCAGGGATATATAATCAAAAAATTCGAATACCCTTTTGTCTGACAAGGAACGTAGTTCTGTATTGGCGAACCCACCTCCCATCATAATTTTAACATCAGGATAGTTGCGTTTTACATATTGTGCAGATCTGAAAGCAGCATACAGGTTTCCTGGAAAAGGGACAGAAATTAAGAACAATTTAGGCTGGATAACAGCTAGTTTCTCTTCTAAAATACCCATCAGGATTTCATCCATGTAGGTATACTTCTGGTTTAGCGCCGCATACAATTCATCGAATGAATTCGCACTCCTGCCCAATCTTTCGGCATAACGGCTAAACCCAAAATTCTGATCAACACATTCAATAATAAAATCTGAAATATCCTCTAGGTATAACGTTGCTAAATGTTTACCCTTGTCCTGGGTTCCCATAGTGCCAAAAGCCCAGTCCAGTTCTTCCAGCTGCGTAAACCTTGAAGCCTCAGGTAGAAAGTCTTCCTGGCAAATCTGTAAAGCTAAGGTTGGGTTTTTGCCTTGCAGAAAAGCAATCACCGCGTCTATCGTTTTGATGTACTCGTCCTTCAACGCAAAAATACGTTTTGCATTCAGACTTCTGGCCTGATCAGACTGCCCCTCTGCACTCTTAAAAAGATCTGTTAATCCTTTTCTCGAAAACAATGCTAAAATTACTTCAATACCTAAATCTGCCTGGGTTGATGAAATATTTTTGGTGTTTAAAAAACCCTTGATATAGGCAGTTGCAGGATACGGGGTATTCAGCTGGGTAAAGGGGGGAGTAACAAGGAACAGATCTGTTTTCAAATGGAATTGTATTTCAGTGCAAAAATATCCATAATTATTTTAGTATCGGCGCATAGCTGAACACATTTTTCAATATGGCTGCGAATGCCGGTCAGAGGAATAGTAAAATAATTCTCATCCACAAGTTTATAATCAGTCTAAATAATATATATTTGCAGGCCATCATTAAGAATTCTCTTGTCAGAAAAAAATAAAATATCTGCCCAAATCACTTATATACGTATCGATGCGAAAACCTTCGAGACAGTGTATCAGCTGTATTTTGAGAAAGTTTATGCTATTTGTTATAACAACATCCGGGACATCGAACCTGCAAGGGAGATGGTGCAGGACATTTTTAAGTCCCTTTGGGAACGGCGTGACGAACTGGAATTAGAAAACATCAATAATTACCTGATCAAGGCCGCGAAGTTTAAAGCCTTTGAATATATACGTAACAAGGTGAGTCAGCAGCAACACTTGTGTCTAAAGTATGAAGGCTGTACAAATTCATCTAACTGCACCGAAGAACACATATTTTTCAATAACCTCAACGAGAAGGTAAATATCCTGATAGACACACTCCCCTGCCAATGTAAACGTGTGTATAAAATGAGCCGTGAAAATGGCCTCAGTAACAAAGAAATTGCATCGGTATTGCTGATCACAGAAAGGGCTGTAGAGTATCATATCAGTAAAGCCTTAAGTGTACTTCGGCTCAATCTTTCAGGGTATGGTAAATAAATTTCATTCACACTTACGGTTAAGCGCTAGTTATGCTACTTGTATTTATATAAGTTTGTAGTAATATTGCAACAGGCTATTTAATCAGCAATGAAGATCGACAAAGAGATTCTGGAACGGTACCATAGAAATGAATGCACAGCAGAGGAATCTGATATGGTAGAAGCATGGCTATTTTCCAGCGATAGCGACGAGGTGCTGGATTTGCCCGCAACAGAATCCAAGGATCTGCATAAATTGGAGATCTGGAATGATATCGCAACCATCTTGCCCCTCATTGGTCAACCTGAACAATTTGACCATGTACCAGTTCCAAGTCCACAGCCCTTAAAAAGGAAAGTGAAGATGGCTTTCTGGTCCGGAGCCATTGCCGCATCGATGGTCACCGCGGTTCTGTCAACAGTTATTTTTCAGTTGATGAATAAAAGCCCAAAAGAAACAGAGTTTGTGAATATTAAAAATACCTCTCCTGATGAAATACGTCACCTCTCGTCCAGCAGCTTCACAATTGCAGTTGGTACAAATACTTCAGCACGAATTGATAATATCACCGGCGCTGTTGATCTGAATGGAAGCATGCTCATTTGTCCTAAAAAGGATGTAGAATTAAGTTTTAACGGCAGTAATAGGAAAATAACTTTTATAAAAGGGCAAACGTATATTCTCCTGAAAGGCAAGGATGGTAAGGACAAAATACTCATTGTGGACAAAAAAAACCTGATGGACCTCCCTCCTGTTCTCCAAAAACAAATTACGCATGAGTTCAATATTTAGCCGGTACTGTTTGTGCCTGGTTCTCACTGCAGGTATTTTTATTTCATGTACCAGGCAAATAGCGGAAAATAAATACAGCCTCTATATCATGGGCAAGGATGGGAAAGAATATTTGGTTGAAACGAATGCGTTAGATAGCGGAAAACTTACGCCAGAACAGGACGGGGCATTGCTCAATACCGATGTGATGGACAGAAGCGTGATTGTAAAAGACGGCTTTTATTACGAAATGGACCGTAAAGCCGGGAAGCTCATGAAATATCAAATTAAGGGTGAGGAACTAACAACGGTAGATACATTGCCGCTCGACAGGTTTTCCATTGAAAACTATTTTTGGGCGGGTGGTGATACATTATTGCTGACAGGACTTAAAACACCAGACTTTGCACAGGCAGCATATGTATTGCTAACCACAGGCAATATGAAATTGATAGCTTCCCGAAATATCGAGATCCCCAAACCCTCTGGCAGATTTGAGACAATGTCTATCGGATTTGTAAAAACGCAGGGCAAAAAAATATTGGTCGGCTATACTTACCACCATCAACTGAGCCCATCGGAATATACCACAAGTGACACGATCTACGTAACAACCTTAAGTTACCCGCAGATGAAGTCTGTAAAAACTGATAAGGACAGCCGTTCTACCTATCCTGGCGGAATGAATACCATACAGTCCTCGTCTTTTACAGATGAACATGGCGATTTTTACTTTATGGCGTGCCCCGGCATTGCCCTGGGTAACAGGCCTCAACTACCTACAGCGATCCTAAAAATTGGCGACGGGACTGACCAGCCCGATAAAAAGTACTTTTGTAATCTATCTCTTGCACTGCACAATCACGCTTATGGGATGTGGTATCTTGGAAATGGACAGGCAATTGTGCGGTCGGAACGCAAAGACCTCTTCAAAGGCCTTGATGATCACTACAGCACTGCACATTTTGAATTTTACCTTGTTGACATCCTCAAACAAAAAGTTATCAAAAAATTAGACTTCCCTCTGGACAAAGGTACAAGACGGGAATGTGTGCTTGTTGAGGGAAATATTGCTTATATATCTATCAATTCTTCTATCGAAGGCAATTATGTGTGGGAATATAATATCAAAACTGCAACCTTAAAAAAGGGTCTTCAAATGGATGGAAACACTGATTATATTCTTCGAATAGACCGCCTGAGATAATTTTTTCTGTTTTTTTGATTTTCCACCTTCGGGAAAACCTCAGTTGTGCTACTTATAGTGTAATACAACTTAAAAACAGATGTTATATAGAAAACTTTTACTCCTAATTTTATGCAGCGTTTGGTCGTTCGGCACCAACGCACAATCCCAGGCCCTACTCTCCGGATATGTTAAAGATGGTACTAGGCCAATAGCTGGCGCGACCGTTATTTTGAAGGGCATTAAATCTGGCACTACTACTGATGCGAATGGTTATTATGAACTGAAAGGTATAAGTCCAGGAAGTTATACTTTGGTAATTTCTTATACCGGATACGCCACATCCGCTACAAAGATCACTCTAAAAGCACAGGACAAACAATCTGTAAACGTTAATCTTGCGGACGATCAGAAACAGTTGAGTAATGTAGACATCCACGGTAAAACAAAAACGCAGGAAATCAAAGAATCCGGTTTTGCGGTGAATGCAATAGACACTAAAAAGTTTGCAAATACTACAGCCGATCTTAACCAGATCTTAAACCGCAGTACAGGAGTGAGAATTCGTGAGCAAGGTGGATTAGGCTCAGATTTTAAATTTTCCATCAACGGATTATCTGGTAAACAGGTGAAATTTTTCATTGACGGTATACCAATGGACGTGATGGGCAGCGGGATGTCACTGAACAATATCCCGGTAAACCTGGCCGAACGCCTTGAAGTATTTAAAGGCGTAGTTCCTGTAAACCTGGGAGCAGATGCAATGGGTGGTGCAGTAAATGTAGTGACCAACCAGAAAGTATGTAATTATCTTGATGTGAGCCATAGTTATGGATCTTTTAACACAAACCGTTCTGCGCTGACCGGACAGGTGGTTGATAAAAAGACAGGTATCATTGTGAAAGCCAGCGGTTTTTTAAACGCATCAGATAACAACTACAAAATGAGGGATGTAGATGTCATAACTGGCGGCACAAGGAATGGGGATTACATCAGTGACGTTAACGGCGCACAATACGTTGTGACAGACGTAAAACGTTTCCACGACGATTATTTCTCTGTACTGGGCCAGGTGGAAGCAGGCATTACAAATAAGAAATGGGCTGACGTGCTGTTTCTTGGTGGAGGCTACAATGAAGTGCGGCAAGATCTGCAAACTGGTTTCAACCAGCAAACAGTATATGGTAAAGTAAAAAGAAGCAGCAATGCCAAAAGCATGACCTTACGCTACAAAAAAGATAACCTTTTCACCAAAGGTTTAAGTCTGAGTGCTTTTGCAGCGCGCTCCAAAGACACCTATAAAACTACAGATACCCTTTTTGGCAAATACAACTGGGATGGTAGCTGGTTTGATAGTGGTTATACCGAAATGGGTAAAAGTGTAAAAACCGTTGGTATCATTAAAAGACCGCGGACTTATGCTATGGCAAATGTGAGTTATGTGATTAATCCTCAGCACTCACTAAATCTTAATTATACTCTTGACCATTTAAAGAATGAAAGTTACAACGAACTACAGATTGCTAAAGACACTTTACCTGGAAAGGTAAACAAACAAATTTTAGGACTGGCTTATCAGCAAGACTTATTGGATGGTCGTTTGGTTAATACGCTATTTGCGAAATATTACAGCCTTGGACTGGATCGTGCAAAATACATTAACCGTGTGTTGGTAGGTCAGGACACCAACACAAATAATTTTGGCTACGGATTGGCAACAAGGTACAAGCTCAGCAAAGGCCTTGGACTTAAGGCTTCTTATGAACATGCCTATCGCCTACAGGAAGCTGAAGAGGTATTTGGTGATGGCCTAAATCTTCAGGGGAATCCTGACTTGAAACCTGAAAGCAGCGATAATATCAATTTGGGCGCGTTTTACAGCTTTCAGCTGGATAAGCACTCTTTTTATATTGAGGCATCTGGGTTTTACCGCAATGCCAAGGATTTTATATTTCCAGTGCCTGATTTGAGGTCTAATCTGCTAAAAAACGAGAACCAAAGCAGTGTCCGCATTACAGGATTAGAATCTGAGGCTAGATATAGTTTTGATCAGTTGCTTTCTGTAACGCTAAATATGACTTACCAAAATGCGATTAATACTACTCAATCAGGGCAGACAGAATCGTATTACGTTGAGGGTACCTATAAAAACAAAATCCCTAACCAACCCTGGTTATTTGGAAATGCGGATTTCAGCATTGGTAAAAACAATGTGCTGGGGAAAGATACCCGCTTGCAATTTAACTGGTTTACCCAATACATTAACTGGTTCTACCTGACCTGGGAGAGCAAAGGTAACCCTAACGGAAAAGCTGATATCCCAACGCAGTTTGTTCAGAATGCTTCATTGAGCTATTCTATGAAAAACGGCAGGTACAATCTTTCTGGCGAGTGCAGGAACCTAACCAACCAACTGACTTACGACAACTTTAAATCGCAAAAGCCGGGAAGGTCATTCTCTCTTAAATTCAGGTATTTTATCCAGTAACCTATTAAAAATAGCGAAGTAATCATAAAAATATTCAATCCATATGAAATCAATATCAAATATCCATATAAAACTATTATTCATCATGCTTCTCCTTTTCACTTTCAGTGCGTGTGAGAAAAGAGACGTAGGGAGTGTTGAAGCTGGCAGCCAATATTCAGCCATACTCTGTGTCGGCAGCTGGCCAAACACAGCTTATTATATCTCCAGCATCCCCTCGTTAACAAGCGGCACCATCAGCCTGAAAGGTAACGGTGCGGAAATGACCGGAAAAGTATATGCACAAGATGTAATACAGCGGGATGGCTTTTATTATCATGCTAATGCAGGAAGCGGCCGGCTTGGAAAATATCATGTTGAAAACGGTGTACTGCTAATAGATAAAGAAATTCCTTTTTCGTGGTTAAACTGGAGTTCCTATACCTGGGTGGACAGCAATACGCTGATTATCTTTGGAGAAGGTAAAGGCGAGCCCCGTTATGCTATCGTTAAGGTAGATAAAATGACGATCGTAACTGGCAAACTAGACCTAAAGGCTATTCCTGCTGGCTTTGACGGATACAGCATCGGCTTTGCCGAATTTAGGAATGATAAGTTGTTTCTGGGTTATGGGTTTTCGAGTTCAGATTTCACAAGCTATCCGAACATGCCTGTTTATCCAAAAGCTTTTGTTGCAGTAGTCAATTATAGCACAATGCAGGTAGAAAAATCATTGGAGCAAACGCGGACCACTGGACTTGGTGGATCAGACGTCTACGCCCGTTCCTCTTTTATGGATGAAAACAATGATATCTATTTTATAAGCGATCCTGTAGGCGGTTATGATTATGTATCACCCTCTGTTGTGTATCGTATCAAAAACGGGACTACAGAAATTGATCCTACTTATTTTTTCAACTACTCTGCAGCGATTAACCAGGAACGTGCCCCGGCCATGTGGTACATTGGCAAGGGAAAAGCAATTGTACGCTCGCGCATCAACGGACAGTCAATAGATACCGATCATTATTACTGTCTCATTGATGTAAAAACCGGGACTTTCATTAAAAAATTAGACCTGCCGGTAGATAAAGGAGAACGTATGGTAAATGCGGTAATTGTGGAAGATGGTAAGGCTTTTATCGCAGTGAATGCTGCGGACAGAGATTACATCTGGCAATATGACCCGGCTACAGATCAGCTTACGAAAGGTGTTGAATTTATTGGAGGGATAGATTATATCCTGCGGATCGAAAAATTAAAATAACATTCTGATACTGATAATGACGTTTAAAAAAATAAATGCCTGGTTTCATTTGTGGCTCGGATTGGCTTCGGGATTAGTAGTACTGATCCTGGGCCTTACCGGATGTGCACTTGTATTTGAGCAGGAACTAAAAGCGTTCAGCTCGCCATGGTTGCATGCACAAAATCCACAAAACAGTAAAACTGCGCTCCTGCCGTCTGTACTTTACCGGTCTGTTGAAAAAGCGCTTCCTGGGAAGGAAATTGAATCTGTATGGTATTATGGTGCAAACCGTACTGCCCAATTCAGCGTTCATGGATCTGACTCAACTGTATATGTAAATCCATATACGGCTTCCATTGTCGCTATAGCGCATAAGGAAGATCTCTTCCAGTTTTTCAAAGATGGCCACTATTACCTATGGATGCCTGAAAAAATTGGACATCAGTTTGTAGGCTGGGGAACATTCGTTTTTTTCTTTCTCCTGCTTAGCGGTGTGGTATTGTGGTGGCCTAAGAAATGGAACAAAAAAGGCAAAGAGCAGGCCTTTACCATTAGAACCAAAGCAAGCCTGAAACGGTTAAATTACGACCTGCACAATGTTTTGGGATTCTACTCAATTATTATTGCCCTCTTGCTGGCCTTTACAGGATTAATGATGAGCTTCTCCTGGTTTAATAAAAGTGCCTACTGGCTTACCGGCGGGATAGACAAAGCACGGATAGTGGCTCTATCAGACACACTGTCAGATCAGGCAAAACTAAGTCAGGCAAAAATGCTGCTACAGGTTGATAAAGCCTATCAGTTGGGTTTGAACGAAATCGGGGAATACAATACAGACCAGATTATCCTGCACTTTCCAGAAAAGTTATCAGATCCAATTTATATGTGCACTGACATGTATAAAGGCAGCTGGCGTGATGTATACCTCGACCAGTATACCCTAAAACAACTTCCAGCATCAGCGAACCGCTTGCGCGACGAAGATCTTGCTTCCTGGATCCGCCGTTCCAATTATGGTTTGCATGTAGGTGCTATAGGAGGAATTGCTACCAAAATATTATTTTTTATAGCCAGCCTGATTTGTGCCAGTTTACCCGTTACCGGATTTTATATCTGGTGGGCCAAAAAGAAGAAGGCATGGAAAAAGAAATCTAAAGCCCGTCCGCAACTGAGCACTATTTAATACATATCTTATGATCCGATACTACGAAACAACAGCGCTTCCCGCTGTTGCAGGAATGATTTTGCCCTTATTACTCCTTTTTAGTTTATACCTGTCCCCTGTGCACGCCCAATCCCATAGAAAAATCCCTGGAAAGATATTGTCTCAGGATGGAAGCTCGCTGCCCTATGTCTCTGTACGTTTACAAAAGGAGGATGGTGAGTTAATTAAAGGTACATTGTAGTGATACACTCGGCCGGTTTTCACATACAAAGGTGGTGGATAGGCACCTATTAAAAATAGCTTTTGATTGTATCGAGATTGCGCTGCCGGTTAGATTTCTTAAAGGTAATATCCCTGCACTGATTAAAATGAACATAAGCCTGCAGTGCTTCAGCTATCTTCCCAAGGCTAAGGTCACTGATTTCCCGATCTTCAAAATGGAGGTTGTGAACAATCAATAGTTTTTGTTTTCTATCGGCCTTCGCATCCATGCGTGCAACAAAGGTGTCGCCTACCAATACCGGAAGTGAAAAATAACCATATTTACGTTTAGGTGCGGGCACGAAACATTCAATTTGGTAATCAAAATCAAAAAACTCCCTTAATCGGTGCCTGAACACATTCAGAATGTCAAAAGGCGAAAGTATAAAAGCATCACCGGCCAATTCAATCGCCGTTTGCTGACCTGTCAATATATAAAACGGGGTAGTTTTTAGGCCCTCCACTCCTGCTGTATATACTTCTCCCTCAGCTATCATTTTCTCCAGCTCAGTTTTAATAAGGTTGCCTTTTACACGACGGCCACGCCAGGCCATTTCCTTCAAAGATGCGAGACCCAATGCACCAAGGGTACGCCGTATCACATATCGCGCAAACTCTTCGGCTGTGGGCATGTCAACATTGATTCCATCAGGAATTAGGTTTAGCGGCACATCGTATACTTTTTAAATCCTTTGGTACGGGTAATCATGAGTTTTCCCTCCAGGTACAATCGTTCCAATGCAACTTTAGCGGGCCGCCAGTCCCACCAGCCCGAACTGGCTTCCACCCGGTCATTTTCAAAGTCCCCAACCATCAGTTGACCTTCACGTTCCACGCGGTCCAGCACCTGCTGCATTACACTGTTTTCTGCCCTGGTCAATGGTTTCAGGTTTTCGGAAAAGGCTTTCTTCACCGGCAGTGAAAAACGGAAGTCACGCATGGGAAGATAACCGGCATCGGAGCTGAAGTATTCAAAAATACGGCCATCTGCAGATAACTCTTCCAGCCAATCCAGCTCATAATCAGTTATCCGGGCGGTAATAACATGATGATGTGCCCTTTCTACTACGTAATTTGTATCCAGTTGCACAAATCCCAGGTGATCTATAAGCTTATAGACGGCCTCTCGGCCCGATCCAAATTGCGCCCGCCTGGCAAGCCCAGCGGCGTGAAGGATAATTTTCCGTGCCTCCACCTTGCTAAACATGATTGCTTCCATGCTGGCAAGATAATAAAACAGGCAAATAAAAAAGGGGCTATTTAGGGCCCCTTCTATAAAATAAAATTATTACTCTACCATATTTTTACTCTTTTGTCCGGAGCAAGGTACAGCGAGTCTTTTGGGGTAACTTTAAAAGCTTCATAAAATTCAGGAACATTCCTCACCACACCGTTCACCCTGAACTGCGCTGGGGAATGCGGGTCGGTTCCTACCTGTGTTCTCAGGCCTTCTTCAGTAGATTTATTTGCCCAAACTTGTCCCCAGCCAATCAGCACGCGCTGTTCGCCAGTAAACCCGTCCATTGTTGGTGCAGGTTTTCCTCCCAGGCTCGCTTTGTATGCTTTAATGGCAATACTCAAGCCACCAAGGTCACCTATGTTTTCACCAAGTGTAAAGTCGCCGTTTACATTGAGGTCCGGGAATACTTTAAAACTATTGTATTGTGCGACAAGCGCATTTGTCCGCTTTTTGAATTCGCTTTTATCTTTGGCCGTCCACCAGTCGCGCATCACACCGTTGCCGTCGAATGTACTTCCCTGATCGTCGAAACCATGACCAACTTCATGGCCAATTACCGCGCCAATCCCACCGTAATTTACGGCGTCTTCGGCAGTCATGTCGAAAAATGGCGGCTGCAGAATCGCGGCAGGAAATACAATCTCGTTCATCGGCGGGTTATAATAGGCATTCACCGTCTGAGGTGTCATACCCCATTCCGTCCGGTCAACCGGTTTACCTAATTTGGCAATTGTCCTGTTATATTCAAATTCAGCAGCACGTGTTTTGTTTCCATACAAATCGTGCTTCACAATTTTCAATGCTGAGTAATCCCTCCACTTATCAGGGTAACCAATCTTTGGCGTAAATTTACTGATCTTATCCAGGGCCTGTTTTTTTGTGTCCGGACTCATCCAGTCGAGTGTTTTGATGCTTGATTCATACGCTTTTAAAAGGTTGCCCACCAGTTTAAGCATGCGTTCTTTGGCTTCTGGGGAAAAGTGTTTTTCAACGTATAATTTACCCAGCATTTCTCCCAGGTTATCGTTCACCAGGTCTACTGCCCGACGCCATTGCGGTCTTTGTTCTTTAATTCCGTTTAGTGTTTTGGAATAAAAATTAAAATGTTCCTTGTCCAGTGCCGACTTAAGGAACGAAGCCGACCCATTAATTGCCGTCCATTTCAGATAGGTATTCCAGGTAGTTATTGGGGTGGATTTAAAAATACCGTTCAGTGCTTTTGTGTAGGCCAGCTGGGCGATGACAATACTGTCGGTTCCTTTGATGCCACCTTCTTTGATCATGGTATTCCAATCAAAATCTGGTGTAAGTTTACCCAGATCCTTGATGGCGTATTTGTTATATAAAGCCACAATGTTTCTCGTTTCTTCCTTTTTCATATGCTTAGAGGCCAGTTCTGTCTCTAAAGCCATAATTTTTCCAGCGGCAGCTTTTGCATCAGGAATACCGGCCAGGCCAAGCATGGTCTCTATGTGGGCAAGATATTTTTTCCTGATCTCCGCGGATTTGGCATCCTTCAGAAAATAATATTCGCGGTCTGGTAAACCCAAACCACTTTGCCAGGTCATCAGCATATACTGTTTTGGGTTTTTAAGGTCTTCCATTACACTAATGTTAAATGGAATTGCATTTCCTATCTTGTTGGCATAAGCGAAGTAGGCAGAAAGATCTTTTGCTGAGGCTATGGCATCAATCTTTTTAAATTCTTCATTCAGAGGTTTGAGGCCTAGTTTATTTCTGCCAGTCGTGTCAAGGAAAGATTCATAGAAGTCGCCTATTTTTTGTTCTTCGGACCCTTCTTTACCACCAGTTTTTACAGCATTTTCAATAATGGCTTTAACATCTTCCTGGGCCTTATCATTGATAATCGCTCCAACGCCATAACGTGCTTTATCGGCGGGAATTTTTGTGTTTTTTAACCAGGTTCCGTTTACGTAGGCCATAAAATCGTTCCCGGGCACCACAGTAGTATCCATATTTTTTTTAATGATGCCCGATTTCAGCTCGGTGGACTGCTTACTGCCGCCACTATTACACGATGCCATCAGTAATAGCGTCCCCGCAAATACGGGTGCACTATAAGATTTTATTGTTTTTATCATCTGTATATATCAATTAGTATATATCAAATCTAAAAAAATTATCCAGTTTATGCCACTAGACAGAGGATACCGATTAGACATCATGCCAAAAACCGGCAGGCCTGGCTCATATCCTCCAGGGTAACTATCAATTCTTCTTCAAACGAAAAATTGATTTACCTTCCATTTCCAGCAGATCACCTGCTTTCATTCCATTGGGAAAGTCTGTCGCCAGGGTAGACGCATACTTTATCGAAATTTCCACCTTTTGATCATCAATTTCAAGACCGGCAATAGTTTGCTTCCGTCTTAAATACTATTCCACTATGAAGTTCGGCTGTCATTCCGCCAATATCAAAGCTGTTATAAGCGTTGATATAACGATCGACAGCTGCCTGTAATTCCTCTTTTCACATCTTCAATCGCATAAATTGATAAAATTTGATTTCTACAATGTTCATGTAAATTATCAAAATACACCTCATTATCAAATTAATAGTTCAAATAAAAAACGAGGTAGTACAGGGTTTTTTGCTATGTTTGCATTGCTATTAAATTTAGTATTTTGGTTTTACATCAGAATTTTATACTTTTAGGGACACACAACGCTTCACATGAAATACCACTTCCAATTCGTATCCAGAACCGCAGTTAGAGTAGAACTCATACCAGAGGATAAAAAGGAAGTTGAGTTGATTGATCAGATTTCTCATTGTGGAGAAGATGATGTTCAGGTTACCGAGTTATTTCGTAAAGGTGTAGAAACCTACAGCAGCAATACTATTCTTACCAAAACAAGGTTCATGAACTTTCCCAGTGTTGCGTTATGTAATTACATCACTGAGGCAAAGTCCATAGAGACCTTAAGCCTTGATCAGGCATAGGACTGCATCGGTATATCTAATATTTCGCTTCCTGAAGTAGCTTTAGCAGCATCAGTTCCTCTGAATCATCGTTGTCTTCAACCGTTCTGATGCTGTTACCAAAAATATCCTCGCTGAACTTAACTGAAGAGACTTTGCGACCGTTCCGGTCGAATATTGTTTTTGTCACATCGCCAAATATATCAGTTGAGATTTTGACAGATCCCATATCCTCACCCCGTGCACCTGTAACGTTTTTTATCCGGTTTCCCATTATATCAGTAGAACTTTTTACCGTTGCTACAGTGGATCCACTACCGTCTATATAGGTCAATATTTTATTACCGAATATATCTGTTGATTTTTTGATCATACTTATTCGCCGGCCATCCGGACCGGATATTTCCTGAACCTTAGCTCCGAAAATATCAGTTGATTTTTTAACAGTAGATGTGGTACGCTTATTTCCTTCAGAAGTCTCAATGGCCTCATCTCCAAAAATATCTTTGGATCTGGTAACCGTACGCACTTCACCACTTGCTTTAGTGGTCGTCTGGATTTTCTTTCCAAAAATATCAGTCGAATTTTTGACCCTGGCTATTTCCCTTCCCATGCTGTCTTTGTAGATTTTTGTTGTATCTCCAAAAATATCTATCGATTTAGATACACTGTAAGTTTGTGCAGTAACGGCTATTGTAAGGAGGGAAATAAGAACAGTAAGCAATGATTTCATGGCGCTGGGATTATTTTGCAAATTCTAATGTTGAGACGCAGATTTATGATCAAGGTTTAGCCATAAATTCATATAAGGCAGAATAAATTCACTAACAGGCAATAAATAAGGAGCTTAAAAACAAATTTTCGCTACCTTGGAACAGAACATAACGCAAATTAGTACTTATATGAAAAAAAGCATGACAATTCGCTTCATTTTAAAAATCAGGTATGCCCCCGTTTTTCTCGTAGTTATGTTTGTGTGTGCATGCGTAAGCCTTAAAACGCCAAAACGCGCAAATTTGGTTGCTTTAAAAGCCCCCATGCTGATCGGCCGGTATCCAGTTAGTTACAGCAAATACCTCCGTTCGAAGTTTCACAAAGACACCGTAATGCCGGTTATGATCTGGTATTTTTTTAAAGATTCTCCCGGAAAAGATTCTGCTGAACTGGCACAAGCCAGCCATATGGAACTGAACCTTACCGATAACAAACATATGACCTCCAAATTGTACAATGGCAATATCCTTTTGAAAACAGAAATAATTAAAGGTCATTTAAGAAAGGGCTATTTCAGAAAGAAACACGATCTTTCATTTACCGGTGTGCCACCTTTTTATTGGAGCATGACCTCCATAAAAAAGCAGTTTGGCCTGGGAACGGACAACCAGTTGTTTATCGATGCCGCCGATGAAACCAGCGGAAGCGTCCTGATCTTTGGGGCCTCCAGCGGAGGTTTCACCACAAGTCACACTATTATGCCCGCTAAATAATATTATAGCGGTACAGCCGTTGCCTTGCAACATTAACGGACATAGAAGAAACATCCAGCGGCCCATTGTGAATTGTTTACTTGGCCTTTTTAATTTAAAATACTACTTTCGAAACCGGTTAGTTCAAAGGGCCTTCCCTCCTGACCGCTATAATTGTAAAGACCTCCAGGCGCCAACTGTATATGATGAACCTAAAAAACACTGCCCTTTGCCTTTCCCTGCTTTTGTTATGTATGCAACCATTGCTGAAAGCACAGAACCCTCATACAGATCAAACACTCACCAAGTTACAGCAGCGGTTTGTAGATATGAGGTTTGGAATGTTTATCCATTTCAATATTCCAACTTATATGAATCAGGACTGGCCAGATCCCGATGCACCTGCGGCCCTCTTTAATCCAACAAAATTGGATTGTGACCAGTGGGCTAAGGCCGCTAAATCTGCAAATATGAGTTATGGCTGCCTTACCACAAAGCACCATAGTGGTTTTTGCATTTGGGATACCAAAACGACAGATTACAACGTGATGAACAGTCCGCTAAAAAAGGATGTGGTAAAAGAATATACTGATGCTTTTCGCAAAAACGGATTAAAGGTAATGCTGTACTATTCTATCTTGGATACACATCATAAATTGCGTCCAAACCAAATTACGCCCAAACACATTGATATGGTTAAAGCCCAATTGACCGAGCTACTTACCAAATATGGAAAAATAGAAGCATTAATTATTGATGGGTGGGATGCCCCTTGGTCACGTATATCATACGATGACATTCCTTTTGAAGATGTGTATAATCTGGTGAAATCATTACAGCCAGAATGTTTGGTGATGGATTTAAATGGCGCCAAGTATCCCGCAGAGGGCTTATACTATACTGATATTAAAACATATGAAATGGGTGCAGGTCAGCGTATGTCGAAAGATAGTAAACGCATGCCCTCGCTGGCATGTCTGCCCATCAATACCTCGTGGTTCTGGAAAACTGATTTTCCTTCTACGCCGGTAAAGGATGCGGCAAAACTGGTAAACGAAACGCTTAAAACATTAAACGACGCCAGCTGTAATTTTATCCTCAATGTAGCACCAAACCGTGAAGGGCTCATAGACGACAATGCTTTGGCGGGGTTAAAAGAAATTGGCAGATTATGGAAAAATGACGGGCCGACAGAAAAGCTATCAGCACTGGAACGTCCCATCATTTCGAGTAACCTGGCGAAGGACCAACCTGCAATTTCAAGCTGGAGTGACGACATGAATATTATGGATTTTGCCAATGATGATAACTTTAAAACCTCTTGGATCTCAAATTCTGCTGTAAAACAACCTTGGTATGAAGTTGACTTTAAGGTAGATAAATGCTTTAATACTGTTGTAGTTGCAGAGCAAAAATCAAATATTAGGCGGTACAAAATTGATTATTGGGACGGTACTGCATGGAGGCAATTATTTGATGGGGAGAATCAAGAAAGAATAAAGATTCACCGTTTCGGCCGCGTGTGGGGTAATAAAGTACGAGTACAAATTACCGGCTCGGATACGGTACCATCTATCGCTGAATTCCAGATTTACAACGAAAGAAGGTAAATCATATTGGCTACCCATATCACTATCTGGGAATGGTCAATCAATGATTTACAAAACAGCCTTTTGCCAGTGTTGATGACCGCAGCCCGGACACTCATTATATTTAGGGATGCGGTCGTCCCGAAGTGTACCACAATTGGAACATACACTATAATCGCTGCTCCTTTCTATGTCTACCCAATAATCGTGATCATGGTGCGGAATAACAGATAGTCCGGGTTTCCCCTCTTCTTCTTTAACTAATGAAAATGCTCCGCTTGACTCCATATAAACCCTTTTCACTTTGCCCAGATGATCACAGCCAGCAGCACGAATTTGCTCAAACAGGAGCTCGCGCGACAGACTAGTTAGTTTCAGGCATTCAAAATTAATGACGGAATCTGAAACCAGCACGTTAAGATCACCATGCACAATTTTTTCAAAACCCTGGTTGTTTTTAGCGATAGTAGAAATCATCCGTTCACTGATCACCACCACAATTGCGATGACAACCGCAGGTAACAATCCCCTGTCTGGTGCCTGGATCGGGACCCCGATTGCCGCAGCCAGCGCTACCATCGCAGTCATTTCAGTTACATTCAATTGAAGTGCCATCCGTTTACCCATCATGCGGATTGATATAATGAGTAAAATATATATGAAAACTGTTCTGATGACAACTTCTATTAAAAACAAATAAGGTACTTCACCGAATAAGATCCGGTGCAAGTCAAAAAGGTTATATTCTTTCGATTCCATTTATTATCAGTTAATTGCTTTTATAAAAACTTCCTGGCCGCACAAAATGCAAGGCGCTATATCTGCCTTGTTCAACGTACCGCAGTGGATGCATGCCCATAAGGGAATGTCCAGATACTTCTGAACTGTTAGGATCCCTTCATCAGTGGGAGGAAAAACTGGCAGTCCCTGCAGTCCTTCTTTCGCAAGGATAATACTGAAAGACCCTGCAGGTTCCAAATAGACGCGCCGTATCTGGCCAAGGTTCAGCACATTTTTGGTCCTGAGCTCAGAAAAAAGCTGTTGTTTCGAAATGCGTACATCATCCATTTCTTTTAATTGTATTACTCCGTTTTTTACAAGCACGGTAGGTTTCCCTACTAAAATATTTTCTGCTTTAATGCTTAAAAAACCAATGTGGTTTAGCGCCCTATGCAGCCCCAGTGCAACAAGCAAAATCAGCAGTCCCTGTAAGATACCCCTGTCTTCCATTTGCATGGAAACTGAAACGATAGCCCCAAGGGTAACCATAACGGTCATTTCGATGATCGTGAGCTGCCCGCTCATGCGTTTGCCCAGCCACCTCACCACGGCCATTAATAACCAATATATAATCAAGGTCCTAACAAAAACCTCCAGGAGGAATATAGGGTCCAGGTTTCCAAACAATATCCGATGCCAGTCATCGAGCCTAATCTCTTCAGGTTTCATATAAAAATTTAAATACTACTAATTATTTTTTGGATGCAACATACCATTGGGCACCATAACCAGGAATAGCAAATTTGGATTCATCCTGCTGAGTTGAACCAGTGTGGCCATGTACCATTCTGAGCTGGAAGTCATTCATTAACTGTTTATCTAAAGAAAATTCTTGTGGCTCTTTACTAAAGTTGTGGATAGCAATTAGATTTTTATCCTGATAAGAATACTGTATAACCAGCACAGGATTTGCATCTACGGTTAAGATTTTCCAGTTGCCCAAACCAATTTCCGGGTGTTGTTCCCTCAGCTTCGTCAAACCTTTGATGTAAGTTAACAGGGATGTACTGTCTGATGATTCTTTTGATACATTGATCTTATCATAGCCATATTCCCCAAGCGTTATCACCGGACGGAAGGTCGTTTTGCCGGTAGAAAATCCGGCCATTGCGAGGTTATTCCATTGCATAGGTGTCCTTACCGACAACCTTTCACGAAGGGTGAGGTCATCCCCCATTCCAATTTCTTCTCCATATCTGATAACCGGAGCACCCGGCAGGGAGAATAGCACACTATAACTCATTTTGATGAGCTCTGGATCGGAAAGCATTGGGGCCAGCCTTCTTCTGATACCCCTTTCGTACAACTGCATATTCGTTTCCCTGCCAAATTTATCGTACACCGCCTGCCGTTGCGATTTGGACAGCCTGCCAAGGTCTATTTCATCATGATTTCTCAAAAAGAACGCCCACTGGGACGAAGCTGGTTTTTGTCTGAAATCTTCCAATGCTTTTGAGAAAGCCGCCGGCTCTCCCTTTGCAAGTGCGTAGAACAGTAGTTGGTCGGCATAGAAATTAAACATCATCTGGAGGCGTTCGCCATTTTTTCCAAAATAATCTTCATTCTCCTCGGCAGTAACATTAGCTTCGCCCAGCAGCAAGGCATCTGGTTTTATTTTTCTTACCGCATTTCTCAGTTCTGTAAGGATATTAAACAGATGGTCCGGATTTGCGCTGCCGGTTCTTGGTATATCAACAATAAAGGGTACCGCATCCAGTCTGAAGCCATCCATGCCTTGTTTTAACCAATATTGCAGGACCTTAAAAGCCTCTTCTTTTACTTCCCGGTTTTCATAGTTGAGGTCGGGCTGAAAATCGTAAAATCTGTGAAAATAATATTTTTTGTTGATCTCATCGTAAGTCCAGGTTTCGGTTTGTGTACCGGGAAATACCATTCCTTTATCCCAATCTTTAGGTTTTTTGGATGACCATACATACCAGGAATAATATTTTGATGTGCTATCTTTCCGCGATGATTTAAACCAGGGATGGTCAATAGAGGTATGATTTAAAACCGCGTCCATGATTATCCGCAATCCCCTTTTTTTTGCTTCAGTCATAAAGCTGCGAAAGTCAGCTTCGGTTCCAAGCCTTTTATCAACGCCATAATAGTCTGTGATGTCATACCCATCATCCTGATTGCTGGTAGGTTGAAATGGTGCCAGCCAAATTACCTTAACGCCAAGGCTGTCTATATAACCCAGCTTTTGCGTCAGCCCATTAAAATCCCCTATGCCGTCGCCATTGCTGTCTTTAAAAGCATCAACATCAAGGTTGTAAATTAAAGGATTGCGGTACCAGTTGTCCTGGATCTGCTCAGCGGAGTTTTTGTCTTTTTGCTGTTTACAGGCCGAAAATATAGAGATCAAACAAAGGGTCAGCAATGGGCTAATATTTAAGAACAGCTTGGGCTTATAGTTCATCGTATGTGCGTTTTTGACCTTAACAAACCGAAGCTGTATTTGTTCTCACATTAGGCAGTGCTTTAAAAAATCAAATTTTCTGAAAGCAGACCGCTTACCGATAGCTGGATTGTCAGCAAATCTGGATATAGCCCCCCTACAATCTTATAAACGAATTGTTTTTTCGATAAGCAAAAACTAATGTGCAGAGGTATTGTTCTCTTGTTCAAAAACATCACATATGACAAACGAAATAACAGATAAAATAGTAAGCGGGTTAAAAGACCTGTCTATTGAACCAACAGGGAAAGAAAATATTGATCAGGGCGAACGGATCCTCTCTGTAGTAGCGGGGGGGTGGTTATTATACAAAAGCCTGAAGAATTTAGCTAAACATCCTCTTATTGGCTTGCAGGGTACTGCTGCGGCTGGCCTTTTATTGTATCGCGGTGCAACAGGAATTTGCCCGATCTATAAAAAACTGGATAAGGACACCACCGATCCGGAGGCGATTGTGATTACCGAAGAAATTACCGTGAATGCACCAAAGGATAAAGTTTATGCATTTTGGAGGGAGCTTTCCAATCTTCCTAAATTTATGAAGCACTTAAAAAGTGTAGATGAAATTGATGAAGATATCTCACTCTGGACCGCCAATACGCCTGGTGGCTTAATAGATTTGAAATGGAATGCACAAATTACACGTGAAGATGAAGGCCAATATATAGGATGGCAGTCGGTAGAAGGCAGTATGATTGATAATGCCGGAAAAGTGGAGTTTAAAGAGACCTTAAATGGCACGGGTACTGAGATCCACATCGAGATTGATTACTTCCCACCTGCCGGAAGTGTAGGTCGCGGAGTTACATCTCTGTTTAATGGCGTTTTCGAAAAGATGATCCGTGAGGACATTCAGCGATTCAAAGCGTATGCAGAAGCCGAAGACTTTAAGGCTTATGCCGGATTGGATTACTAGATTTTAACATTTAATATCATTTACTACATCCTGTTTACGCGTTTATAATGATACGTGTAAACAGGATTTTTTTATTACCTTTTTTACCTGGATAGCGTACTGGTTCAGGCGGTAACAAACTTGACTTTGTTTGATAGATAAGCGGCAACTAGTATGATAATGATGCCAATAATCTGGCTAATGGTAATACTTTCACCGGCGACTAAAAAGCCAAGTATTACTGCGATAATCGGATTGACGTAGGCGTAAGTTCCAACGATTGCCGGCGGCCTTACCGACAGCAAATAATATGATGCGGTAAATGCTATAATTGAACCTGCGACAGCAAGATAAAATACTGCGCCCCAGGTTTGAACTGATACCTGCTGGAAAGTAAATGTAGCCCAGTTGTCCGCAAAAATACTGATCAGGATACAGGCAATTGCGCCACCGATCAGCTGCCAGCCCACATCGCAAAAAAGCGAACTTTTATCTGAATTGTTCTTATAATATATTGATCCTGCTGCCCAGCATAAACAAGAGCAGACCACCACAACCGACGCAATCAACTGCATATTGGTTCCTCCGGTTTCTGCTGGCGATGTCTGGTCCTTAAACAGCACCAATATGCCTGCCAGGCCCATTACTATACTGATGATTGTCAGTTTGCTATTGAAATAACCTTTCCAGTTTTTCCGGTCCACAATAATATAGGCGATGGGCAGCGTGGCGATAAATACGGCTGTAAGGCCCGAAGAGAGATATTTCTCTGCCCAAAACAATATCCCCTGCCCCAGGCTAAGCATAAACGAGCCCAAAAGCAAATTTTTTAAAATGTCAGTTTTGAAAATCTGATTTTCTTTAATCTGGCAATACGTGAGCATGATGATACCGGCAATGAAGTACCGGCAACTGGCCATCAGGAATGGTGGCATTTCGGCCACCCCTATTTTAATGGCAAGATAGGTAGTGCCCCAAATAATATATACTGCTGCAAATGCCAGCACAACTTTGATATCTAACGACTTAATCCATGTATTCATCTACAAGCTAAGTTAACTATAACAAGTTATTGCCATACTTTTTTATTTGAATTACCTTTCATTGTCCCGGATTTAATTCTAAAAGGCCGTAGGTTGCCTCACTTTCACAATTCTGCATTGCATCTACCGGGCCGCCATAAATCATTCCTTTTTTACGTATGTGATGTAATAATAGGCGTCGACCTCCGGCGAGATACTTTAAATTCTCAGCCTTACACACCAATCATGAGCAAAGGAATTTCCGTAGCCGAATTGGGCGTAGTTACGCGCTATAAGTGATGCGCTCTTGGTTTAGCATACCGCCATGGAGGCGGCATGCTTGTTATTTCAGCCGGTTGTTTAAGAAATTTATAGTATTGGCCCATGCCTCATTAGCAGCAAAACGGTGGAAACTCTCACGTTCATCACAATTGAAACCATGCTGCGCATAAGAATAGGTTACAGCAGTATAATCTTTACCTGCCTTTTTTACTTCTGCCATTACCGTGTCTACCGTTTCCTGGGGTATATGTACGTCGAGTCCTGCCCAGTAAAACAGATGCGGGCCATGCAGATCAACGATTTCGTTTTTATACTCATCCATTCCGCCGCCGTAGTAAGATACCGCTGCAGATAAAGGCAACCTTGCATTGGCCAGCAACGACACCTTGCCACCTAAACAGAAACCTACACTGCCAATTTTACCCTTTATAATAGTTGGTTGTTGAAGCAGTTCATGATAACACGCCTCCAGATCGATCGTTAATGTTTCGCGGTTTAAAGCCTGGTAATGAGGTGCCACCTGGGCAAAATCTGTATAGCCTGCCTCTAAGCGGCGGACAGTGCGGTGATAAAGGTCGGGCGCGATCACATAATAACCTTCGCTGCACAAACGTTCAGCGATATTGCGGATATGGCCGTTTACGCCGGCCGCTTCCTGTAAAAGGATGATTCCGGGATAATGGCCGGTATCTCCCGGATGGGCGATGTAGACGTCCATCTCTGTACCGTCGGCACTTTCTATGGTATTAAAATCATGATTTTTCATTTGCACAGGTTTAATTTCTGATGGGGAATTTACCTAAATTAAGCACAAATTCAAAAATATCCAGTATTGTTAATGTGCGATAAAAATGATCTCAAAGGAGTGTCACTGAACGTTATTTATCAAACATATAGTTTCTGATCTGCGCTACTAAAATAGCTGCTTCGTTTGCTTTTGCCAGTGTCCTTTTTCGTGACCGGTTTTCCGCCCGACCTTGTTTCGGTTCTCCGGTACACTTCAAAGTTCTTAATGAGCTGATCGTCCTTCTTCCATTTCAGGAAATCGAAACTATAAGCTCTTGCCTCTTTAATGATTGCTTTTAGCCTTGCGGTGGGGATCTTTCCAACCAGACTCTCAGGATGCACACCAGCACGGTATAAAACTTCGTTTTTAATGATATTTCCTACCCCGCTAAAAACATCCTGGTCCAGCAATACATCGGCAATTTGTTGTTTCCCTAACCCAGCCAGTTTTTTTAACGCTTTGCGGCCATCCCACTCATCACTCATTACGTCGGCTGTGAAGTCATACTTTTCCTCAAGCGGGCCATCCAGGCGCTCTACTGTACAGACATAAAAATATACATCGTCGTTGTTGAAATGCAGGGCTAATTTAGGGTTGACTTTTTTTGGCTCATGAAACTGATAACTGCCGAACAGTCCAAAGTGGATCCTGATCGTAAAATCGCTAAAACAGATAAAAAAATGTTTCCCCCAGGATTTGAAGTCTTGTATTTTTTTATGTGACAGGTCGTCCATGTTGATCTTACCGTAGCCAGATGCTTCGGAAACAACCTTATGTTTCAGGTAGGAAATTTTTTCTTTTAAAATAACGATGGAGGGTCCTTCGGGCATAACTGCTTTTAGGGGATAACAAGGAAAGCGGGGCAATGTTTTTTAGCGGTTCTGGTTTTATCTCGCCTGGCGGAACCTTATCTTTGCAGGCATATGAAAGATTATCTTTATGAAATCCAGCTTGCCGTAAGAGATTACGAATGTGACCTGCAAGGTGTGGTGAACAATGCAGTTTATCAAAATTACCTTGAACATGCAAGGCATGAATATTTACTCACTAAGTCCAATTCATTTAAGGACCTGACCGATCAGGGCATCCTGCTGATGGTCTCGAGAATTGAGATGGATTTTAAATACTCCCTCACTTCAAGGGATGTGTTTACCGTGAAAATAAGAACGGAGCGCCAGGGTGTTAAACTGGTTTTCTTTCAGGATATCTACAGGCTTGAGGATGATAAACTTTGCCTTAGAGCTAAAGTAGAGGTAATCGCCAAGGTAGATGGCAAACTTAGCCGGGGCGATATTTTTGACAGATTGCTGCTTTAACAGCTTCCAACTATACAAAACTGCGTTAACTGCGGTGATTGATGTTGCAACTTGTTTTATATTAGTGTTTTATCTGTTATTTTTTATTCTTTACGCTATTACTTTAGGTAAATTTAAATTACCTTAGGGGAAAGGAAGAATAATTAAAGATTTCATTTTATATGCTCTGATCTGATTACTATGATAGAAAGCAACAATAAACCGGGTGTAAAATTCGCTAAGATACGTGGGTTCTTTATTATGATGTTAGGGGTCGTTTTTTTTACTGCAGGCAATGTCATCAATAAACGCTCAGGAGACCCTGGTTTCAACGCGATTAAGGGCCTGGGCATAGCCGCTATTGCCGTTGGATTTGGACTGCAGGTTTGGGAAATTGGACGAAAAAAGAAAGTTTAAAATGCGGTTGTTCAAGCGCCGCTCGATGATAGTTTATGTGAAATACAAAGGAAGTCCTACGGATTGAGCCACGATACGTGAAATTATTCAGTCCACAACAGAAAAATAAGAAATTCCAGCGATTATTCAGGAATACAGTCCGATTTGTTTTTCATACTTTTGTATGATGGCAACCTTTTTTAATTTAGAGAACTTTTATCAAAACATAAAAGGGCATCCCTTTTCGACCGGCCTGGAAAGAGGGCATTTCAACATTATCAAAGTTGAGGACATGCAGGTAACGTACCCAAAAAAGTTGAACTACAGCCGCCGGTCGTATTATAAGGTTAGCCTGGTAAAGGGCCATAGTATTATCCATTACGCGGATCAAAGTATAGAAATAAAGGAAAGTACCCTGGTTTTTACCAACCCAATGATTCCGTACAATTGGGAGCGCATCAGCGAACAGCAGCAGGGCTTCGTCTGCCTTTTTACAGAAGACTTCCTTAACCGTTTCGCTAACATACAGGGATTTCCCGTTTTCAGTAATGCAACAAACGCCATTGTTCCGATTAACGCGGATCAAGCCGAAGCTTATACTCAACGTTTTTTACGAATGGAGAATGAGCTTCAGGCAAATTATCCCTATAAATATGACCTGCTTCGCGTTTTGATGCTGGAATTAATTCACGAGGCACAAAAACTGCAACCTTTAAGCGCTGATGCAACGCTGGGCGCAAATGCCCACGAACGTATTACATTACAGTTTCTGGAATTATTGGAAAGCCAGTTTCCTATCGAATCTACAGACCAGCGGCTAAAGCTGGATATGCCGTCTGCCTTTGCCAATCAGCTGAATGTGCATATCAATCACCTCAATAAAGCATTGAAAGAAATCACAGGTCATACCACGTCGAGGCTGATTGCCAACAGGATTATTCAGGAGGCCACTGTATTGTTAAAAAATTCGGACTGGTCAGTTGCTGAAATTGCCTGGAGCCTGGGTTTTGATGAACCCAATAACTTCTCAAGTTTTTTTAAACACCACACCCAATCCAGTCCAAAACAATTACGTACGCTAATTATTGATTGATTTTAATAGACATTGCTTTCTTTCTCATATCCCGATCGCTTGATATCATGATATCTTTGTATAAAAAACAATAATCATGTGGTTAAAAAAATATATCAGTGCACAGGATGGTAAAACGGCCATCATCACAGGCGCAAATACAGGGATCGGTTACGAAACAGCATTGGCATTGTATGAGGCAGGTGCAAACGTAATCATTGCAAGCAGGGATGCGGAGAAGGCATACCAGGCCATTGAAAAGATAAAAGAGGCCCCAGGGAAAGGGCAACTGGATTATATCAATTTAGATTTATCCAGTCTGAAGGCTGTAAAACAATTTGCAGACATTGTCCTTTCCAAATACGGCCGACTGGATCTGCTAATCAACAACGCAGGTATAATGGTGCCACCTGAAGGTAAAACAAATGAGGGCTTCGAACTGCAGTTTGGCGTAAACTTCCTTGGCCATTTTGCCTTAACAGGATATTTGTACCCCCTCTTAAAAAAGACTCCCGGAGCGAGAATCGTAACCGTAAGCAGTGGCGCGCAACATTACGTCCAAAACGTGGATATTGACAACCTGAGAATTGAAAAATCATACGACGCAAACCGGGAATATGCAATTAGTAAATTCGCTCAAATGCAGTTTATTATAGAATTGCAAAGACGTTTGGAGGCCACGGGTGACCAGTTGATTTCTATTGGGGCACATCCGGGTGTGTCTGATACCGGTTTATCAAAATACATGAGCAGAGAGGCTTACGATCATGCACTTAAACAATTTGGAGAGCTCATGCCCGCTTCGCAGGGTGCGTTATCTTCGCTATATGCCGCAACATCGCCTGAGGTAACCGGTGGCGGTTATTATGGGCCGGACGGACCAAATGAACTTCAGGGATATCCGGCACCCGCAAAGATAAATGAATCCGCGAAAGACCCGGTTGCAGCCGCTAAACTTTGGCGCTATGCGGAACAGGCCACAGGGGTTCGATTTCCTCAATGAACTACTTTTAGTCGCTTTTTGCTCGTAGTTAGATATAGGTAGGTACATATAGAGTACATTATAAGTACATAGTGAGTCCACTGAATTTGGTGATTTCAGTGGACTCACTATGTACTTATGATGTAGTATCCGTAGACTTTCCTATATCTAACGACGATCTAAACTATAACAAAATCTATTTATCCCGTGATTTGCACGATACAAAATCAGTTCTGTGTTTCTTTCGGCGCGGTCCTGGCCTCTGCATCTTTAGCAGAGTAAGCAAACTTACTGATCAGTTTGCCCTTTTTGTCAAAGATGAGCATCAGCGTAGAGAAGGCCGCTATATGACTTTTATAAGTTTGATTAATGTCTGCTTCAATTTCAATTACCGCGGGGTCTCCTGGTTTTGCAGCAGCAGACTGCTGCCCTCCGGATCTGGATGAAAAACTTAGGGAATAGTTTGTCCCGGTATTTTTATTTTTGTTCAGCACCATTACAGCTATTCCGTTTTCATCTGCAGTAGGGATCACCACAATATCTTTTACGGACTGGTGGTGCCTAAGGTAATTCGCCCTGCTGTACTTTGCAAGCAACTGGGTATGGTAATAATTTGAACGCGGTACGTATTTTCCGTCAGTAAGGTCAAATAAACTCAGGTCGGTCCCCTCTCTGTCGGCACCACCTTCCAGCATGCTCCAGGGGCAGATGGTAAAAGCGCCCTCACGCATGCCCAAGTCGTACATTTCGGCATAAATTTGTCCATTATGAAAATTGTAAGGCATAAAATCTTCATCCAGTTTTGTATCCACCAGCCAGTGCGAATTGAACTCGGTCACCGCCCATCCAATCTGCTGCCCTGCGGGCCTTTTGGCGTTAAATTGTTGCAAACGTGATTTCAAATCCTTCACATCAGCTTCGAACTTGCCGATATCCCTAAATTTGTAGTTATGGAAGGTCACCATATCAAGGTAATAGTAATCTTTTCCCGGAATCTTTCCAGTCAGGTCTAAATCCCCACCCAATAGACGGTTGAGGTATGGGAGTTTATAAGATGATAAATCAAATCCCATCACTAAAGCTTTCGGATCGTAGCGTTTAATCTGTTCACTGATCTTACTGAAATAATCCCTTACCTCCTCTTCACTGGCCCGCTGGTTTTTGTGATCAGGCTCGTTTCCGATGCTCCAGAAACGGATATGCTTGCCCATTTTTCCGTTGATCCAGGCAATGGCTTTATAGGCCTGTTCGTTATCTTTGAAATGGCGGGGCATCTGCAATATCGGCTCTGCACCTGCCGCCCGCACAAAATCGATCAGGTCTATAGCCCCCTGATCAAAAAAATTGATGCTTTCATAGGTGTTTCCTCCAATCCGTATTGCCTGGAATTTTACAGCGGCTATCTGTTCTTTAACCCTGAAAACCGATTTCCTTTCCCATGCATTCTGCCCAATTAAATATGGACTAATTTTTAGCTGTGATTTCCCCGTAAGTGGAAACAGGCATCCGGCAAGCAATAACAAGGCTATTGCCCGCCGGCACTTCAATACCCCTGTCATTTGGCCAGGCTTTTAATGGTAAATTCTTTGGTGAGACGGATATCCACGGAGGATGACCCAACCAATACTTTAAACACACCAGGTTCTACTGTCCAGTTCATGTCTTTGTCCAACAGGGCAAGGTCATCAGCGTGCAGGGTAAATTTGACGGCTTTGGTTTCAGCCGGCAGCAGCTGTATCCTGTCAAATCCTCTTAATACAGATTCATAAGTAGTGACGCTGCTCACCATGTCTTTAATATATAACTGCACCACCTCATCACCCTTCATCATGCCGGTATTGGTGATATCAAGTGAGATTTCTATATCACCCTGATCATTTTGCTCTTGCGGAGACACTTTCAGGTTGCTGTATTTGAATGTGGTATAACTGAGGCCGTGACCAAAAGGATAGAGTGCACCTACAACTGCCGTATTACCATAACCATTTGGGCCATCACCGGGCTGTCCATTATGTGATCCTTTTTTATAGGGAAAGTTGAGTTCAATCTGTCCCATCGTTTTTGGAAAGGTAAGCGGAAGTTTTCCTCCCGGATTGTAATCGCCAAACAGCGTTTCGGCAATTGCTTTACCGCCCTGTCCGCTTGGGAACCAGGCTTCGAGGATTGCCGCCACATATTTGTTCTCCCAGTTAATGGTTAGCGGCTGACCATTGATCATCACCATGACCACTGGTTTGCCGGTTGCCTGTAATGCCTGGATCAGCTGCAACTGCCTTCCGGGTAAACCCAGGCCAGTCCGTGAGAGACTCTCGCCTACCCGTTTCTCGTCCTCACCTACTACTGCAATAATTACATCTGATTGTTCAGCAAGTTTAACCGCTTCGTCAATCGACGCCTTTTCTGCGCTGGTCAACGGCGTGTTAATAATTTCACTTTCCGGCCAGGTGGCGTCTACGATATCACATCCTTTGGCGTAGTTTACTTTGATACCGTTTCCAGCATGTGTTTTAATCCCGTCGAGTACAGTGGTGATTTGCGTATTGGCAGGGCCGTAACGGCTCTCCATAAATCCGGAAGCGCTGGCCAGCGGACCTGTCACCAATATGTTTTTCACCAGTTTCCTGTCGATGGGCAGCAGCATTTTACCTCCGGCTGAGGCAGCGCTGTTTTTGAGCAACACCAGCGACTCCCTGTTGAGCTGCATCGAAAAAGCTTCGTCTGCTTTGGTATGCACCACCTGATCGGCGCCTTTCGGGTTTTTCACATAAGGATGATCAAACAGCCCGATCTCAAATTTAACGCGAAGTACATCGGCCACTCTCGCATCGATGGTCTTCATGGAAATTTTGCCCTCTTTTACCAGTTCCCGCAGGGGAAGAATAAAGTCCTGCGGAGGCGTAAAGTTTGTGCGTACGTTTAAGCCCGCTTCAACGGACATTTTTACGGCACCTTTGTAATCTGATACTACTGCGTGTTTGGTCAGCAAAAATTCAACCGCCTCACTGTCAGATACTACATATCCCTTAAAACCATACTTGTTTCTCAGCAATTCGGTCAGGAAATATGCGCTTCCTGTGACGGGCATGCCATCCCAATCGTTGTAACTGCTCATTACGCCTTTCACGTTGGTTTCCTGGATCACCCGTTTAAAAGGATATAGGTAGATCTCATGCAACTCCCGCGGTGCGATATGCGGGTCGGTCCTAGCATTTCCATCGCGTCCGCCTTTAGGCACACTGTAGGCGGCAAAATGTTTGAGCGTGGCGGCAATCCCGTTTTCCTGGATGCCCAACACCATCTGCTTGCCCATTTCGGCAATCAGGAAGGGATCTTCACCATAGGTTTCGACAACCCTTCCCCAGCGCGGATCACGCGAAACATCCAGGATTGGCGCATAGATATTGGTGTAACCCAGCGCTTTTCCTTCTCTTCCCACCATCTGTCCGGCCTGGCGTACAAGATTTTTGTTCCAGCTACTTCCGATACTGATTGGGGAAGGCAATGGCGTTGCGCGGTCATGATTGAGCCCGTGGATACCTTCATTGGTAAAATCGACAGGTATGCCCATACGGGTTTCTTCCACAAACCATTTTTGTACCTGGTTGATGGCATCAGCGTGTTTGCTATAGGGAAAAGACCATTGCGATTTGGCTTCCGGATGATGGGGTAAGCTGTTGAGGTGTTCGTCGATATTGGCGATGCCGTCTTTCCAGATCTGTTTTTTCCATCCGGCATTGGGCAATTCATCTTTCAATACCCTTTTATAGCCATACAATGTGGCCATCTGGTTGGTCTTTTCTTCCAGTGTCATTAGCGACAACAGGTTGTGTATACGTTGATCAACAGGCTGGGCAGGATCTTCAAATATATCTCTCTTTCCGTTTTTGTTAAAATCGATCCATTGGTCGTGATAGATTGCCGATGGTTTTACCTGTGCGGATGTGATGCCCGACAACAGGATCAACCCGGGAACTAAAACCGCGGAAAGCGATAGCTTTTGTTTGAAGTTGGGCATTTGTTTGATAAATATGTTCATTGGTATTTGGTTCAGGATTTAAATAACTATAAGCCGGCTGGCGCAGTTCGGGCCTTGTGGCTTTTCTTTTCCAGGTCATCGTAATGCGCCTTTAACGTGTAGAAGGCCTTTTTTTTCTTGCCGGTATCCGATATCAGTCCTTTGCGGTTCCAAAAATCCTGATAGACCGGATGGGTACGCCTGGGTGACTTGAAGTCGACCAATATCCATGGCGTCATGCCCCGCAGGCCGCTGATTGATTCCTGTATCTTAAACTGGTTCCGGTAGAGGGCTTCCTGGTATTCTTCAGACCAGCGGGTATCTTCATCCGCATGAAAACCCGCCAGGGCATCCCCGCCAAATTCGGTGACGATTACCGGCTTTTGGTATTTTACCTTAAAGCTATATTTTAAGATCTCTTTTGGTGTACCTCCCCAGTACCAGCCGGCATATTCATTGAAACTCACCAGGTCAAGTTTTTCGCTCAGTACATCGTCTACCATAATATTGTTCCCTTCCCTGTGCAGTTCCAGCGCGGCGGAAATCAGCCGTGTATCATCTAAAGCCCTTGCTTTTGCGGCCAGATTGCTCATAAATTTTAGACGCGGGTCGCTGAGCGGGGTTTCATTGCCTACAGACCAGATGATGACGCTCGACCGGTTTTTATCGCGGGTAATTAAATCACTAAGCTGGCTTTCTGCATTCTGGTAGGTTTCAGGGTTTTCCCAGTCGATGGTCCAGTATACCGGTATTTCGGCCCATACCAGTAAACCCATTTTATCGGCGAGCCTTATCATCTCTTCGTTATGCGGATAATGGGCCAGCCGAACAAAATTGCAGTTAAGTTCTTTTGCCCAGCTGAGCAACATTTTCAGGTCGCCTTCGCCGCGTGGTCTTCCGGGGATCAGGGGATTTTCATCATGCATGGATATTCCCCTTAAAAATATGGGCTTACCGTTCAGCAGGATATCCTGTCCCCTGGTTTCAATCGTACGAAAGCCGATCTGGTCATTCACGTTGTCAGTTTCAGCGGTTATTTTTACGTTGTACAGTTTCGGGTTTTCGGGCGACCAATACCTGATCTTCTTCACAGGAATGCTGATGGCCGCATAACCAGCGCTATCGGTTTGAACCTCTAGTTTAATGGCGGCTTCGGCAATCTGCACAGTTACCTGCTGCGATTTCTGTTTGCCCTTCAACTGTATATAACCTTCAATCAAACCCGGTTTTCCCTTGGCCAACTGTATCTTATAATCCCTGATATAGGTTTTTGGTAGTTCGGTGAGGTATACGTCACGTGTTATCCCGCCATAATTCCACCAGTCGGTTGCAATGGTAGGGATTGCCTCTTTTCTGCGCGTGTTGTCAGCTTTGACGACAACAAAGTTCTCGCCTTCCTTTAGCAGGGCGGTCACGTCAAACTGAAAGGGCGTGAAACCACCCCTGTGCATGCCTACCTTTTTTCCGTTTACATAAACATGCGCTTCATAACTCACTGCTGCGAAATACAACAGGTATTGTTTGTCTTTTTTTGGGCTGATGCTGAATGAACGTTTGTACCAGATGCTGCCCTCATATAACGACAACTTTTCCACCTGCGAATTCCAGTCGCCCGGCACATTTAGCGTAGGCGAATGCTCAAAGTCATACTCCAGTAACTCCGATTTGTCACTTTGTTTTTTATTGTCGTAAAAACCGCCCTCTTTGGTTTTAGATTCGTCAAATGGTAATCTTCGGTAATCATAAAAGCCGGTTTCATAGGGATCTACCATATAGTTCCACTTCCCGTTAAGGCTAAGGTTAGTTCTGGAACTGATCATTTGGATAGGTTCCTGCGACAGGGCATGGAGCCTACAAAATATTAACAGAATATATACGCTGCTGAACTTGGTCATAGGGATGTTTTGAGATAAAATTGATTTAATTGTAGCCCGGGTTCTGTTCCATTTTTCGCCCTGTATTGGCATCAATTACCTTCTGCGGTATTGGCAGTAGGACATGGAAATCTTTTATGCCAACAGTGAATTTGTTGTAAAGCGGGTTTCTTGCCCGTTCCAGTAATTTCCCGGTACGGATCAGCGTTTCCCTTCTGAGTTCTTCCGTTACCAATTCCCTTGAACGTTCATCCAGGATATAATCCAGGGTAACGGTTGATCCGCTGGCGTCAATTGGCGTAGCATGTGAGCGGGTGCGGACACTATTAATGAACTGAGCAGCCAATGCCAATTTCCCTTGTTTAAAATAAGCTTCGGCCAGCAACAAATAGGTATCGGCCAGTCTCAAATAGGTTTGGTCTGCAAAAGAATGTGTGTCTGCCCACCTGGCGGGGTCTGCAGAAACCCAGTCCCATTTCCGTGTGCTGGCCCACCGTGTAGAATTTATATTCATTTGTGCTACTGACGATTGGGTAAGTGTAACTGTCCCAGTAGTTCCGGTGTAGGATTTTTTGATGGCGAACTCACTGAACCGGTCGTCCTGTGGTTCATATATATTTAACCCCCATGAAGTAATGGCGCCACGGCCAATTCCCCTTCCACCATTCTCCGGGTTATAGGGGGCGAAAGCACTGTAATTTACCACCCAGGTCCTGCGCATGGAATTTGCCCGGGCACCATTCAGCTGCAGCACATCCGAATTTGGGAAGATCCACAGCGCTTCGGTATTGCCTTGTGTGGCCAGGATATTGCCACTTTTAAACTGGTCCATAAATGCGTTTCCGGGAGCAGTGGCATTGGAACCATACCTTTGGGTAATCAATTTATATCTGCTGTTGGACGTCACCTTCAGGGCAGCCGCTTCTGCTTTGGCCGGATCGTTCATCCAGAGGTACATTTCTGTGAGGTAATGGTTGGGGACCACATTTGAAAGCGTCAATACATCCGCAGAATAGTCTGGCAGGTGCGCGGCCGCAAATTCCAGGTCAGACACAATTAGCTCCTGCACTTTGGCAACAGGCGCGCGCTCCCAGTCGTTCCTGAAATTTAAGCCGGTAATCTCTTCTGTAGTGATGGGCACTGGGCCAAACGTGTAAACCAGGTGACGGTATGCCCAGGCGCGGATCAGGTGGGCATGGGCAAGGATGAGGTTTTTATTGTTTTCATTGCCTGCCTCAGAATTCCCCTGCCAGTCTACCTCAGGGTTTTTGGCCCTGCTGATAATTGTATTTGCGGAACCAATGGCATTGTAGAGGATGAGGAATATGCCGTCTCGGCCTTCGGTATCGCCGTTGATGAACTGCATAGTTGGGTTGAGGTCTACCTCTGTATATTTACTCAGGCCCCGCGACCAGGACAGCTCGGCATTGGCCCAGCCGTTGTCAGTTCCTATTTTCCAGATGATGCCGATTTCTGCCGATTGGATCATATCTGCGCGCTCCTGTCTCGGGAAATCGAGCAGGCCATTGACTGCCAGTCTGAAACCTTCATATTTTCCAAACAGGTTATCCGCATAAAAATTTGCCTTTGGCTCTTCTTTGAGGAATTTGTCTTCCTTGCAGGAGGAATACAATCCTGTAATGAAGAACATAATGATATATAATTTTTTCATAACGATTTAGATTTAAAATTGTGTACGCAGGCCTATTAAGTAAGACCGCAATTGCGGGCGGTCGTTCTGGAGATCAAATTCCGGGTCCAGCCCTGTCCAGTCGGTAATGGTAACCAGGTTTTTTGCATTGACAAAGAACTGTAACCTCGACAACCTGATTTTCTCGAGGATGCTTTTTGGCAGGGAATAACTTAAGGACACATCCTGCAAACGGATAAAGCTTGCATTGCTGGTTTTGTCGTCAAAGTAGCCCACGCCCAGCGGATTGGCGTCTTCGCGGTTAGCCGGATAGGTATTGATCGGGTTATCCGGGGTCCAGAATTGCCGGTCGATTGCACCGTTACGGCCGTCAAAAAAGGTGTTTAACAGCGTATTACTTTTTCTGAGCCCCTGCACTGCGCGGATGAAAAAGCTGAGCGAGAAATTTTTGTAGCTGAAAGAGTTGGTTAAACCTACCGTGTAGTCCGGTAATCTCGAGCTGATCACTACCCTGTCATACGTAGCAGAGATGATCCCGTCCGGAACTCCATTGGGCCCACTCACATCTTTAACTTTAACATCGCCTGGTTTTGCCGCAGGCTGTGCCGAACCTGCAATGTTATCACCTGTTTGCCAGATGCCGTCAAATACATACCCATAGTTTACATCGGTAGATTCGCCAATAAACCAGCGGTTGCCGATATCACTAATATAATTACCGTTGGCATCGGTTAAGCCTACATTGTCAATTTTGCTGAGTGCGGTGGAGAAATTGAGGTCTGTGTTCCAGCTGAAGTTGTTATTTTTCACATTGACGCTGGAAATAAAGATGTCCAGGCCGCGGTTGTTAGTGGCACCAATATTTTGGCGTATACTCTTTACCCCGTTAACCGGCGAGATTGATTTGTCCAGCAGGAGGTCGGACGTTTTTGTACTGAAGAAATCCACCGAACCATTGATCCTGTTTTTCAATAGCGCAAAATCAATCCCCAGGTTGAGTCCAAGGGTAGATTCCCATCCCAGAGAAGGATCACCCAGGCGGTTTGGCCTGTACCCCAGTGCCGGGGTTTTGTCTGTGTTTAAATTGTGCTGTTCTGAGAGTTGTGGCAAGGTAGAATATGGGCCAATGGCCTGGTTTCCTACTTTACCATAAGAAGCCCTCAGTTTCAGATTGTCGACCCAGCCGAATTTTTTCATGAAGTTTTCTTCGCTGACGTTCCATCCCAGGGCCAGCACAGGAAACACACCGAATTTGGTATTGTCGCCAAAGCCTGAGAAACCATCCCTTCTGGCCGTTAAGGTAACCAGGTATTTGCTGTTGTAAGAGTAATTTAACCTGCCCATCTGGGAGATGTTGGCTTCTTGCGTGTACCCATCGTCGGCCGTGAGCGTGGTAGCAATACCATTCTGATAAAAGGTCTGGATATCACTTGGGAAACCCACCCCTGTCAACTGGTGTGATACAATTGTTCGTTTCTGGGAACTGTACAAACCAGTAAAATCGATCGTATGTTTTCCGATGACTTTGTTATAGTTTACGATGTTCTCCAGCAGCCAGTCCTCCGTACTTTGATTAGAGACTAAAGACTGCCCTTTGCCAGTGAAACCCTGTTTTGTATCCCTTCCCCAATATTTTTCAATACCGTTGGTGATATAAGTATAACCAGTGTTGGCACGGTAAGACAGGCCTTTGATAAATGGAAGCTCTACTTTGATAAAATTATTGGTAATCACTGATTTGGTGCGGTCCTGGCTTACAATGTTCAATCCTTCCAAGGGGTTCTTAAAGAACTGATCTTCTGGCCATGGGATGATGTTGATCGATCCATCTGCGTTGTACGGGGAGATGAGTGGGTTCATGGCAAAGGCATCTGAAAAACTTGCCGGTTCGCCATCACGATTGGAAGAACCAAATTGTGTGTTGGTACCTATGGTAATCCAGGAGTTAATTTTTGAATCGAGGTTGAGGCGCAGCGTGATCCTTTTAAAGCGGTCGTTTTTGGCGATACCCTTGGTATCGTTGTAATTTCCTGAAAGATAATAGTGCGTATCTTCAGTTCCTCCTGATACGCCAAGGCTTTGCTGTTGTCTTGATCCTGTACGCGTAGCGATGTCCACCCAGTTGGTTGAAGTACCGTTATCCAGTCCGCGTTGTTCAGTAGGTGAAATTGCCGCCTGGTTGATCCGGTCGACTTTATTTTTATAAAACGTTGGCCCATCCATTAGCTTTGGCATAAAAGCTACTTCATCTATGCCAAAGTTGGTATTATAAGTGACCCTTGCTTTGCCAGTTTTTCCTTTTTTGGTAGTCACGAGGATGACGCCGTTGGCAGCGCGGGCACCATAAATTGCTGCTGAGGAGGCATCTTTCAATACATCGAGTGATTCGATATCATCGGGACTTATTTCTGATAAATTGCCACCATACGGAACACCATCGAGAATCACCAGCGGTCCGTTTGAGGCGGTCAGCGACCTGCGTCCCCTCACCTGTATGGAATTGTTCCCGCCTTCGGCACTGGCGCCGTTAGTGACCACGCTCACCCCTGCCATTCTGCCCTGCAATGCCTGGCCCAAATTTGTTTGCGGCATGGTTTCCAGTTGCTCTGCAACTTTAATGGTGCTGATGGCACCGGTAACATCCTTCTTTTTCTGTGTACCGTAACCTACCACTACAACCTGGTTAAGCGAGGTAGAGCTGCTTTTCATCACTACATTCAGTTGTCTGGAAGCACCGGGTGTAAGTTGCTGCTCAATAAAACCAACATAGCGGAAAACCAGTGTGGACTGCGCGTTAAGTACCTGAATAGAAAATTGTCCGTTGGTGTCGGTCACCTTTTGTTGCGGGTTACCCTTCACCATGACGATGACCCCTGGGATACTGAGGCCCTGCTCATCTTTTACAACGCCTTTTACTTCAATTTGCTGGGCCTGTGCCTGAGTGGTTACTACATAAAAGAGAGCGAGGAGGCTCAACCGTAAGTAGTTTTTCAGATAACCCGGCATCAAAATTTTCATTTTGTAATGCTTTTCCATTTGTTCAGTTTGCTTAGAATATATTTGGTTACACCTGTTATCAACCGCTGATAACCTGACAAATATGAATACAAATCGACATCCGGAGGGAGTCTGTGCGTCCGCAATTGAGGGTCTGGATGTACTAAATGGCGTTATTTTTGGCGTTTAACCACCTGTTTGGGGTTGTTGCTGGTAAGCTGAGGGAGAAATGCCATGCTGTTTCCTAAATTCCCTGCTAAAATGTTTCCGATCGTTGAAGCCGACCAGGTACGCTACTTCGGACACTGGAAATGATGAAGACTGCAATAGTATTGCGGCTTTTTGCAGCCGTAAATATTTGATGAGGTCTGCAACCGCAAAACCGGTCAGCGCCTGTACCTTTTTATAGAGGACCGTTCTGCTCATCCCCATCTCGTTTACCAGTGCAGTCACATCAAAATCCGGGTCGCCCATTTTTTCTTCAATGTTATGCATCAGCTTTTGAATAAACTTTTCACCCGGCGTGGTGATCTGCATTTTGGAAGGTTGCCAGATCAGTTGTTCGCTAAACTTTGCCCGCATCACTTCCTGGGCCTTCATCAAATTCCTCACGTGCAGCATGAGCACCTGCAGGCTGAAGGGCTTGGATATATATACATCGGCACCCATCGACAATCCATCTACCTGATCGGATACTGCGGCTTTTGCGGTCAGCAAGATCACTGGTATATGGCTGGTACTTTCGGATGATTTCACAGCGGCGCACAATTCAAGGCCATTCATGCCTGGCATCATTACATCACTGACAATCAAATCCGGGAGATTGCTGTCCATGTAACTGAGGGCCTCGGTTCCATTCTCAAAATCTACAATGGTGTATTCCTGTTTTAAGGTATCGGTAATCAGGTTTCGTACATCAGGATTATCCTCAGCTACCAGGATCGTATACTTTTTTACTTCGCCTGGATCTGGGCCATTCGGATCTTCTCTGACCAGGTGAGCTGTCTGCGGGGCAACCAAAATATCAGTGTTCTCCTTAACATCCTCTTTTGCGATTTCCTCATCAGTAAGATGTCCTCTTCCTTTTTGCAGCCTCAGTACAAATACTGTCACGGCCGGTGGGCCGGGCCGGCTGATTACGCCGATGCTTCCTTTATGCAATTCTACAATACTTTTTGACAAGGCAAGCCCTACGCCTGTGCCAGGCTGATTACGGGCGGCATCGTGCGATTGAAAAAAACTGTCAAACAATTTGCCCTGCACCGCTTCGGGGATATAATTTCCGGTATTCCATACGGTAATTTCCACCTGATTATCTTCAACGCTGTCATTGATCTGTAAACTGACTTCTTCACCTGCCGGCGTAAACTTAAATGCATTGGAAAGCAGGTTAAATATCACTTTTTCCAGCTGGTCTTTCTGGAAATAGAGCGACATGGCCTCATGACTTGCCTGGAACTGGAACCCGATGTTCTTCTCGATTGCCAATCCTTCGAAGGACCTGCAGATATCCTGGCAAAAAGGCACGAGGTCTTCCCTGGCAAAATGGATTCTGAGATGTCCTTCTTCTGCTTTGCGGAAATCCAGCAGTTCTGTCACGAGTTTCATCAGGCGGTCGGCATTGTGTCTGATGAGGCCTAATTGCTTTGCCGCCCCTCCCTGGTTTTCTGCGGCCATTAATTTCTCAAGCGGGCCAATAATCAGGGTAAGCGGCGTACGTATTTCATGGGAGATATTGGTGAAAAAATCCAGCTTCATCTGGTATAATTCCTGTTGCCTACTGTGGTTTAGCTGTTCCAGGTAGAGGTTCCTTTTCAGGATGGCCCTGTTTCTCATGAAATTGATAAAGATGGCCAGCAGTGAAATTAACAGCAAACCTTCAATGGAATACGCCCACCAGGTACGCCACCAGGGGGGTAAAACTTCAATATCCAGGCTTCTTACTGTTGAGCCCCAAATGCCGTCATTGTTGGCTGCCTTTACTTTAAACCTGTATTTTCCAGGGGAGAGATTGGCAAAATTAACTACTCTTTCCGTTCCCGCCTGCTGCCATTCGTCGCCATTAGGCAAGCCTTCCAGTTTATAAGCATACCGGTTATTTTCTGCGTTGATAAAATTTAAGGCCGAATACCTTAAGCTGAGGTTGGACTGATCGTGATGTAATACCAGCCGCTGCGCTTCGGAGATGGAGCTTTCAAGCGGGGAACCGGCGGAATCAATTTTTACCGCTTTATTGTTCACCAGGACCTGCGTGAGGGCAACGTGTGGCGGTAGCGTATTTTTTATAATCTTATGCGGATAAAATACAGAGAGCCCGTTTATACCTCCAAAAATAAGTTCGCCACTGCTTAACCGGAGTGCAGCATTGCCCGAGAACTGGTTGTTGATGAGTCCGTCATTTGCCGTGTAACTGGTAATTTCCAGGTCCTTTCCATTGAAAGGAAGCCGCAACTTTCTGATCCGGAGTTTAAATAAACCGAGGTCGGTACTTAGCCATAGGTTTTGCTGGCCGTCTTCTACAATGGCATGGATCACATCATCGCCCAGTCCAAGCTTTTTACTAATGGCGTAAAAGCGCTGCGTACGTTGGTCGAAATAGTTTAATCCCCCACCCTCTGTACCGATCCAGAGCCTGCCTTTGGAATCGCTGAACAAGGTGCTGATGTTGTTGTTATTGATCTGGAATTTTGTGTTCCTTATCTTTTTATAGAGACGGGTTACTTTTCTGGTCTGCGTATCATAGTAATTGAGGCCGTTTTGTGTGCCAATCCACAAATTTCCTTTCCTGTCCTTTAGCAGGGCAGTCACAAAATTATCACTCAGCGATGCCGATGGCAGGCGATGTGGTCCGCTTTCTTTTTTAAGCAACAGCAAGGAACTGCCATCGGGGAGTACATAACGCAGTCCCCCGCCATTGGTTCCCACCC